>Ga0180007_10006465_pt1 | contig 11436 bp, 10 predicted proteins | sample MM_PC_MetaG_FD_121122 | JGI IMG/M metagenome (GOLD analysis project Ga0180007, IMG submission 121122) | Groundwater microbial communities from the Aspo Hard Rock Laboratory (HRL) deep subsurface site, Sweden - MM_PC_MetaG | ecosystem: Environmental > Aquatic > Deep subsurface > Groundwater...
CAACTAGTTTTATTTCTTCCCGAAACTTTTGCCTTATAAAGAGCTTTATCCGCGACCTCCATCAACACATCAGAATATATCGTATTCTGAGGAAACGAGGCAATCCCAACACTGACCGTAACCATTAGGCGTTCATCAAAAGCCTTTATCTTCTTATTCCTTATCTTTGAACAAATCCTCTCAGCTACCATTATCGCTCCATTTTTATCTGTATCGAGCAAAATAACCGCGAACTCTTCTCCGCCAAACCTAGCGACACAATCTATTTCTCGAACACTTTCCTTTATCAACCGCGCAACATTTCTTAACGCGACATCTCCCACTAAATGCCCATAAGTATCATTTACATTCTTAAAATGGTCAATATCAACCATTAAAAAAGACAGGTTTAGCTTGAATTTATTGGCCCGCTGAAACTCTTCAGAAAATCGAGACATAAAATACCGACGGTTATATACATCTAATAAAGAATCATAGATAGACAGCCGCTGAATTTTTTCATACAACTTAATTCTATCAAGACACAACTTTAATAATTTCGCGAAAAGAGGTAAAACAGCAATGGCTTTTTTTGAACTAGTCTTAACGGAAAACATCTGATCCTTATTATGGTATCGCCCTAAACTAAAACTTAAATAACTATTGGCATCTACCTCCTGACTAAAACTAATATTATCAATATTACCCAAATACTTTATCTCATCCGAAAACATACTAAAAATTTCTTCTTTATTTAAAATGGGTGAAATTTTTCTAGCTAAATCATAAAATAGAAGCTGAATACTTTCCTGTTCTTCCCTTCTTTTTATATCTCTTTCTAACGAAGTATCTTCTTCTTTTAACGCGTTAATCTTGGATAATAAGCGCTGTTCCTTATCGCGACAGCGCTTATTGAATCGCCTTAAAATAACAATTTCTGAAACTAACAATACAACAAAAACAATTACTACAACAAAAATCACCAATCGTACCTCTTGCTTCTCTTCATCTTCCCCTCTTACCTCTTACTTCTTACTTCTTTGCTTCTATCTATCACAGACCCTATTCTTTCCTTCTTTTTTTGCTTTATACAAACGTTTATCTACCGTCTCTACTAACTCTATACTGTTATTGCCATCCTGGGGATAAAAAGCAACTCCTGCTGAGATCGTAAAACCTATAGCTTTCCTACGAAAAGTAATAACTTCTTCCTCTACTAGGCGACGAATTTGTTGGGCCATATCAAAAAGACCACTCTTACTACACTCTACAAAAAATATAATAAACTCTTCTCCTCCGAAACGGGATATAACATTGCCGACATCTCCAACGACTTCCCTTAACAACTTTGCTAATTTCTTAAGCACGAGGTCTCCAACCACATGACCATAGGTATCGTTAATTTTTTTAAAATCATCGATATCAACCATTATCAACCCTATAGATGAACTCCTAACTGAAGCACGTTTTATCTCTTCCTTTAATCTATCAAAAAAATAATTCCTTAAAAAAAGACCAGTCAATGAATCTCTAATCGCTAACTCCTGCGTTCGTTTAAAAAGATTTGCCCTTTCCAAAACTACTGCCCCTAAATCACAAATGCTACGTAAAATCCGTAAATCTTCCATAGAGAAAGTAGAAAAGCTCTCACTTTCTAGGCGCATCACCCCTATAACTTTATCACCAACCGAAAGCGGACTAGCCATAAAAGAAACCATTTTTCTCTTTATGAAAGGTATCACTTTATTATAATCAAACCTAAAATCACTTTTAATTTCTTTTACTAACAAAGAATTATTATGCCGTAAAACCCACTTATCTAAAATATCTCCTTGTTTCTCCTCTATAACTATATTTTGCCCTTTGGATGATCTTACTAATTCCAAAGAATCTTCCTCTTTTCTCAAAATAAACAGCAGTATATTATCCGTTTCAGGGAATAACCTCTTGGAACATTTGATTAAAAACTTAAAAACTTCGTCGGGATCATAAACTTCGACTAAATGTTTAGAGGTTTTAAAAAGGAAGGATATTTTCGCGCAACGCGAAGGCAAAATCTTTAAAGCTTTCTTCTTTTCACCAATCGCTTCAGTTAAAAGATTAACTTGCTCTTCCAGTTCATCAAGTTTTCCATGAAATCCAGCAAACACGTGCTCCCTCAATTTACGAAAAACTAAAACTAAAAATAATACGGATATTCCGGAGACAAAAAGGGTAGCAGTAATTTTATACATAAAAACGAAGACACTACAAGACTGGTAGGAAGCTACACAATTTTTTCTTCTGTAGTCGGATCAAAAAAATGAACTTTTTGCATGTCACATACCATCTCAACAGTGCTTCCTATTGCTGGTTTATTTGAAGCTTTAACGACAGCGATAAAAGTATGCCTACCCGTTGAAAGGTAAAGATAGTTTTCTGACCCCATTGTTTCCACAACTTCGCATACAACCGATATTGTATTATCTGGAGTAGCGGCGGAAGCGAATAATTTATCAAAAATATTTTCGGGACGAATACCAAATATAATTTTTTTATCTATGTAACTATCTAATTCTTTATACATCGATTCTAAAATCTTTATTTTAAACGCATCTTCATCAAAATACAACCGACCATCATTCTTTATGATTTTACCTTCCATGAAATTCATGGGAGGAGACCCTATGAATCCAGCTACAAACTTATTAACCGGCTGATTATAAACATCTAAAGGAGTATCAAACTGCAAGAGTCTACCGTCTTTCATAACAGCTATTCTATCGCCTAACGTCATTGCTTCTGTTTGATCATGTGTCACATAAATCATTGTCGTTTGAATTTTTAGATGAAGTTTATGAATTTCAGTACGCATCTGCACCCGCAACTTCGCGTCAAGATTACTTAACGGTTCATCAAAAAGAAAAACCATAGGTTTTCTTACAATAGCCCTTCCTACGGCAACACGCTGGCGTTCTCCTCCAGAAATCTCTTTTGGTCTACGATTCAATAAATGAGATATCCCTAAAATCCCGGCAGCCTCCTTTACTCTCTTATCAATATCGCTAGCGGAATACTTACGTAACTTTAACGCGAACGCTAAATTATCATAAACTTTCATGTGGGGATAAAGAGCGTAATTTTGGAAAACCATAGCAATATTTCTATCTTTGGCAGGAACATCGTTTACTCTTCTATCTCCTATATATATATCCCCTTTTGTAACATCTTCTAACCCTGCGATCATCCGCAGCGTTGTAGATTTACCACAACCAGAAGGACCTAAGAGCACTACAAACTCTTTGTTCTCGATTCCTAAATTTAATTCTTCAACAGCCCGCACATCACCTTTATAAACTTTCGCTACTTTTCTCAAACTTACTTGCGCCATAATTTCCCCTATTTGTTATATTAACCTATATTATTTTTGTAATTTTTATTCTCTATATATTCAAACGATTTTAAATTTTAAACACATCCCTGTCAAGCAATTAATTCCTATCTTCTTTCTCGCCTTTCGAATCTCTCCCATCTCCAATCTATCTACGGTGTCCACTGAACCCTATCTTCTTGGGAATTGGAATCATTAGATATCTCTAAAGAAACCACGGAATCATCTTCCTTACACTTTTCTCCAGCTGGAATTAAATACCCTATTAAATTAGCTACGGTCGATTTTAAATCCTTACGATGAGACACAATATCAATAAGCCCATGATCTAAATTAAACTCCGAAGTTTGAAACCCTTTCGGTAAATCCTGCTTTATTGTTTGTTTTATTACCCTTGGCCCCGTAAACCCAATTAATGCCTTAGGTTCAGCAACAGTTACATCTCCTAATCCGGCAAATGAGGCTAACACTCCCGCCATAGTGGGGTTAGTGAGTACTGATATAAAAGGAATATTTTCTTCTTTCAGACGCGCTAACGCGCCGGAAGTCTTGGCCATTTGCATTAAACTAAAAAGACCTTCATACATCCTTGCCCCGCCCCCAGAACCAGAAACGATTATCAACGGCCGCCGAGTCTTTAACGCGTATTCAGCAAGATACGCGATCTTCTCACCTAACACCGCGCCCATAGACCCCATAATAAACCTCGAATCAGTAACGCCTAAAGCAATATTCTTATCGCCGATTTTAGCCGCACCAATAACCGCGGCTGATTTTAACCCCGTGCTTTCAGTCGCTTTTTTCAGTTTACTCTTATATGACTTAGGATTTGAAAAGTTTAAAGGGTCTAATGATTCAAAATTCTTACAAAACTCCTCAAAACTATCCGGTTCAACAAGCAACGCTATTCTTTCCCAACATGTAATCAAAAAATGATAGTCACATTTCGGGCAAACCTTTAAATTCTCCTGTAAAATCTTATTAAAAATTAGATGAGAACAGCTAGGGCACTTACTCCATAGCCCATCAGGGATATTCTTTTTCTTTCCTAACTGAAATGTTTTTTTAAATATTCTCATATACTATTCATATTACGGGATGGGGCAAGCCCATCCCCTACATATTTTACCGTAAATTATATCTATAATCTGTCATCTATTTTCTAAATCTTCTGATAACCGCGCCGGAAACAAGCTTAGGATAAAAATATGTCGATTTTTGAGGCATTCGGTATCCTTGATTAGCTATTTGAAATACATCCTCTAACGCCGCCGCTCTCACTAAAAACGCGCATTTTCCACTGCCGGCCAACATCCTGGCCTCATCTATCGTATGCGTATATGTTATGTCTCCAACAGTTGTAACTAATGGTAACACCACATGATGAAGAAGATAACTATCTAAATTCTTGTATACAGAGTCACCAAGCATTTTATCTAAAATTTCTTTACTTTTCAATTCCATAAAATAAAATTGGCCGTCCCGATAAATCCCAAAAGCAAACATTCCTTTTTTATTAAGATTATCTGTCATCTGGCCCTGGCTGACTTTACTTATAACAAAATATTCCTCTAACTTCGCTGTTAATTCAGCTGCATTTTCTTTCACTTCAATTATTCGATGCGTCGGAAGAATCAACAAACCATCCTGAGCACTGGCTATAAATGCTAATACATAATTTAAATCTTTGAATTCACCTTTATTCTTTTGATAATAATCATATGAAATTTCAAAACGGTGATGGCCATCGGCAATAACTAATTTACTCTCCTGAACCGCGCCGCAAATCTTCTCGACAACCAACTTATCATCAATTCGCCACATAACATTGTCATTGCCATCGATATCCTTAAACGTATATGTCGGTTTTTTCTTAGAATAATCTTGATAAGTCTGACTAAAAATTTCTACAGGTTTAGGCACAACGACAAATATAGGGCTTAAATTTGTCTTCATTTCGTTTATCATCTTTTTTCGATCTTCCTTAGGCTTACTCAAAGTATGTTCATGAGGATGGACAGTTCCTTCCTTATCCATCCTTAAAAGCCCCAAAAAACCAAACCGGCAATAAGTATTACCCTGGCATTGAAATTTTTGTTCGTAAAGATATAAGCTTGGATCGTTATCGTCTATTAGAATTTTATCATCAATCCATTTTTGGAATTTTTCTCCTAATTCTTTATAATTACCATTTGTGGCTAGAAGAATATGTGAAAAATTATAGGCAGATTTTTGTCTTAAAGATTCCAACTGTTTACTATCAATAACATCGTAAGGAGGACAAATAACCTCCGACATATCATCAATTTTTTCAGGATTATAATGTGTCCCGCAAAAAGGTTTTATAGTCTGTTCCATTATTCAGTTCCTTTACCTCACTTACCAAACATTTATAGTACCTATCTGAAGTAACCCTTATCTTTATATTATTCGTGTATAAAAATGCGCGATTAGTGTTTATTCGCATATTTTATTTAGTATCCGCGCATTTATTCTTCATCGGACAACTATCCCCGCAAGAAGAACTCTTTGTCTCTTCTTTAGGCTTATCAACCCTAGGTTTATCGACACTAGGCTTACCGCAAGAAGAACTCTTCTTATAGTCGGTAATATAGAATCCGCTTCCCTTAAAAATCAACCCGCAACCAGCCCCAATTAAACGCCTTACTTTACCCTGACACTCGGGACAATCACTTAACGGCTCATCTGTCATTTTCTGAAACGCGTCAAACTTATTGCTACACTCAGTACACTCATACTCATATGTTGGCATCGATATCTACCTCCTTAAACTAGTATCCTAAAAGTTTCTATAAGCTCCAAATAACAATTTCCAAATCCCAAATAAATTTCAATATACAATGATCAAAATTCAAAACGATACGAAAATATTGATGTTTTGGTCATTTGGTAATTCGAATTTGGAGCTTATTTGTTATTTGGTGCTTGTAATTTGGATTTTCCATACTTATTTTTTGCTTCGTTATCTCAATTTCGCCAATTCCTCATAAAGATTCTTCTCTTTTGAAGATAGCTTTTTAGGTATTTCTACATCTACTATTACAAGCTGATCGCCCATACGCTTTGTTCTCAAATTATAAAATCCTTTATCTCTCAGCCTAAATGTCATATGCGGCTGCGTTCCTGAAGGAACTTTCATTTTAACTTTACCGGCCAATGTAGGAACTTCTATTTCAGCGCCTAATACTGCCTGCAACAAGTTGATTTTTGTTTCACATATTAACTCATCGCCGTCACGCTTAAAAACCGAATGAGGTTTCACTGATATATGAAGATACAACTCACCTCGCCCGCCTGCCCCGTAATGACCCTCCTCTCTTAAACGTAAAACAGACCCTGTATCTACGCCGGGAGGAATAGTTACTTTTAATTTTTTTCTATCTCTTATGCGTCCCTGACCGCCGCAAACAGAACATTTATTTTTAATAATTACTCCTGCGCCTCTACAAGTAGGACAAGTTTGGGAAAAACTTATGAATCCCATTCCACTACTAACCGCGCCTCTGCCGCGACAAGTAGAACAAGTTATTTTTGACGATCCCGGTTCAGCACCTGTACCAGAACACCGAGAACACCCTTCATTTCTATGATAAGCAATCTCTTTCTCAACGCCGGATCCAGCTTCCTCCAGCGTTATCGACATCTCTAATTGAATATCCTGCCCACGCCGACGACCGCCTCCTCCTCGACTTCGCGAACTACCCCCAAAATCAGAAAAGATATCTTCAAAAATACCTCCCCCTGTGAAATTTTCAAATATCGAAGAAAAATCCGCGTTTCGAAAAATATCTTCAGTACTAAACCGTGAATCTATTCCGGCATGACCATACTGATCATATAACTCTTTCTTTTGAGAATCACTTAAAACCGCGTAAGCTTCTGATATCTCCTTAAATTTTTCTTCTGATGCCTTCTTTTTATCAGCAGAAACTCGGTCAGGATGATATTGCATAGCAAGCTTTCTGTAGGCTTTCTTTATTTCATCTACTAAAGCCCCCTTACTTACCCCCAGTATCTCGTAATAGTCTCGTTGTGTACTGCTCATCATAAATATAGTTATAAGTTATAGGTTCTAAGTTCTAAGTTTAAAGTTTAAAGTTTAAAGTTTAAAGTTTAAAGTTTAAAAATCACAAAATACTAAAAAACTACAATAGACTATATCTGTTATAGATTAAAGTTTAATTCTTAAAGATCTTTAATTCCTGTATTCTTAACTTAAAACCTACAACTTAAGACTTAAAACTATTTTCTATTTCTTGTCCTCTTCTTTATACTCGGCGTCGATAACATCATCGGGGCCTTTCTTTTTTTCCGTTGTTTGATCTGCTCCCGCTCCGGCATCAGCGCCTGCTCCTGGCTGCTGCTGCGCTTGTTGCTGCGCCGCCTGAGACTTATAAACTTCTTCAGCCAACTTGTGCGCGGCTTTCATTAACTCATCCATTGATTTTTGCATTTGATCTTTGTCAGCGTCAGGATTTTTCAGCACTTCCTTTACCGCGTTTATTTTTTCTTCAATATTTTTCTTTTCATCATCAGCCACTTTATCGCCATAATCTTTTAACGATTTTTCTGTTGTGTAGACTAAATTTTCAGTCTGATTTCTTAACTCCACTGTCTCTTTTCTTTTTTTGTCTTCTTGGGCGTAATTCTCAGCGTTTTTCACCATTTTGTCAATATCTTCTTCTGATAACTTCTGCGGCGCGGTTATTCTAATAGACTGTTCTTTCCCCGTGCCTATATCCTTAGCATGAACATGAACTATACCATTAGCGTCAATATCAAAAGTTACCTCTATTTTAGGAAGACCCCGCGGCGCTGACGGTAAACCTACTAAATCAAATCGGCCTAACTCGACATTATCATTGGCCATAGACCGTTCACCTTGTAGAACTCGAATCGTTACTGCGGTCTGATTATCCTCAGCGGTTGAAAACGTTTGAGACTTTTTAGTAGGAACAGTTGTATTCCTCTCTATTAGTTTAGTACACACTCCGCCTAAAGTTTCAATTCCTAAAGATAGCGGTGTAACATCTAGGAGAAGAACATCTTTAACGTCGCCCTTAATAATCCCTACCTGAATTGCCGCTCCGCAAGCAACACATTCCATCGGGTCAACGCCGCGCTCAATCTTTTGTCCCACGTAATCCTCAATAAAACTCTGAACTAAAGGCATTCTTGTCGGACCACCAACCATAATTACTTTATTTATATCCCGCGGACTCACCTTAGCGTCAGCTAAAGCCTGCTCTACAGAATGCCGCGTCTTTTCAACAATAGGTCTCACTAACTCCTCCAACTTAGCCCTGGTTATATGCAGAACTAAATGTTTAGGCCCACTCTTATCGGCGGTAATAAACGGTAAATTAACGTCAGTGGTGTTGATTGAGGACAACTCTATCTTTGCTTTCTCCGCGCCCTCTCTTAAGCGTTGCATTGCCATGTGGTCGCCCCTTAAATCAATGCCTGAATCCTGTTTAAACTGATCTATTATATAATTCATTAACGCCTCATCCATATCCCGTCCACCAAGCTGAGTATCCCCTGATGTTGACTTTACTTCAAACACGCCTTCGGCCATCTCCATTATCGTACAATCAAGCGTTCCTCCGCCAAAATCAAATACTAAAATTTTCTGTTCCTTACCTTCTTTTCCTAAACCATAAGCTAAACACGCCGCGGTTGGTTCATTAACAATTCTTAATACTTTAAATCCGGCGATTTCACCGGCATCTTTAGTTGCCTGCCTCTGATTATCATTAAAATATGCCGGAGCGGTAATAACAACTTCATTAACTGTGCTACCTAAATACCCTTCGGCATCTTTCTTTATCTTTTGTAAAATGAACGCTGAAAGCTGCTGAGGCGTAAACTCTTTATCAAAAATCTTATATTTATGAGTTGTCCCCATTTTTCTTTTAAACCCTGCCACTGTTCCTTCAGGATTAATTGTCGCTTGACGGCGCGCGGGTTCCCCCACTAACAATTGACCATCTTTAGTAAACGCCACATATGAAGGAAACGCTTTTCCTCCCCCTACTGTTGTACCTTCCGCTGACGGAATAATTACCGGGCGCCCGCCTTCCATAACTGCTGCCGCTGAATTAGACGTTCCTAAATCAATTCCAATAACACGTTCCATTTTCTTACCTCCTAATGACCACGTGGCGCACAAGCGCGCACGTGGGAATTAGCCACGTTTCGAGCAAAGCGAGATCACGTGGCATTCCTTAATTTTTATTATTATCATTTATAAACAATTCAATATTTTCGTAATCTCTGTAAAAGATATAAGACACCTCATCACTTTTTACGTTTCGCGTATGGTTCACTATTACCGAAGTTGCACTAGCATTAGCTTGCCATTCTTTTGGATTGCCAAAAATCGCTGTTGCCATAATACTAACACCAACTACTAATTTCTTTTGATTAAACCTCATCCCTCGTCTCTCCTCCCTCTTCCTTCGTTTCTTCTATACTCTCTTCCTCTGGTTTCTGTTTACTGGTTTCTGGTTTCTTTTTAATCCCAATAATAACCCGTGAAGTCCTCAACACCTTGCCGCCCAACATATACCCTTTCATAACTTCCTCTAACACTACATGCTCAAGATTATCGTCTTCGACTTCTCTACTGGCAACTATTTCATGAATATGAGGATCAAACTGTTTTCCTTGGGCATCTATAGCCATAACTTGTGAATTCTTTAATATTTTACTAAAATTATTGTATGTTAACTCTATACCCTGAACTATTTTTTCGAAATCCTGATGTTCTTTAGTAATTTTTAACGCCTGACCTAACTCATCTAAAATAACAACCATATCTTTTAACAACGAGAAATTAGCAAACTTCATAAGATCTTCCCGTTCTTTAGACCATCTTTTCCGGGCATTCTCAAATTCCGCGCACATCCTCACATATTTATCCCAAACAGCTTCATACTCCGATGTTTTTTTCTCTAACTCTTTCCTTTCTTCCCCAGACAAAAAATCAACCTCTTTATTCTGCTCTTCTTCTTTCATTTCTTTCTTTTCTTTTTTTCCCTCTTTCATACCACCAACTCCGCGATCAACTCATTAAATTGTCCGTTAACAGCATTTAAACAAGAGGCCGCTCTCACATAATTCATCCTTACCGGACCCAACAAACCAAAAGCGCACGTAACCGGCTCTCGACGTAATCCAGAAACCACTAACGAACACTCAGATATTTCTTCCACTCCAATATCATCACCAATAAGAATATTAACGCCATCGTCAAGATACCTAAACAACACTTCTTGAAACTCATCCATCTTAGTTTCAAAAGCAAAAAATAAAGCCTTAAGCATTTTGATATCTTCAAACTCCGGCTGTTCTAGCATGAACCTTGTCCCTTTAAAAAATATTTTGGTATCTTTCCCAGATATAGCTACCATCGAAGTATAACCGCTCATCTGAGCTAAGATATCAAGCATATTATTAACTACTTGTCCAGCTTCTGAAATCCGCTGCAAATAGGCCACGATATCAACCGCATAATCTTTAATATAATCTTCTTCCGTTAAACTCCGCACGTAACATTTAAACCCATCTTTTGTCGGGACCCTGCCTGAAGAAGTATGGACATGAGAAAGAAACCCTTGTCTTTCTAAAGACACCATGACATTTCTTATCGTAGCGGAAGAACAAGATAAATTATATTTTTGACATAGATAACTTGAACTTATTGGTTTAGACTCATCAATATAGCTTTCTATGACTAAATTCAAAATTTCTTTTTCCCGTTCTCTACTATCTACGAATCTTACCATAATTTATCCTAATATTCTGAAAATGCCAATTATCCTAACACACACTCTATCTCTCGTCAAGGTACACGGCACCAAGTAACACATATTTAGATTTCATTAAATGTTTCAAGTCTCATGTCACAGGTATCAAGTCTTTAACAGCCTCTCTCCCTATTACTTGTTACTTGTTACTTGTTACTTGTTACTTGTTACTTGTTACTTGTTACTTGTTACTTGTTACTTGTTACTTGTTACTTGTTACTTGTTACTTGTTACTTGTTACTTGTTACTTGTTAC
>Ga0180007_10006466_pt1 | contig 11436 bp, 16 predicted proteins | sample MM_PC_MetaG_FD_121122 | JGI IMG/M metagenome (GOLD analysis project Ga0180007, IMG submission 121122) | Groundwater microbial communities from the Aspo Hard Rock Laboratory (HRL) deep subsurface site, Sweden - MM_PC_MetaG | ecosystem: Environmental > Aquatic > Deep subsurface > Groundwater...
ATTAACGCCAAATTACGCCAATATTTTTAGCGTTAGTTGGCGTATTTGGCGAATTATATGATCCAGAAAGAATCAAAATTAAAAATAGCAGATAATACGGGTGCAAAAAAAGTTCAATGCATCGCAGTTTTAGGTGGTTCAAGAAAGCGGTATGCTAGGGTTGGCGAGATTATTACTATTACAGTTAAAGAAGCTGCCCCGCATTCAATGGTAAAAAAAGGAGATGTTCTGCCTGCTGTGATTGTGAGAACTAAAAAAGAAATCAGGCGCAAAGACGGCAGTTATGTGCGTTTTGATGAGAATGCCTGCGTGATTATTGATAAAAAAACCAAAGAGCCAAAAGGCACTAGAATTTTTGGCCCGATTCCCAGGGAAGTAAGACGAGCCGGATATTTTAAGATAGCATCTCTTGCTCCTGAGGTTTTATAGAACCTCTCCCCGTCCCTCTCCTAATTAGGAGAGGGTGCCCGAGCGAAGCGAGGGCGGGTGAGGTAAGATGCGAATTTTAATTCTTTAGTTTTGGCTATAAGAGTGATAGTCAGAAGAGAGGGATTAAAATATAGTACATTATAACAAGAAAAGGAGGAGGTAATGAAAATTCAAAATGTAACAGATTTTGATTTCCATGAAAAAGTTTTAAAAAACGATAGACCTGTTTTGGTTGGTTTTTGGGCAATTTGGTGCATACAGAGTAAAATTGGACGTGCAGTTATTGGAAGATTATTAGAAGGAGAATTTCAGGATATAAGATATGTAAAAATTGATGTTGAAAGTAACATAAAAATACCACAAAAATATAAAGTAATTGCTATTCCAACATTTGTAATGTTTTATAATGGACTAATAATAGATCGATATCTGGGAGGTGGTTATGAGAGTAATTTTAGATATTTTATAGAAAATGCTTTAACCTTAATAGAAGTTTACAAATTAATAGAAAACAGAAATATTAAACTTGAGATATGATATAAACCAAACCGTAAAGCGACATTTTGAATTAGTTGCTTCTAGGCATGATTTTAACATGCCCTAATAAAAAATAATTAAATAAAATAATTATTCGTAAATTCGTAATGAATTCGTAATTTGTAGAGTATGAAAATAAAAAAAGGCGATAAGGTAAAAATATTAATAGGTAAAGATAAAGGCAAAACTGGCAAAGTGTTGCAGGTTTTTACTTCGCGTAATAAAGCTAGCGTAGAAGGTTTAAATTTATTAATTAAGCATATGCGACCGAGAAAGCAAGGCGAGAAAGGGCAGCGAATTGAATTTCCTGCACCGTTAGCATTATCCAATTTAATCTTAATTTGTCCAAAGTGTAATAAACCCATTAGAATAGGTTATAAATATATTGAAGTAATCAAAGGAACTGCTGTTAACCCCGAACAAGTTAAAAAGAAAAAGAAAAAAGTTCGGATATGTAAAAAATGCAAAGCAGTAATAGACTAATCACGAATCAATCGCGAATCTAATTGGCGAATATTCGCGAAATCATTAGTGAATAATAAGCGATTATGAAATTACAAGATTTATACAAAAAGAAAATAATTCCTAAAATGAAAGATAAGTTTGCTTATAAAAACGATTTAGCAGTGCCTAAATTAAAAAAGGTAGTGGTTAATGTTGGCATGGGAAGATTTTCCAAAGATAAAAACTATATTGATAATATTGTAAGTAGCATAAGTCGAATTACTGGTCAAAAGCCGGTATTGACAAAAGCAAAAAAGTCAATTTCAGCCTTTAAAGTTAGAGAGGGTAATGTAGTCGGTGCAAAAGTTACTTTACGAGGACAAAGAATGTATGATTTCGTAGAAAAGTTAATCCATATTTCTTTTCCTCTAGTCAGAGATTTTCGTGGTGTTAGTGATAAAGCAGTTGATAAGCAAGGTAATTTAACTGTTGGATTTAAAGAGCATTTGGCTTTTCCTGAAATTAAAGCTGATGAAGTTGAAAGAAGCCATGGTTTAGAAGTTTGTATAAGCACAACAGCCAAGGCAAGAGAAGAGGGATTAGAATTATTTAAATTAATGGGATTTCCATTTAAAAAGACATAACGCGAATTTAACGCGAATAATGCGAATGACGCGAATAAATTTTAATAAATATTAGCGTCATTCGCATATGATTCGAGTCATTAGTATTATAATTATATGGCAAGACAATCATTAATAGCAAAATCAAGAAAAAAGCCAAAGTATTCCACACGTACAGTGAGGCGTTGCTGGCGCTGTGGCCGAAATAGAGGCTATATGCGTGATTTTGGCTTGTGCCGCATTTGTTTTCGTGAATTAGCTAGCAGTGGAGATATTCCAGGTATTACAAAATCATCCTGGTAAATTCCTACAAATTACGAATAAATTACGAATTTACAAATATATGAACAAAGTAAATTTAAGAATAAAATCTAAAGAATAAAAATAAAATATAATAATTACGAATTCGTAAATTTGTAATGAATTTGTAATTTGTAGAATTATATGACAGATCCAATAGCCGACATGTTAACAAGAATAAGAAATGCTTCAGCAATTAGAAAAAATGAAGTGGTTTTACCTATGAGTAAAGTAAAACATAATATTGCCAAGATATTAGAAAAAGAAAGCTGGGTTGATAAGGTCAGTGTTATAAAAATAAAAAGCAAGAAAAATGGTAGCGCGGTTTTTGATGAATTAAAAATCATTTTAAAATATAAAAATAATAAACCTGTTATAACCTCGCTAAAACGGATTAGTAAACCAGGTCGCAGGGTTTATGTTAATAAAAATGAATTACCAAGAGTTTTAAATAATTTAGGAATAGCAATTATTTCCACCCCGCTTGGAGTAATGACCAACAAAGAAGCAAGAAAAAAAGAAGTTGGCGGTGAAGTGTTATGTGAAATATATTAATATGCTAATTTATATCTAATTATATGTGAATTAGTTGCGAATTCGAATTTAATTAGCATATAATTTGAATAAAATTCGTATGTCCAGATTAGGGAAATTACCAATTGAATTAAAAGAAGGAACTCAAGCTAAACTTGAGCATGATGTTATTGTAATCAAGGGACCTAAAGGAGAATTGAAACAGAAAATAAATCCTAAAGTTTTAGTTGATATTAATGATAAGGAAATTAAGATAACAGTGTCAAATCCTGACAATAAAAAAGAAAGAGCTCTGTGGGGACTTTACCGTAGTTTAATTAATAACATGACAGTTGGAGTGAATCAGGGTTATCAGAAAAAATTAGAAATTAATGGTGTTGGCTTTAGAGCTAGTGTCAGTGGTAATAAATTAATTTTAAATGTTGGTTATTCCCACCCAGTTGATTATAATTTACCGCAGGGCATAAACGCAGAAGTTGAAGGCAATATTATTACTATTAGCGGTGTTGATAAACAGTTAGTTGGTGAAATAGCAGCGCAAATTAGAAAAATTAGAAAACCCGAACCATATAAAGGCAAGGGTATTAAATATGTTGATGAAGTAATAAGACGTAAAGTAGGCAAGGCAGCAGCCAAGACTGAATAAGGCGAATTAAATGCGAATTAATTTCAAATTATGAATAAATCAAAAATAAAAAAGATACAACGGATAAGGCGACATAAAAGAATTAGGTCTAAAATTAGCGGTTCTGCAAAGATACCCAGATTAAGCGTGTTTAAATCAAATACCGGAATGTATCTACAATTAATTGATGACGAGAAAGGCAAAACATTAGTCAGTGCTTATAGTAAAGAGATTAAAAATAAAAAGGAGAAAAAAGTAGTAACTGGCAATGAGCTGGGTAAATTAATTGCTGGGAAAGCATTAAAGAAGAAGATTAAAAAAGTAATTTTTGATCGTGGTGGTTATAAATATCATGGTCGAGTTAAAGCTGTAGCAGACGGAGCCAAAGAAGGAGGACTTGAATTTTAATTTCTAAATTACAATTTCTGATTTCTAATAATATATGGCAGAAGAAAAAAATAAAGAAAATAAGACTGATCAACCCGCCCGCCCGCCTGCTATGCATAGCAAGACTTTGCGGGCAGGCAATGCTAGCGCAAGCGTTGCAGGCGAGAAAGAAAAAAGCAGTAGTGAAAGTGCTTCAGTTAAACCTGCGCCAAAGGAAGCTAAACTAGTAAAGCAAGACAGAAAAAGACCACAAAATAGAAGGTTTAATAGAAATAAAAGAGGCAGAGAGCCAGAAGAGTTTGAGCAAAGAATCATTGATATTGCTAGAGTTACTCGAGTAATGGCTGGCGGAAAAAGAATGCGTTTTCGCGCTTGTGTTGCTATTGGTAATAAAAAAGGCCAAGTCGCTATCGGCTTAGCTAAAGGAGCTGATGTTACAGTTGGCGTTACTAAAGCAGTTACTCAAGCAAAAAAGAATTTAACTACAGTATCTATTGTTAATGATACAATTCCTCATGAAATTTTACAAAAGTATGGAGCAGCAAAAATTTTATTTAAACCAGCCCGTAGGGGTCGCGGCATTATCGCAGGTGGAGCTGTTCGCGTGGTTTTAGAATTATCAGGAATAAAAAATATAACTAGTAAAATATTAGGTACTAATAATAAGGTTAATAATGTTAAGTGTACAATTGAAGCGTTAAAGAATTTAAAGAGAGTGGAACACAAGAAAAAGAAAGAAAAGAAAGAAGACAAGAAAGATGAAAAAAAGAAATAATTTATTAATTTATTATCGCTTCGCTATTTATTAAGTTTAATAAATTAATAAATCAATAAATTAAAGATATGTCTTTAAGATTACATACAATTAAAGCAGCTAAAAGCACTACAAAAAAGCGCAAACGCGTGGGAAGAGGCAATGCTTCTGGCCACGGTACTTATAGTGGCAGAGGCCAAAAAGGACAAAGGTCAAGGTCTGGAGGCAGGAAAGGACTTAAACGTTTAGGCATGAAACATATTTTACTAAACATTCCTAAAAAGCGTGGTTTTAAATCTAAAAAGCCAAAAAATCAAGTTATTAATTTGATTCAGATAAATAAATGTTATAAAGAAGGCGAAACTGTTAATCCTAAATCATTGATGAAAAAAGAATTAATTGATACAATAAAATTATCTACTAAAATTTTAGGTACAGGTGAATTGAAAGTAAAAAATTTACAGTTTGACGATGTAAAGATTAGCGAAAGTGTAAAAAAGCAGATTGATAAAATGAAAGGGAAAATTGTTAATTTAGAAGTAAGAAGTAAGAAGTAAGAAGTAAGAAGATATTTATATATATGTTAAATAAACTAGTTCAAATTTGGAAAGCTAAAGACTTGCGAAAAAATATCGGCTTTGTTTTAGCTATGCTGGTAATTTTTCGTTTAGCTGCTCATATACCTATTCCAGGAGTAAACTTAGATGCTTTACAGGAGTTTTTTAGCCAAAATCAGATTTTTGGCTTGCTTAATATTTTTTCTGGCGGTGGTATGCAAAGCTTTTCTATTGTAATGATGGGCGTTGCTCCTTATATTACTTCGTCGATTATATTTCAGCTGTTAGCCATGATAGTTCCTAAATTAGAAGAAATGCAGAAAGATGAAGCTGGCAGACAAAAAATCAATATGTGGACACGCTGGGCAACCGTGCCTTTAGCAGCCCTCCAGTCTTACGGCATGATTACAATACTTAGAAGGTCCTCAACTGAGATTTTAGGCGATATTAGTTCGTTTGATTTACTAGCTATGATTATAACAATTTCAGCCGGTACAGTTTTTTTAATGTGGCTGGGTGAATTAATCAGTGAAAAGAAAATTGGTAATGGCATATCTCTGCTGATCTTTGCTGGGATTGTGGCTGGTTTACCAGGGGCATTACAACAGGTTTTTGCAACTTATGATCCAAGCCAATTGTTTATTTTAATCGGTTTTATAGTTATTGCTTTAGTTACGATTATTGGCGTAGTAATTATTACTGAAGGCCAGCGCAATGTACCGGTGCAATACGCCAGACAAGTTAGAGGAACTCGGATGTATGGCGGTACTAGTACGCATTTGCCTTTGCGGGTTAATATGGCTGGGGTAATTCCTATAATTTTTGCTATATCTGTGGTGATGTTTCCGCCAATGATTGCCCAATTTTTTACTAAAGCTAAAAGCGAGTGGATTGTTAGCGTGGCTAATTGGATTGTGGAAATTTTTCAAAATCAATTTGTCTATGGGGTGCTTTATTTTGTCTTGGTTTTTGCCTTTACTTATTTTTATACAGAAGTTATTTTTCATCCTACCCAAATAGCTGAAAACCTGCAAAAGCAAGGCGGTTTTATCCCGGGCATCAGGCCAGGCCGGCATACTAGTGATTATTTAGCTAATACTACACATAAAATTATTTTTGTCGGCGCTTTATTTTTAGGTATTATTGCTATCTTGCCTTTAATTATGCGCTATTTTACCGGTGTCCAAGCCTTAGCTATAGGCGGAACTAGTTTATTAATTGTGGTTGCTGTAGTAATTGAAACTGTTAAGCAAGTTGAATCCCAGCTAACTATGAGGGAGTATGAGGGAATGTAAGAAAAATGAATAATTAAAAAGTAAAAATGAATAATGAATTTCCACATTAGTGGAATTTTTTATTTAAACTTTTTTATGGTATAATAAAGTTAGCTAATTATTAAATTTAATATCATGATTTTAGATTTATCAAAAATACGAGTTAATAGAAATTTGCGGCGAGATCCTAGCTTAAAAAATTTACAAATTAAGAGTAAGAAAGCAGGAATTTTAGGGGATTTAGGTAAAAAAATAATACGTAGGGATGAAGCTATTAAGCATATGACAGAAGATTTAAGCAAGGGCAGAAGCGAAACTAGCATGATACAACTTTTAAGAAAAAAGTATGGTTTTGAATCAAGTAAAGGAAGGAAAATTATACAGAGCGCAAGTGGAGCAGGAGATCAAGCAAAACAAGCAACTGATCAAAAATTTAAACAAGACAAACAACCGTATAAAGAAATTAGAAAAAAAACTACCCTAGAAGAAGCGAGGGAAATTAGTGAACAAAGAGACATAAGCAGACACGAGAGAGAATTACTAAGAGATAAAGAAGCTAAAAGCACCCAAAGGATTTTAGGTGCTGGAAATATAGCAAAGTATATAGAAACAGCACATGGCGCTAAAATACCAGAACACGAGACATCAGCTCATCAAGCCGGTCAAGTAGTAGAACCGACTACAGCAATGGAGCAAGCAACCGGTGGTAGTAAAAATGTTGGTTTTGTTTCGGGGGATGTTGATGCTCAAAAAAAATCAGCGGATGAAATAGTAGGTGGTAAACAAAAATACCAGACAGTTATTAGTGAAGGAGAAAAAAAAGATGGGGAAAGTGAATCTAAAGATGATATAGACAAGAAACCACCTTCACCAATTCCTTTGTCAAATTAATAAATTATGTTTTTAACAATAATTCTATTTATTATAGGTTTTGTTTTTTTAATTAAGGGAGCTGATATTATGATAGACGGCTCATCGTCTATTGCTAAAAAATACGGTCTCTCAACTTTTTTTATTGGCTTAACCATTGTGGCTTTTGGTACCTCGGCCCCTGAATTAATTATTAGTGTTTTAGCTAGCGCCAAAGGCAGTACAGGCATTGCTTTAGGTAACATTATTGGTTCTAATATTTCTAATACTTTATTAATTTTAGGAATTGCGGCAATAATATGTCCCTTAGTTATAAAAAAAGCAACAGTTAACAAAGAAATCCCCTTTTCCTTACTAGCAGTATTGGCTTTGGGAATTTTAGTTAATGATTTTTTAGTTAATGGCTATACGCCAGAAGGCTTAAGCAGAGCTGACGGTTTAATTTTAATTTTGTTTTTTAGTATATTTCTTTATTATACTTTTGGTATTACCAAGTCTAAGAAAAATATTTTTAAAAAAACTGTAGGCGAAATAAAAGAAGAAAAATTAGAAATTTACAGCAATAAAACAGCTATTTCTATGATTCTTTTTGGTTTGATTGGTTTAGCTATTGGTGGCAGGTGGATTGTTAATGGCGCAATTGAGATTGCTCGTTTGTTAAGTTTAAGTGAAGCATTCATAGGTTTAACGATTGTTGCTATTGGCACATCTTTACCAGAGTTAGCTGCTTCTGCCACGGCTGCCTATAAGGGTAAAACTGATATTGCCGTAGGTAATGTGGTCGGCTCAAATATTTTTAATATACTTTGGGTTCTCGGCCTAAGTTCAGTTATTAGCACAATTAGCTACAACCCAGTTTTAAATGTTGATTTGTTGATTTTGATTTTTATTACCATATTACTATTGTTTTTAATTTATGTTGGTAAAAAAAATATTTTAGGCAAATGGGAAGGAGCTGTGTTAATAAGTTTATATGTGTTTTATATAATATTTTTAATTTGGAGAGGATGATTTTAGTTAATTAGTTAATTAGTAATTAGTTGTAAAATTTACCTAATCACTAAGTGACTAATTACTAATCACTTTATATTTTTATGCAAAAGACTTATTTAATTTTTTTTGGGCCGCCTGGTTCTGGCAAGGGTACACAGGTTGATCTATTAGCTAAAAAATTAAAATTACCAGTAGTTTGCCCGGGAGAGTTATTTAGACATGAAATAGAAATAAATAGTGATATTGGTAAAAAAGTTAAGAAAGTAGTAGAATCAGGCAGACTTGTTTCTGAGTTAATAACAGAAAAATTAGTTAATAATCGTCTTAAAAAAAATGATGCTAAAAAAGGAGCTATTTTTGATGGCTTTCCCAGGAGAAGAAAGCAACTAAATTTTTTAATCAATAAACTTAAAGAGATCGCTACTAGTGAAGACAAAATTTATGCTATTTTAGTTGATGTTAGTGATAAAGAAGTAAAGTTGAGATTAGGTGGAAGACGGGTTTGCGACTGTGGTGCAGCTTATCATCTTCAATATAATCCACCTAAAAAAGATGAAGTTTGTGATTTATGCGGTAAGAAATTATCTACTAGAAGCGATGATAAACCAGAAGTAATTACAGATAGATTAAAATTATATCACAAGCAAACCAAACCCTTGCTTGACTATTGGCAAAAAAGTGGTAAATTAATAAAGATAAATGGAGAACAAAGCATTAGGGATGTAGCCGAGGAGATTTGGGATCAGTTAAACAATTAATCAGTTAATCAGTTTTTTGATTTTAGCGTGCTATTAACTGTGCAACTGATTAACTAAGTAACTAATTATATGATCATAATTAAAACTGAAAAAGAAATTGCGATTATGCGCCAGGGAGGTAAAATTTTAGCTAGTATTTTAAAAAAGTTGATTAAAGAAGTTCAGCCAGGCGTATCTACAGGCCATCTTGAAAAGATGGCCAATTCTTTAATTAAACAAGCTGGAGGCAGGCCTTCGTTTAAAGGATATAAGTCAATGCATGAAGCCTATGCTTTTCCTACTGCTTTATGCACTTCAATTAATAATGAAATAGTTCATGCTCCTGCTCTACCTTCTCGCAAGTTAAAATTGGGTGATATAATAGGCATTGATTTAGGTTTAGAGTATCCCTATAGTAAAAATTTACCCGGCTATTATACTGATATGGCAGTTACCATTCCAGTTGGCAAAGTTAGCAAAGAGGCAAAAAAAATAATTACCGTTACTAAAAAAGCGCTAGAATTAGCCATAAAACAAGTTAAACCCAATAGTAGTCTAAATGATATAGGCAGAGCTATTCAGCAGTATGTTGAAGCTCAAGGTTTTTCAGTTGTTAGAGAGTTGGTTGGTCATGGTGTTGGTACAGCAGTTCACGAAGAGCCCCAAGTCCCTAATTATGAGATTGTTGATAAAAGCATGAAGAACATCATACTTAAACCTGGCATGGCTATTGCAATTGAGCCAATGGTTAACGCAGGAGATTGGAAAGTTAAAAACGGAGATGATGGATTTACTATTCTAACTAATGATGATAGTTTAAGCGCGCATTTTGAGCATACAGTCGTGGTAACTAAGAAAGGATGTGAAGTTATTACAAAAATGTGATATAAAATATGTAGGACACTTACGCGTTCCCCCTCCTTGTTCCCCGCCATAGGCGGGCGAGTAAGGAGGCTTGTCCGCCTATGGCGGAGGCTATGGGTGGTCTAAGATAAATAAGGAATTCATTATTTATTTCTACCCCTCCCTGCCTGCCGGCAGGCAGGCTAACCTCCCCTTTAAACAAGGGGAGGAACTTATGAAACGCGTAATTCGTAATATGACTAATGAAATAAGAAAATTATTAGGAGTGGATTGGGGTGAAAAAAGAATTGGTTTAGCAATCGGGGACAGTGAAACTAATTTAGCTTCTCCCTTTAAAGTTGTCAGCGATATTGACGAAATAGTTAGTATAATAAAGCAAGAAAATATTAATAAAGTTGTAGTTGGCCAGCCAGTAAAAATGTCTGGAAATAAAGAATTATCAGTTGACTTTAATAAATTTATTAAATTATTAAAGTCAAAAACAACCACTCCAGTTGAATTGGTTGATGAAAGACTTTCAAGTAAGCAGGCTGATGCTTTACTTGGTAATAAAAAAACTAAAGCAGCCCAAGATGCAATTGCCGCGATGTTGATTTTACAAACCTATTTAGATCAACAAAATTAACATGGAAGTAACTTATTATACAAAAGCTATAATTTTAAATCGTTTACCCTTTGCCGAAGATGACACTAAGGTTGTTGTTTACAGCAAAGACAAAGGTAAATTAGAGTTTGTGGCTCGGGGCACTAAGAAAATTAAATCAAAATTAGCTAGCCACTTAGAGCCAATTAGTATGTCTGATTTAATGATAGTTCGAGGCAAGCAATATGATTATATTGGCAGCGCAGTAAGTCAATCTTGTTACATTAATATAAAAAATGATTTAGAAAAATTAATAGTAGCTGGTAAAATTATAGACTTATTTAATAAATACATTAAGCCCGAAGAAAAAGATGAAGCTGTTTTTAAATTATTAGATTCGGTTTTGGCATTATTAAATTATAAAAAAAAAGTAATTATTAGCCATGATCTACTATTCAACTTTTTTATTTTAAAGTTAATGGTTCAGTTAGGGCATAAGCCAGAGCTGTATAACTGTGTTGTCTGTAAAAAGAAAATTTTTCCTAATAATCATCAATTTGATTTATCCCATGGTGGTTTAATTTGTCAAAATTGTACTTTACCCCACCCTAACCCTCCCCTTACTAAGGGGAGGGGAAAGAAGGGAGGGGTGCTCTTGCTAATTAGTAAAAATTGTATTAAGATTTTAAGATTTGTAGTTGATAATGATTTTGATAAAATTATTCAGCTTAAAATTAGTAGTAAACTAAATAAAGAAATAATATATATGATAAGCTCTTTTAATAATTTTTATTATTTATAGACAAGGGAGGATGTGAATATTGAGGAAAAAATTATGAATCTAAAATCTGGAGCGAAATTAACAAGAGGTTGACTAAAAAAATTTTTATTTATATAATATAATCATATATAAAATTATTATTTA
>Ga0180007_10006467_pt1 | contig 11435 bp, 10 predicted proteins | sample MM_PC_MetaG_FD_121122 | JGI IMG/M metagenome (GOLD analysis project Ga0180007, IMG submission 121122) | Groundwater microbial communities from the Aspo Hard Rock Laboratory (HRL) deep subsurface site, Sweden - MM_PC_MetaG | ecosystem: Environmental > Aquatic > Deep subsurface > Groundwater...
GACATCCCCTCTGTCTTCTTTTCTATTACCATCTTTCTTCTGATCCTGTTCATTATTTCTTCATTAACTCTCTTTTTCTCACTGATAACTTCATCAATGATCCTCTCTATCTCTTTATCTGTCTCTCTCTCAATGCGGACAGCCCCTCCCCTTTTGATATTCACTTCCTTATTCATTACACTCTTCAGTTCTTTCTCATAACTTCCCTTCTCATATTGAAACATCTCTATTTTTCCCTTATTCTTAATATTCCTCTTTATGGCTACTTCCCCTTCCAGTACTTTTATGCAGGTCCCCCTCATGTCTGCTGAAATATTAAATCTTGTGCCGATATGCCTTAACTCTACTTCTTCCGTTAATATGAATAATTGCGGATCACCGTGCACGATCGTATAGGTCTGATCGCCTTTGCTCAGATAGAACTCATACCTTTCATACCCGAACAGCCTTTTTATCTTTCCTGTCTTTATCCGGTTCTCTCCCCTCAGTTCGACTGTCAAATGCTTCCCGTATTGCAGAAGTATACTGCTGTCTCTTCCTGTCTCCAGTTTTCTGTCAGAAAAGCTGCGGATCCTTCCGTCTATTAATCTCTCCCGGATTCCCTTCCCTCGGACCACCACCATATACCCCTTCTTTTGAACAACCCTCACCAAAACTCCTGATGAGAAAAAATACGTGATCCCTATTATAAAAAGTATTGCAAAGGTAAGGGCATACCGTATATACACTTTCCTGCTTATCTGCGGGAATATCCTCTTCTTTCTCTGTCTGCGTATGGATTCTATCCCCCGGTGTATATTCTCGTAAATAGCATCCGAAATCTCCACTTTAGTATTATCCAGCCTGTCTATCAATTGATCAATCTTTTCCATTGATTTTTCCTTTCATCTTGTTTTTAAGTATTTCTTGTGCCCTGGTTATTCTTTTTCTTACAGCACTATCAGAGACTTTGAAAACTTTTGCTACTTCATGTATACTTAATTTACCGGTAGTAAATAATAGTAATGGCAGGCCAAATTTTTTTGGTAATTTTTGTATTTCATGATGCAGATCCTCTATTGCTTTTTCTTCATAAATAATGTTTACATAATCCGGATTATAACTATCTATTTTTAATATTTTATACTCTTTAAGAAAAACATTTGCCCGCATCGCAGACCTCTTATAATTTTTCACAATATTTATTGCAATCCTATAAATCCATGTGGAAAACTCATATTTATTATTATATTTACTTAAATTTTTATAAACATTTAGAAATGTTTGCTGAAGTAAATCCATACAGTCATCTATATTTTCAATAGAATTATGCAGAAGTTTAAATATTCTTTTATAATATCTGTTGTAAATCTCCTTAAATGCCTCATCAGCAATAGTTTCATTCACATTTTCATTTGTAAGAACAATTTCAATTAATTGTTTATCTTTTTTTTCTTCGTACATTATCAAAACTCTAATGGTTGAACAGATAATAAAATATGGATAGAATAAAATATCTTTTTTCTATTTATTAATGTATTAAAAATTATTCAGCCGGCAACTTTTTTAGACTTTACGATCTTTCCTGAAATGATTTGCAATAATGACCTGCCCTGCTGAGATACATCCGTCATTGACCGGGAGCTTTACCGGAACGTAGGGTAAAAAATTTTCTTCCTTTAATCTTCTGATAAGACCGCTTAAAATGATCCTGTTCTGCATTACACCCCCTGATAAAACCACCTTTGTAATGCCGGTAGAAGAATGTATTCTCTTTACGCCATCTATCGTAAATTCAATAACAGTATTATGGAACTTCCATGCAATAATAGAAAGAGCCACTTTTTTCTTTATATCCTGTGTAACACCTTCTAAGATCAATCCAACATCTATCTCATCCCCCTCAAATCGATAGGGATAGACATCTTTTGGATTGACCCCATTTTTATCTTCGCAGAGAAACTCCAGGGCCATGGCAGCCTGGGCATCAAAAGTCACTTCCTTCACAAGTCCCAGCATGGCACTGACACAATCAAAAAGACGGCCCATGCTGGAAGTATGAAAAAGATTGAATTTATTCTCTATCTGCCTGGTGATCACTTCCCCTTCTGTCTTTGATAATCCTCTAATGATACTATCATCAATGCCTGAAGAAAGAAGATAAGCTTTAGCAATTCGGAAAGGATGTTTAATAGCAGAATCGCCCCCGGGCAAGGGCATATATTTTAAATGGAAGTATCGTTTGAATTGATGATACTCGGAAACGATCAGCTCTCCACCCCATATATTCTTGTCCAGGCCGTAACCGGTACCGTCGTAAGCGATCCCGATGACAGGTTCATTGATCCCGTACTCTGCCATGACCGATACGATATGTGCATGATGATGCTGGACATTGACAAGAGGCAGGCCGAGACTCTCGGCAAACCGGGTCGTATAAAAATCAGGATGAAGATCACATGCCACAAGCTGCGGTTCGATCTTGAACCATTTCTGATAGATCTTTACGGTCTCATTAAAAAAATCAAACGCCTTTTTATTATCCATATTGCCTATATAAGGTGAAAGAAAGAGGGTCTGTCCATTACAAAGTGAAAATGTAACTTTCAAATGAGCCCCGCATCCCAGAGTAGGAACTGACACCTTCCCGGCCGGCAGGTCCATTGATAAGGGAGCATATCCGCGGGACCTGCGCGCCATGATAGTCAGCTCATCAAGGGGCATCAGAATTGAATCATCAGAACGGTTTAAAATAGGGCGATCATTGGTCAAATAATAGTCACATAAAGGGCCCAGGCCCTTCTCTTCTATAGCAATGGGCTCATCCTGGAAATTCCCTGATGTCATTACCATCATTGGAAGCTTTTTGTTCATGAGCAGATAATGAACAGGCGCATACGGTAAAAAGAGGCCCAGGTAAGGATTATCCGGCGCAATACCGGGAAGGACGGAATCCGTTTTCTTCTTAAGTATAAGAATAGGGGCGGCAATAGAATTTAAATGATCCGTGTCCGCCTTATTGTAATGAACGATCGTAGAGAGCTTTTCCCATAAAACCATTACGGCAAAAGGCTTAGAAGGACGGTCTTTTCGTTTTCGTAATATGTTTATTGCTTTTTTATTGGATGCATCACAGGCAATATGAAAGCCCCCGATCCCCTTTATTCCAATGATCTTTCCTTTCAATAATAATTCCCTTGTTCTTTCGATCGGATCCCCTTTTACTTCAGAATAATCATTATTCAGCAACTTCAACTGAGGGCCGCATTCCGGGCAGGCAACAGGCTGAGCATGGAACCGCCTGTCCATCGGGTCAGTATATTGTCTATGGCAGTAATCACACATTTTAAAATTTTTCATGGATGTACCCGGACGGTCATATGGAAGGTCTCTGATCACGGAATACCGGGGTCCGCAGTTCGTGCAGTTTATGAAAGCATACTGATATCTTGGGTCTTTCACATCAAAGAGTTCTTGTAAACAGTCAGAACAGAGGCTCAGATCCGGTGAGATAAGGGTGATCCCTTTTTCAGGAATGCTCTCTTTAATAGTAAAGGAAGAGTACTTCTTATCCCTGATCGTCCGGATATCCATGCTCCTGATCTGTGCTGCAGGAGGATGATCTTCTTTAATCATTTCAACGAATTTCTGCAGGTCCTTCTCCGGGCCAATGGCTTCTATTTCAACACCGGATGAAGTATTAAAAACAGTACCTTTGAGGTCCAGTTGGGAAGCCAGTCTGTATATGAACGGCCTGAATCCGATGCCCTGGACAATACCGTTAATCCTGATCTTTAGCATGAACGCCCTTGATCCAGTCGATCCATTTATCCATTCCTTTTCCGGATTTACAGGAGACGGGAGCCATCTCCAGCTTGGGGTTTACCTTATTGATTATCTTGTTAAAATTTTTAAAATTAAAATCAGCCGGCCCTTCCATGTCGATCTTATTTAATACCAGCAGATCAGCCACCTGAAATATACGAGGGTACTTCAGCGGTTTATCTTCCCCTTCAGGAAGGGAAAGGATCACGACTTTATAATCTTCTCCAAGGTTATAGGATGTGGGACAGATAAGATTTCCCACATTCTCAATAAGAACAAGATCAACTTTTTCATCATTCATCTTCTGCAGTGCTTTATGGATCATCCTGGCATCAAGGTGACAGGCACCGGATGTATTGATCTGAATGGCCGGGATCCCGGTCTCTTCTATCTTTTTTGCATCAACATCTCCTTCTACATCCCCTTCAATAACAACGATCTTCCAGTCTTTTAACCGTTTGATCGTCTCTATGATCAGCGATGTCTTTCCTGAACCGGGGGAAGACATGATATTGATCACCAGTGCTCCTTTCTTTTTAAAATGCTTCCTGTTCTCCTGTGCTATATATTCGTTTGCGGACAGGACATCCTGCATTACTTCAATCTTTTCCATCATTCACCTCTATAGATTCAATAAAAAATTCATTTCCGGAAATGATCTGTATATTTTCCCCGTTACATTTCGGACAGGAAAAGATCATATCGTCCTCATTAAAATCTTCTTTGCAGTCTTCACAATGAAAGACCATGTCCTTGGCAATGAACTTCAGTTCGGCCTTCTCTAAAGGAGTATTTTTGCTTAAAAATCCGAAATAATGCTCGATACTCTCCGGCACGAAACTGGTCAGTTTACCAAGAACGATATTGATCTTTTTTACTTCCGGCGCATCAATCTCTTTAATTTTATCAAGTACGATCTCTATTATTCTTTCCGTAACGCCATATTCATGCATAAAAAACTCAATACATTATAGTTCGAAATTTTAAAAAGTAGGGACAAGGCATGCCTTGTCCCTACAATGTTGTTATCTACTATCCTATATAATAATCTTAAAAATTTAATTAGTCAAGGGGTCAGCTCTTGAAGATATAGATGATTTGGGGTCAAACCTTGAAATGTGAAAATTGAGAAACAATTTTCACATTTCAAGGTTTGACCCCCGAGTTTAAACATTTCAAGACCCGACCCCTTAAACCTTATTGAACAACGACCAGTTTTAATTTCTTTGTGTTTCCCTGGGGATCTTCCAGATAACAGATATAAACACCGCTTTTTATATATTCCCCTTTCTCATTCTTAAGATCCCATTGATATCTGCCTGCTGAGGATTGTATATTATTGATCTGGGCCACCTTCCCCCCCCCTACACTGAACACTTTCATGTCCACAACAGGAGTCAAATTAAAAAAAGTAACCTGCCCTTCTCCTTTCCCGAATGTGACCGGGTTAGGCGCGACAACAACCTGATCCAGATTTTCCGGTTCCCCGCTGATATACTCCAGCCTGAGATAATCTATTTGCGGAGCTATTGTGCGGCTGTCCGCCATTATCGTTATCCGGATCCTCAAACGGTCTCTTCCTTTACCGCCACAGGGGACTGCCTGCAGAAGAGCATCGGTCAGACTGCTCCAGTCACTCCAGCTGTTGCCGTTATCAACCGAGTAAGAAAACTCATACTGGATTTGCCCGTTATTTAATGTTTCAACTTTTGAAAAAGAGAGATAACCGGTTACATATAATGGCGGTACGGTCCAGATGACCTGGGAGCTTAAAACATTGCCTGTATAAAAGATCGGAGCAGGAACCGAGAGATCAAAAGAACCGCCCGCATAGATCCTGCGGTCAGCTGTCTGGATCAGAGCTTTACTGAAATAAATACCAAAATTCGTTCCATTCCATATCAGGTCAACAGGTTCCTGCCATGACACGCCCCTGTTATAGCTTTTCCAGACATTCGTCTGATAAAATTTGTAAAAAGTCCCGTTATAGGCCTCCAAAAGAGTATTGCAGTATTCATCCGAAACATTCTGAAAGGTCACTCCCCAATCCATTGTTTTTATGATCCCGTTCGTACCGCATAAATAGAGGTTATTATCACTTGCTTTTATGATCGTACTGGCATAGTTTTTATTAGAGGTTGAAGAGACCAGACTCCAGTTCGTCCCTTTATTAGAAGAGAGATAAATACCCGTTGTAAAGACACCTGTATAATCTAATTTTGCAGCTAAAAAATTATTGTTCTTCATCTCATAGAGCCAGTTGAAATAGACTTCTGAACCGCTTCCCCAGATCCCTTCCTGAAAGATGACAGTCCAGTTGGTGCCGTAATCGGTACTCATATATAATTTATTGCTGCCATACGTCACAGTCTTTCTGACCGTACCGGCATATATGGCATGACTGCTGTCCTCCATGACAGACCTTCCGTGAATGCTTCCAACGATGAGATTGGACCATGTATTTCCCTGATCATAACTTTTTTTTACGCTTCCGTTACCGGGGGTCGTGCCCTGTCCCGTGCCTGTATAGAGGTTCCCGTCCGAGGCTTCGATCATGCAGTTGGCCCTGGTACCTATGATATTAGTCCATGTAACTCCCCCATTAGTGCTTTTATATGTATTCCCGTCAGAGCTCATTACAAATGTCCCGCAAAGCAGGTTACCCCTTGAATCTTCAAAAAGATAAAAAGGGATCGTATCAAGCGAATCGATGGAATTGGTCCAGAATGCCTGGGGTGAGAGGGACAGACTCCCCTGATAAACTTCCGATTCCTGCTGATCATACTGCAGGTCCGAAGCATCATTAAAATTATTCTGTATGAAGGCGGAATTTAAATTCACCGCAAGTATAATATGAAAAAATATCGCATAGAGAATTACTTTATAAGACCGCAGAAATCGGAGAATTGTTTTAAATGATAATTGAAAATTTATATTTAACAACATATAGTATTGAAGATATGCAAATTCCGGTTAAATCTTTTTGATCTCCCCTCCAAAATTTATCACACTTTTCCTTATTTTATTTATTTTTATTTTTATAATAATGAATAATAATGCTTAGTCAAACTATTTCCAGATACATACAAGGTGCCGGGTCTTAAGGGTGTGTTGCCTAAATAAAATTAACTAAGGTAGCCGCAGGGTGCTTGTCCCCGAAGGGATAGCCTGCGTAATGCTAAAACAATATATTTAAACGCAAGCTGAAGCTTGCGACTACCACTATTTAATAATAATATCCATTTGGGCAACAACCCCTTAACTTTATCACTTATATAAAAAATTGTTAAAATTCATACAGATATAAAAGTGATAAAGTTAAGGGTCTGTTGCCCAAATAACATTTTATATAATTTTATATGTAACAAGGGGCTTTAGCCCCGCTTTAATATAAAAAAAGGCGCCCCTTGGGAATTTCTAGAAAATTCCCAAGGCTATTTCCCTGAAATTGTTCATAGAACAATTTCTAGGGGCTAAAGGGGCTTGCTACATTTTTATGCTTTGGGCAACAGACCCTTAAGACCCGGCACCTTTTTTCCTTTTTTTTATTTTAAACTTGACATTAAAATAAAGTTTGATAAATTCAATCTGCGAACTTGGAGCATGCAGGGGATGTTCTAAATAAAGTTTCTGTCTGCTTCAATTTTTTATTATACTGTTTGTGAAAATAAGTACAAGATTTATAGTCTGATCATAAGGATCATATTATCGTATAAGGAGAAAAATGTCTCTTTCGATTGATATCAAAGACTGGAATTCTTTGCTCAACAAACTGACTAAAAAGCATCTTGTATATGCCCCCTTTGCCGAACAAAAATTCACGGATTTTAAACTAATAGATAATAACCCCGAAGAGATCGTTTATAACAATGCAAAGACATTGACTTCATTAAAACACTTCCTCTTTTTATTAAAAGAAAAGGTCACGGACACCCCTTCAGCCGGAAAAATAATCGTTATAGGCGCAAAATCATGCGACCTGGCCGCGCTGGATCTGTATGACAGTGTCTTCCTGGATGAAGATTATCCTGATCCTTTTTACCGGGCCCGCAGGGAAAATATGCTTATCATAGGCACGGACTGCTACAAACTGGACAAGACCTGCCACTGTATGACTTATAATATCAATCCCTATCCGGAAAAGAACTGCGACCTGATCGCAAACCGCATCAGTAACCGCATTATTATTTCAGGGACAAGCATAAAAGGCGAAGAGTTCCTCGAGTATATAAAAAAGGAGCTGAATAACATAAAAGAAGCTTCAGGCTCGGAAAATCAGAAAATGAAGAGGCAGAGGGACTCGATCAGCAAGAAATTAAAAAAAATGATCCGGAATATTCCCGACGAAACAAAGACTGCCGAATGGATCAAATACTCTATTGACAGGAAAGACAATATCTGGAAGAAATATGCTTCCACCTGCGTCTCCTGCGGTGCCTGCGTTACCGGCTGTCCCACCTGCCACTGCTTCCTCTTAATAGACCTTCCCAATACAAAAAAAATAGAAAAGATCCGCACGCAGGATGCGTGTCAGTATCCGGGCTTTGAAGAAGTAGCTGCCGGTGTGGATCCCCTGGAAAAACATTTCATACGGTTCAGGAACCGGTACGTATGTAAATATATAAACAGGCCGCAGAAATACAACCATCTGGCCTGCACAGGATGCGGACGGTGTACCGACACCTGTATAGGAAAAATCGATAAAAATGAGGTTATTAAAGCACTGAAAAAATGAAAGATCTATATAAACCCATAGAAGTAAAAGTTGAGCAGATCAAGAATGAATCACCCGGGATCAAAAGCTATATCTTAAAACCTCAAAAACCGAATACTGAATTTTCATTCGAAACCGGCCAGTTCATTGAACTCACATTACCCGGTTTTGGTGAAGCCCCTTTTACTCCTTCTTCTTCCCCGTTCAATAAAAAAAAGATGGAAGTGACCGTTATGGATGCGGGGTATGTCACATCCAGGCTGCATAAACTGAAAAAAGGAGCTAAACTCGGCGTACGAGGGCCTTATGGTGTTGGATATCCTTTAAAAGAATTCGAAGGAAAAGATATTATTATCCTGGGAGGCGGAGTCGGACTGGCCCCTTTACGGAGCCTCCTGTTATCATTGATCGCTGAAAAAAAGAAATATGGAAAGATCATGCTCTGTTACGGGGCAAAGACACCGAAAGATATCATATATAAAAGTCAGTTCCAGGCATGGAAGCGCTCAGGCGTAAAGATCCTGCGAAGCGTTGATAAAAAAGACGGGTCATGGAAGGAGACCACAGGCGTGGTCACTGTCCTTCTGGATAAAATAAAGATCAATAAAAAAAATACGATCGCGGTTGTGTGCGGGCCCCCCATTATGATGAAATTCGGTACTTTGAAATGCCTCAAAATAGGTGTACCGGATAGATCCATCTATCTGTCAATGGAGCGGAATATGTCATGCGGGCTGGGCAAATGCGGACACTGCGCCTTTGGGCCCTATTTTGTCTGTAAGGACGGGCCGGTCTTTCAGTATTCAAAAGTTAAAAATTTTCCCGATGTGTGGGAATAAAGAATAGTTTATGAAAAAGATATTAGTAGATCTGATGAAATGCAGAGAATGCGCTGATTGCAGAGTCATACTGGAAGAGAAAGATGCAAAAAAGAATATAAGCATATTCAACATCATTGAAAAAGCACTCTTCCTTACTACCTGCAGGAAATGTGAAGATGCTCCCTGTATTCTCGTCTGTCCCGAAGATGCACTGGAAAAGAATAAGGACGGCCTTGTTCAGAGGAATGGTAACCTCTGCATAGGATGCAAATCATGCGCACTGGCCTGTCCCTTCGGCACGATACCCAACTATATTGTAGATTATGTAATTCCTAAAGCTGAATACTGCCTGATCAGCAACAGCACGGACCTGAAGGCCATTATCAAAGCCTGCCCTGAAAAAGCAATTCAGGAGACAGATGAAAAACCGAATGCAGAGAACCATATTTATAAATTAACGGATAACGTACTGATCAAAGACTATAAATGGGAGGAGATCATAAAGTAAAGATGGCTAAAGTCTTATTCCAATTCTTAATATTTCCCGGATTTCTGTTCCTGTCTGTTGTCGGCGGAATACTCTCCTGGGTCGACAGGAAACTGACGGCAAGGGTCCATTTCCGCAAAGGCCCGCCCCTGCTCCAGCCCTTTTATGACCTGATAAAATTATCCGTCAAAGAGACGACCGTGCCTGAAAATGCATCCGCAAGGGTCTTCCTTGCCACACCGATCCTGGCTCTTACGGCCAGTGTGATCTCAGGGATCCTGATACTTCTGCCTGCGCTTAATATTTCTTCCGGTTTCAGGGGAGACCTCCTGGTCATCATCTACCTGCTGGCAGTACCGGCAGTCACCACCATCATCGGGGCACTGGCATCAGGCAATCCTTTATCCGCTGTGGGAGCATCCAGAGAGATCAAACTTTTAATAAGCTATGAACTCCCTTTCCTCCTGACCATCCTGGCCCTGGTCATCCGCAGTGATATGAGTATCAGTTTAAGCGACCTTATTGCAAAGCAGGCCGTATCCGGCGTCTTTATCGGAAGTTTTTCAGGAGCGTTAGGGTTCATCGTGATCATGATGGTCATCCAGGCCAAGCTCTCGCTCGTCCCCTTTGACATGGCCGAGGCGGAAACAGAGATCATTGCAGGCGTTATCACGGAATACAGCGGGATCCCTTTAGGGCTGATCAAGCTGACGCGCTTTATCCTGCTCTTTGTCCTGCCCTCTTTTGTTATCAGCCTCTTCCTGGGGGGATTCGATTTTACAGGATGGAATATTTTAGGCAGCATATTAAAGATCGTCTTAATTATACTATTAATAACACTGGTAAGAAATACAAATCCACGAGTCAAGATAAAAGCAGCCATGAAATTCTTTTTTATATGGATGAATCTCTTTGCTCTTCTATCAATAATTTTAGCTATTATGGGATATTGATCATGGGTATTATTAAAGATATAAAAATTAAATGTTTCAAGAAATCATTGTGGGTCTTTCACCTTGCAGCCAGCGCCTGTAACAACTGTGATATTGAGATCCTTGATCTTTTAACACCCCGGTTTGATATCGAGCGTTTCGGCATGGTCCTGACCGGAAGCATCAAGCATGCGGATGTCCTGCTTGTGACCGGTATTGTCAATAAAAAGGCAAAGAAGAGGGTCCAGGAACTGTACAAGATGGCACCCAAACCCATCGTGGTGGTTGCTGTCGGAGCATGTCCCATTACGGGCATCATGTTCACAGAAAGTTATAACATGGCAGGGCCCCTGGACAAGGTGATCCCGGTAGATATTTATATCCCCGGATGTCCCCCGAAACCGGAAGCCATGATCGCGGGGATCGTGAAATTTTTGAATAAAAAATGAAAAAGATATTAAATACATTAAAGAAAGAGTTCCGAAAAGAGATACTGGATGTAAAAGAGCATAATAAAAGACGAGCCTATATCAGGATCAATAAGGAGTCTTTATTAAAAGTAGCCGGGTACCTCTACAATGACCTGAAATTCAGGTTTGCCACTGCATCCGGATCAGACCTGAAAGAAGGTTTTGAGATCATCTATCATTTCAGCGATGACAGGAAGACAGGAAGCA
>Ga0180007_10006468_pt1 | contig 11430 bp, 11 predicted proteins | sample MM_PC_MetaG_FD_121122 | JGI IMG/M metagenome (GOLD analysis project Ga0180007, IMG submission 121122) | Groundwater microbial communities from the Aspo Hard Rock Laboratory (HRL) deep subsurface site, Sweden - MM_PC_MetaG | ecosystem: Environmental > Aquatic > Deep subsurface > Groundwater...
TCGCCCTGTGCTTTTTTACCCATAGGAGAATTATGTCTAATGTTTATCTTCTTGCGTTTTCTATATTCTAATTCCTTTTCATTATCCGACATTTTATAAGGACTATTCTTTGCCATGCTGTACTCCTTTCTTCGCCAATACATACCTCAAGACCTTGATTTTCTTGCGTATAGTCATAGAATCCCACACCGCTTTCTTTTTTTTATCTCTTTCTATATTCGCTAGGTACTCACGTAAATCATCTTGCTTCACATAAGCATCCAACTTCTGCTCAATTATTTTGTTTAACCTTTTCTCGTCAACTTCCTTAAGTTTGTCCTTATGTCTAAGTTTCATTCCGCATACTCGAATATCTTTACTTCTGATATTTCAGCTTCCCACAATAATAACTTTTCCTCAGACCCATATACTAACCGATAGTGTTCAACTGCATCCAATGCAACTGGGCTAATGAAGGGATTGCCACTAACTACCACCCAATTACCAACCTTCTGGTTTGACACATAGGCTTCAGCATCATTATAGGTGCCAAACTCCCTAGAGTCAGTAATCAACCTAAAATAGTTACCAGCCATATCAGTTCTATCCTCATAGCAAAGGGCTATCGCTTTTTGTTCAATTGTTGCCTTACCATCAAAGTTATAGAGCCTCACCGCTAATGAACGGTAATAGGTAGGATAAAAGGCTTGCACTGGTCTCAATTGATTACCATCAGCCACATAATAGATTCCAAAGTAGTCGGACTGGTCTTTGCCTGCATATCTGGCAACCGCCCAAAACTTACTCGTAACGGTATCGAGGTCTATAATCACATATTTTGAACCTAACTCGTTGATTATCCCATCACCTGTTTGCTTATCCTGCGAAGTAAAGAAGGTGGCTACATCAGCCTGCACCATAGCATTCTGCCCAGGGGTGACATTTGGTATACGGTGACCGATGCGAGTAATCCAGTAGCCATAATCCCACCACGACAACACGCCATAAGTTGAATCAGAGTTCTCTTTACCATTTGACAAACGCCAATAGGCATCCGAGTCACCAAATGGTTCGGGGCTGTTTTCACGAAGCCAATCAAGGGATTCACACCAAGCATCGCTAGGGGCATAGCGTACTTGGCTAGCCGTAGACACTGCACTCGGAATGATGGGGAGGAACACAACAATTAATATAATAAGTGCAACAAAAACCACATTAGCATCATTAGTATAAAGGGATGACATCTTTCTTTTACTGGTTTCTCCCACACCACAGAACTTGAACATTAACCATGACATATAACCAGTAAGTAGTGCCACGTTGACAGCAAGGTAGTAGGTAAATCGCCTCTGGCCTAAAGCCATAGCCAAAATAATAACAGTCCACACGACAATAAGAGACTTATTAGCATCACCACGCTTTACCATACCTCTAGCTAATATCACAAGGGATGCAAGAGCAACGAATATGGTAAGACCGAAATTACCCCAAACGAGTGACAGCGTGAAACTTCCGTTAGGAAACAGTAACGGTTGCATCTCAATGGTAGTAAGTTGAGTTCCTGATGGCACAAAGACAAAACGGAATACACCTACTATTTCCATGAACAGCGAGGGATTAACAAGATAGAATATTCCCGCTCCAACCAAGCCAAGACCCAATACTGATAGCGGATACCAATAGGTTAATAGTGCTTTTCTATTTATAAACCAAGATAAGCCACCTAATACAAGCGGTAGCAATAAAGTACCACTCATTAAAGTAAGGTAGAACAGATAAGCCGATAAATGGATAACACTCGGTAGAAACACCATCATAGCGACCAGATTAAAAACAACCCCTATTATGCATAGATACCTAATGTCTCGATGTCTTAAATGGTCAATGACAAACTGCACCACAAAGTACAGGAAGGTTATAAAAAGGAACAGCAACCCGCTTTGCCATGTGAGTCCATATATCCCCCAAAATATTCCAGCCAATATGCTATAGATGACTACCTTGACGCTATCCCTGCTTTTTAAATTATTGAGTTTCATGCATTTCTGACCATTCCTTACCGCCATTATCAGAAACATCATAGCCACCGTGGAGAATAATACTTCAGCAACATGGTGGTCTGCAAAACCGAGCATTGACCTTCCCAAGAACTCCCCAGGGAGCACCGCAATCAAAGCTGCCGAGATAACACCAGCCAATCGTCCCCATAATGCCTTACCGATAAAATAGACAGGGATAACAACCAATGCACCCATTACTGCTGGAACAAAAGCACAAACTGTATCAATCAGATGCTGCGCAGGATGTCCTAATCCAATTATCCAACTAACACCAGCAAGTAGGCGGGCAAATAGATAGAAGGATTGAATGGGCTGCCCATCTGGGTAAACCAAATACTGGTCGAATGACATTAGGTGTGGAAAGTTGTGCACCATATTATCCACTAACCGCATATAGTAATAAGCATCATTGCTGGAAAACTTTACCCACCCATTAGTAAAAATGTCATCGTAGGGGAGGTAAACACGTAAATACAAAGCGATAGCAACACACAATCCCACGGCTATACCAACAAGGAACCGCCTTGATACTCTCTGTTTTTTAGTATCCTTCAATTGTGGTACTATTCTATTTTGAACTTTATGCTTTTTCTTTGACATCTAACCCCACGCCAATCTATAAATTACACCACTCAACAAGAATATAACTACTAAAACCACCACATAACTATACTTACTGGGCAAATGCAGAAATGCGATGAGCCTCTTAGTCGGAGAGACCACTTTCCATTTGGTTACTGCCCTAGATACAAGGATATAGGTGTTATTCAACACTACCATCCCAAACATAATGGTTGCGAACCTGAGCGTCTCTAATTGATTGCCTAGTAACCACCAAATAACAAGTCCTAAAACAAACCCATGCTTGAACACCTCAGCCAATACCCTACTCTTCAGCATCACCCACCGCATTATCGGATTTCCTTCACCCTTCAGTTCCTTGTCGGGATACTGCTTAAAGCAAAGGCTCGTTGTCACCGAGTCCATTACATTCAGTACTAGCACCAACAGGGCAAATAGTATAACTTCAGTAGTTAATCCCATTTTACTTCCTTACACAAATCAAAATATCTTCCCATGAAGCAACTGGCTGCCCTTTTTGGTAAGCCAACCGTTTAAAAAATGACATTCTACCCTTGACCTTTTTACGCCCTAGCAATACATCCCAAGAATCTTGCTGCGTGAATGCCTCTGCTTGTTCATACTCTTCCCAAAGTAGAGCACGATGCTGGCAATGTATTCTCCATCCACTATCTTGTAATATAGAAATCGTATCCAAATCGAGTCGCCGCAATTTTCCTGCTCTTGTTGGGTTTTTAACCACTACAGTCAAAACATCACTAACCTTTGCAATTTCTGAATAAACTTTTTTCATAGCTTCCAAATATGATTCTGCCTTTTCTACTTGCCCTTCTGTATTGCCATAACCATGATAGTCTTTAGTTTTATCGGATACGGGTGTATTCTTACCACCCCAAGAGTCAAGCATACCCTTATGATGCCCGCCACCTTCATACGGTGGAGACATCACACTCTTAAGTGGCTTATCATCCAACTTCCCGATATTGTCATCGCTTCCCTGATAGCCAGCACTGATGTTATGGTCGCCACGGGGATATCCCTTTTCCCTTTCATTACTTTCCTCTTTACTTCTGTCTCGCTTCTCGGCATCACCATAGGGGGGACTCATTACTGATTTCAAAGGCTTATCGGGTAAGTTACCTATATTATCTACATCGGTAGAATAACCATTTGGTTGCCTCAGACTTTGCCCTAATCCACCACCTTGGGTATGACGTAAGTCTCTTGTTTCCTGTGCCGTCTTATTCTCGCCAGCAGCAGAGTGGGCATAAGGTGGTGAAACTATGCTTTTTAGTGGCTTATCTGGTAGCCCACCTATGTTATCTGGATTATCAGAGTAGCCATCGGTGGGATGTTTATGTACGCCCTTTGTAGTCCGTCCATCTATTCTGCCGTGATTCATAGCACGCCATTCTGCTTCATTATATCTCTTGCCCTGCCATTCCACATAGCCTTTGGTTTTTATTTCGTTTATCACCCAATCCTGAAATTCAGCACGCCCAGTTTTCCAATCACCAACACCTGTTTCGCCATAGGGTGGTGATGTAATTGACTTCAACGGCTTGTCCTTCAAGTTGCCTATGTTAATTTCATCTTCGCCTTGACTTTGGGTAAAGTTCTTCAACACTCCCCTAAAGGTATCAGGGGGATTTTTGGCTAACCCACCACCTTCCAATGTCTCACCATAAGGTGGTGAGGTTATGGATTTAAGCGGTTTGTCTTTCAATTTACCGATTTGGCCATCTGTTTCACCGTATTCCCTATTGCTTCTCTTCAGTATCAATTCAACCTGATATTCAAAATCCTCTTTGGAGTAAGTTCTGCCATGTTTATCATACATAGCCTGAACCATTTGCTCAGCTGCTTTACGGTCAAGTCCGTTAGGTAAAGATTCCTCGTAAGGTGGAGACATAATGGATTTTAAGTTGCCCACCTGTCCGTCAGCATCCCCATACTCACCACTCAATCCTCTTCTTTTGACTATATCCTTGCCCTCTTTGCCCCAATCATCCTTATTGACACTACCCAATGAGGGATGACCTTGACTGTCCTGGTATGGAGGGCTGAGGATAGACTTTAGTGGTTTATCTTTGAGGTTTCCGATGTTATCCTTACTATCCCCATAAGTGATATTCTGTGACGGCTGCCTGCTCTCCGAAGGCTTGCCCCATTCATCCTGCCATTCTATCCCGCTTTTACCACCTGTAATACTTTGCTCATATGGCGGGCTAGTGATAGACTTCAACGGTGCGTCTTTTAAGTTGCCTATTTGCCCTTCACTTGTGCCATAATCAAACTCTATCACTTTGGCATCGGCACTATTGGGATTAACTTTCATACCCTTTTTTATCATTCGTTCTATGTCTTGTTGCCTATCCCGATTATGAGTGCTACTTCCACCATCGTATGGTGGAGAGGTAATGCTCTTCAGAGCATTACCTCTCAGTAGTTCGCTCAAGTTTCTACTGTCACCCTTTATCATCTGCCAATCAATCGCCTTGTACAGTTTCCGTTCGGCGTATTCCTTATTCCCTATAACCTTATGGACTTTATGCCAATCCCTAATACCGCATCGTGAATCGGCTTTAACCCTATATCTCACCCGTTCAGGTAAAGCCTTTGAATAGTATCGCTTATATTCCACTTCCCCATTAACAAATCCACATAACTTACGCTCTTTCCAACCCGCTTCTTCTGACGGCAGTATTACCCTTTCAACTTTATAATGTAAAACCCCATCGCACAAAAAACCCTTCTGTAGATCTAAAAACTTTGGCTCTAGTTCTACTGTGATCGCTTTATACCCTTTTGCACCAGCGCAAATCGCCGTAAGCCCTGTTCCCGCCATCGGATCTAAAATTGTATCTTGTTCTCTATTCGCTAATCCCAACTCTTCAAGATGCGAGAGAATACGAAAGCACAATGCTGGTGACATCTTAGCTGGATGAGAATAACTACGAGATTCAATTATATCGTAAGTGCCAGAATAGCAATTACGCCAATAAATGGGTGTATTACATTGCGATAGTTGCTCTTTCATAACCCTTCAATCATCTCCCTCAGTTCCTCTTTTGTCAGCCACCAAGTGTTATTATCACTAGCATACCGAGTATTTTCAGTAAGTGCTTTACCGACCTGTATCTTGGATTCTCTACGGAATGAAAACTCAGGGTAGACAATAAAGTAATCATCAAACTCCCAGGTGTGGTGACTTTCCTCTTCGACAATAAGCACCTCATGTAGTTTTTCCCCAGGTCGTAATCCAATGAACTTCTTTTTCGCATCGGGGGCAATTACATCTGCCATATCCACTAAACGCATGCTTGGCAACTTCGGCACAAATATTTCACCACCATGCATCCTGCCAAGGCAGTTGATGACAAAACGCACGCCCTGTTCAACAGTCAACCAAAACCTGGTCATTCTCTCGTCCGTAATGGTAATCTCCCCTGTTTCCTTCTGCTTTTGGAAAAGTGGAATGACCGAACCACGACTGCCCAACACATTCCCATATCTCGTACAACTGAATTTGGTACTTTTCTTTCCCGCATAAACATTTGCTTGAATAAATAGCTTCTCCATAACCATTTTAGTTGCGCCATAGAGATTACAAGGAGCAACTGCCTTATCACTACTTATGCCAATTACTCTTTCAACACCATTATTCAAACAAGCATCAATCACATTCATACTACCAATGATATTTGTTTTGACTGTTTCCGCAGGATTATATTCAGCAGTTGGTATTTGTTTCAAGGCAGCCGCATTGAGGCAGAAATCAACGCCATCTATAGCCCTATATAATCTATCCTTGTCTCTAACGTCTCCTATTAGAAAGCGAAGCCTATCATCGTGGAATTTTTGCGCCATTTCATACTGTTTTACTTCTCCCCTTGAGTATACTCTAACCGCAATAGGAGAAAGATTATCCAATATATACTTAGTTGCCGACTGTCCAAAGCTCCCGCTCCCACCTGTTATAAGCCAAATTTTACTTAATAGATTCTCATTCACTATTTTCATTTTACCTCTCTTACTACTTCAAATGCCTCGGCATATCCTAAACCACAGTAAGAACCCCAATATATGGCACGCCCCATCAATGACTCTTTTGAGCGAGGATGTGGAAACGGCTTGACTTCCGTAACATAGCAATTCAAAGCCTCCAATTTCTTGTCCATAAAATCATTAACATCCACAAACATCTTGGCATTGAACGCACGCCCAGACCATTCAGTGCTTGATGGTGACTCAAATGAGTATATAGAGAACGGCTTATCCCATAGAGGTCTCAATGCTATAACAGTCGCAAAGAATGTCAACTTATGATCTTGGCTTAAATCGTTCTCGCAGTGTGTATAAATAATATTTGGAACGCCGATTTCTCTAACGTAGCCCTCAACGCACTCGGACAATTCCCTCATTGTATACTTCTCTAATTCCATATCTGGCAACTCTAGCAATTTATAGTGTTCCACGCCCAATACCAACATCGCCTTCTTAAAGTGTTCTGATATATCAGGAGACCTGTAATTGCCAGCCATCACAAGGCAATATACCTCATCGCCTTGTGCAGTATGTTTGGCTATCGTAGCTCCACATCCTAGCGTTTCATCATCCATATGGGATGCCACAACCAGCACTTTACTCATTGGTTATAATTCCTTCCGATACAAAGTCTCATCCGCTCTAGCATCCCCAATGACTTTATATCCAAGCGAAATGTATAGTTTCTTAGCTCTTTCATTGTGGTTTGGAATTGTTGTCCGTGTATATTTATATCCTTGTGTTCTCAACCACTCAAATATTAACTTCAAAGCCTCTTTAGCAACCCCTTGTCCCCATAAATCAACTTCTCCAACCGCTATGCCCGTTTCTGGCTCCCAGTAATCCATTTGTGCAACATTAAGATAGCCTACATCCCTTGTCGTTTCGCCATCGTTCACCTGAATAATGAATATCTTCCAAGTATATCTCGTATTCCACCATTTCCAATGCTCACTCCACGAAAGAGGGCGATTCTCCCTGCTTTGCGTGTATAGTCCCCGCCAAACCAACGGAGAATTCCTCCACGACATTACAAGCACAGCATCGCTTACCCCTTGCGCTACCCTTAACAACACCTTCATTACTGCATCTCCCTGTGAATTACATACCCACACTTGGGACACTTGCAAACACCATAGCGCCTGATTAGCATCTCATCCTTGTCAATCTCTATCGAGAGTTCCATTTCAGTGCCACAATTTGGACATTTCATTACTCATCCTCACCTTTAATTTCCTCAATTCTAACATCAGCCGCCAAATGGTCAAATTTCAAACTTGAGCGGGAAAACTCTAGCCTCAAATTGCCATACCTGATAAAAGCCTTGGGGTATGTCTCCGCATCCAGCATCCTAATAAAATCATGCAATTGACGAAGCGACATTGGATGATTTATCTCACTTTCCTCTGGCTTGCGCCTCTTGAATATCGTTCCTGTTCCTTCTTGCGGAACTGGGGTTGGATTATTGTCCACAATGTAGGGTATCATATCATCAAAGACTACATCCGCTATACGCATGTATACCTCCTCACCTCCACCATTCAAGCATGTATACCTATTCAAATAGATGCCACCTGTGTCTATTCCACCATCAATCCTGAATGCCGTAATCTTGGTATGATAAACGCCGTCTAATATCCTGTTTTGTATGGGGCTACCCCCTCTTTCATTCGGCAAATCACCCTCGTGAAATCCCACGCACTCCACGCTTTCATAGATTTCCTTCGGCACAATCCACGACCAGTGCGGTAAGAAAACATACCTCGGCTTCAACTCTTTGATAACATCGTATTCCTCTGGTGAAGTTATCAGATACCACTGGCTATTATTTCCGAAAAATTTCTCGAAGTTTCGGATATTCCACGGCTTAATTGTTGCCACACAATAATTCATTTATCTACCCCTCAATTTCATGTACGCCATCTCTATCACCCCAACCTCATTCCCAAAAGAAAGCCACCGCAAAAGCCTCACAACAACCCTAGCCAACCATCTAAGAGGTTGCCCGTAAGTTGCCAATTGCCTACTTATTATATAGCGATAAAACTCATTGCGGATTCTCCTCAATTCTTTACGATTAAAACTAGGTAACTCTAGCACCGACCCAGAAACATAGCCTGTTGACTGCCTATCGGACAGAAAGCCTTCCTTCTCACACACATCATAAAGTTTAGTCCCTTTGTATGGATAGAAGTAGAACACCGCCACCTCATCAGGTTTTACTTTCTTGTTCAGTTCCAGCGTTTCTCTTGCCATCGCTAGCGTTTCGTAGGGCAACCCCACCATATTGTAGGCTCTCGTTTTTATCCCCAACCTATGAGCATTCTCAAAGGCATCAACTATCTGATGGTTGCTCATCTTTCGGTTCAGCACTTCCCTTCTCATCCAAGGATTACCAGATTCTATGCCCATCTCAATCATATCGCAGTTGGCAGATTTCAGTGCTTCAAGCAACTCTTTTGTCGCTGACTCCACCCTCAAATTGCAGTCAAATGGTAAGTCTACAGACTTGGGGTACTTCTCACAGAACTCAAGCACCCACTTCTTATTCAATCCAAATATGTCATCGGCAAAAGTGAAACTTCTCACAGGATATTTGCCAATGTAGTGGTTAAGCATTGCTATCGTGTTATCCACGCTTCGGAAGCGAAAATACTTCCCCAAACCATTCAGCTTCTCCCTCAAAGCAGAGTTTGAGCAGTAATGACAATTATGTGGGCAACCTCTCGATGCAATAATGGCAAACCTACCATTCCTAGCCTTCAGTATTCCCCCAATGTCAAATAGGCTATAATCAGGGAATGGCAACTCGTCAAGGTTCTCAACCAAAGGGTACGGCACAGTTTTCACAATATGCCCGTTTCGCTTGAACCAAAAGTTATGGTCTACAATCGCCCTATCACCATCACCCACGCAAACCATATCCACGCAAGTATTATTGAGAATATCCTCTGGATTCAATGTCGCATGGACACCACCACAGACAATCGGAATGTCAAACATCTCTTTAATCCACTGGCTCCATCTCTCCACATACCCCATCTGGTTCGACATTGTAGTGAAACCTATGATATCGGGGCTTTCCCTATCAATTGCAGATATAATCTCCCTCGCATTCTCTTTCTTGACATGATGCAACGAAACTTCCTGCCCATATGTTTTTAAAACGGCAACTAGTTGTGCAATCCCATGATGCACGCTAGGGAAGTATCCTGTTCCTATATCGGGATAAATAAAGTGATACTTCACAATAACTATTATTCCTCCTTACTAGAAGCCACAAGGCTTACAATCAAGTCTGCAATTCTTTCGGCTGACTTACCATCCAACTTGTATACCTGCTTTTGAACAAAGTCACTAGCCAACTTCTTCTGCCCTTCATTAACTCCATTCTTGATTATCCCCTCAATTATCCCTAGTAGTTCTTCCTTGGTAGAAGCAACGAATACCCCATGACTCAAACGATAGGGAGTTACATTGTTATACGGGTTATATATCACCAATGGTTTCCCTGATGCCATCACTTCCAAGCCAGCAGAGGACATTGCTGTAACCCCAATATTGCATTCGCTAATCAATCCTGCTAGAGGTTCATACTGATACACAGATACGCCTCCCCCATTGGTAATAGTCCTATAATCACCCATAGTTTCCATTACTGGATGAACCTTTATTGTCAATTTTTGTCTCAATTTGTTGGCAACCCACAATACATCTAAAGCGAAATTTCTTCTCTGCTTTGTAGTCCATAAGCCATATTCAACAAAATAATCAGTAAGCAGTAAAATCGTGTAATTGTGAGTATCCCTGCTAACACGGCAATATACATCAAACTTCGGATTACCCGTTATCACAATATTCTCTGGCTGGACATTATAATCTAGCAGAACTTCCCTCATAACTTCCCCATACGCTGCTACTTTTGCAAAGCCACTATACCTTGATAGAAACAAGCCATCTTTATAATCGTTCCCAATCCTGAATATTCCAGTTTTCACCAATTGCCTAATGGGTACATTACCTTTAATTAATTTCCTATATCCTTGCCCTAGCAGAATCCTTAGATGTTCCAAGCAGAATAAAAAACCAGCAGTCTCCCATACATTGGCTCCCATCGGGTACAGCATACCATGAGGTACAAGCAACGTAGGGATGTTATTAGTTTTGCCCAACTCCACAACCGAATGTTCCACCATATTCGTTTCCTCACGAGCTAATACCATAATACTTGGCTTTTCTCGTACTATAACGTCTGCTACTGTCTGCTTGCTATATCCACCAAGTAATCTATGCTTCACTCCAGTTTTGTAAATATGCTCTCCAAGTCTATTCTTATTTTGTTTTGTTGTTCCATCATAGTCCACAAACACTGAAACCCAACCAAAAGGCAGTTTCTTTATAATAGGCATGAACATATCCACAATAGGGATATTATCAACGAAAAAGATTACCTTCAACCCTTATTCCCTTCCAATTCCACCAACCTATCTTTAATATTCTTTAATTCCCCAAACATAGCCTTTTGATTTTTAATGATATTCTGCAAGTCAGCAGCCATAGGGTTCCTATGCTTGTAGGTTTGCTGAACGGTGAAAGCAACTATTGACGGTATAATAATTTTATAGAAAAACACCATCATCACAAGAATAAACAGCACCATACAACTAAGTAAATGCCAAACAGTAAACCAAGGCAGATATTCCCTGATTAATTTAGCCCCCCATAAACCATAGAGGGTTGTAGCCACACCTATCAGCGTCAA
>Ga0180007_10006469_pt1 | contig 11429 bp, 11 predicted proteins | sample MM_PC_MetaG_FD_121122 | JGI IMG/M metagenome (GOLD analysis project Ga0180007, IMG submission 121122) | Groundwater microbial communities from the Aspo Hard Rock Laboratory (HRL) deep subsurface site, Sweden - MM_PC_MetaG | ecosystem: Environmental > Aquatic > Deep subsurface > Groundwater...
AAATTTTTGTTGAATAGTGGCTCATCATCCAATGCAAATTTTCTATTACCCTTTATGATTTTAGTTAATCTACTACAAGTGAGCCGAATTGATTTGAATAGCTCTTCATCATCAATTTCAAAATTTTCTGGAAGTTTGTATATCTTAGCATAATCTCCATTCTCAAACTCTTTTTTAAAAAAAGATAATAATATGGCCCTCTGTGAGGGATATTTTTTAACATTTTCTATTGTATTTATTACAGATTTATTTTCTTCCAAGTATTTCAAAATAGTATTCTGTGTTGGTTGGCTGTTATATTTTATCTTTCTTAATGTTGCTCTTAGATTATTCTCCTCAGAAGTATAAACTTTTCTTACCATTTCAAATTCTCTTCAATAATCTTCTTTTGTAATTTCATATAAATCATAAACCATTTATCTTCTCATAAACTCTTTTTCAGTAATAATTGTATCAAATCCTCCAACCTCTAATCCTTTATGTTTGCTTATACCAATATAGGCTAGGCTGGAATCTTCATATCTTTTAAATTTGAAAACAGCATCATTCATTAGATTATTATTAAATATCCCCAGACTGACTAATAACTCAAAATCTTTTATTGTTAGCCCAGTAACTTTTTTAAACAAACCTGGTTCGAGCTTAGTTATAACATCTTTTAAAGTTCTTTCTCTGAAGTCAGTAAGATACATAAAAATAGGAATACGGGTAGCAAATTTAATTAACTTTTGTTGTATTTCTTTTCTTTTACTCATATATTCTTTTTCTTCTTCTGATAATTTCTTTTTTTCTTTCAGAGATATATTTTTTTCTTCAGCCAATTTCTTTTTAACTTTTTTAACAGCTTCTGATTTATTTATAATTGTTTCAATGTCTTTATTCAAGTTTCTAAAACCTTCAATACTCATCAAGGCTTTCATTGCTTCTGGATTCTTTAAGAGTCTATTTAATGTTTCATTATCAACATTTACGAGCAATGCACTCTCCCATCTTCGGGCAAGTAATGTTGAAGTTGTTCCGCTCATTGCAATATCAAGAATTCCTGCAGCATCAATTTGTTTCATTGAACTTCCGTCATAGGCAAGAACTGGTAGAAAATCAATAAATTCCTTAACTTTTTTTTCAGAATCAATCTTTTCATCAATATTTAATTTACAACTATAATCTGCTATTTGTTTTAATGCTCTATTTGGGGCAAAATCAAAAACATAACATTCTTTTTTTATTATTTCTTCCTTATTAGGAGATTTTCTATCAGGATTATTAATTGTCCAAGGAGATTGAACTCTAAAAGCTGCTTGGAAATAAGTCTCTGGGCTGGTTAAATTTCTTAACATAAAAATTCCTGTCCAAGGTTTTATTGTAACTCCTGTGGTCAATTTTCCACAAGATAGAGTAATAGACTTACTCTTTAGGGGATCTTCCATTGCTTTTTGAACTGGAGGGAGAGCATCTATACCTATACCTGCACTTACTCCTGCTGCAACAATAATATTATAATCATGATAAAATTTATTCTGTTTTTGCATTAAAAGATTATACATTGCATGGCAAGAAGCAACATTAGGTAAAAACCAAAAAGTATGTGATAAAACATTCAATAATATTGTATCTGAGAATGGAAAAGGAGGTTTTTTTGCACCTAATTTAAGATTGTCTAAACTTGTTTCCAAATAATTACCTCTGATTAAATCCAGCCATTTTTGAACTTCATTTTCATAAATAAATTTTGCTTCTTTTCCAATTCCATTCGCAGTAAAAAAAACATTCAGATCAAAACTATCAAATTCTCCTCCGCTCGCAATATGTATAATGGAGTCGGGTAATTGATAGGTTAAGAGAATCATCTTTGGGAGAGATAAATAAGGATTGTCTTTTACTTTCCATTTCTCTTTTGCTCTTTGTTCATCTGTATAAGTCCAATGAAATATTTGTTCTTCGATAAATTCTCCAGAAAGAATCGCTCTAAAAGGAGTTCCAGATAAATAAAGATATGCTCCTGTTTTAATAGGAATAATCTTTTCTAAGTAATCTACTCTATCTTGTTCTTCAATTATATCTTTTGACTCTACCTCATCAATTATAGAATATTCTTTTTCTTCATCAAATAATCCCTTTGCTAGCTCTCTCCAAGCACCATAATGATATTCATCAAAAATAACACAATCCCAATTTGTTTTATGAACCCATTCATTTTTTGTTTTAATTCCTCCTATTTCATTTTTACCCAGATAGTCTTGAAAAGAACCAAAACAAACAAAAGGTTTCTTTTTATTTAAGTCTTCATATCTCAACCCATTATGTTTAGAAAAAAATTGCCAACCTTCAAAGTCTATATGATTCATCAATTCTTCTTTCCAAGAATTTTCAACAGCTGGTTTAAATGTTAAAACTAAAATCTTTTTCCAACCCATTTCCTTAGCAAGTTGATAAGAAGCAAAAGTTTTACCGAATCGCATTTTCGCATTCCATAAAAAGTGAGGAGTTCTCTTAGTATCTTTTTTATAACCTTTGAAATAATTTACTGCTTTCTTAATCGCTTCTTTTTGTTCAGGTCTTAATTTATGGTTTTGAGTTCTATTTTCTTCATTTTCAATTCCGGTTTTAAGTGCTAAAACTGCTGCTTTTAATTGTTCGACAGAACATTCAAACCATTCCCCCCCTTTATGATTTACTCCTTTTTTCTTGAGGTATCTGTGTACTGCATGATCATCAAAAGAACTACCATCATTACGCATTGCAGAGTCTTCAAAAACAATTTTATAAGGTATATCCCCAGGTCTTTTTGTAGGGTATTGTTCAGAAACTCTTTTTTGAACCTCAACAGCAGTGTAACCAATTTTCAGTAGACCCCTATAAGTTATATCTGTATAAGCATAAATCTTTGGGTGAAGATTAGGTCTTTCAGAAAATAAATCTTTAGTTGTCTTCAGAGCCATTTTCTTCCTCGTTATTAGTTTCTAAATTTTCCTTTTCTGGTCTGACCATGCCTTCAATAAAATCAATTTCTTTTTTAGTTAAATTATATTTTTTATAAAGCTCTTCATCGGTCCAAGTTTTAGAAAAGTCCTGAATAGGAACAAGCGAATATACTTTTTTCATAGCATTTTGCGTCATTTTTACTAAAGAAAGCATGATGTGAAAAAACTTAGTCTGAGTATAACTAATCACATTTTCCGCAACTTTTTTATTGTCAAAAGGTCCAATCACTAAGTATGTTTCTGTACAACAAGAATTAGGGCCCACGAGAAAGGGATTAATCCAATCTTTTCTTATATTACCTATACCCCAAGCTTTCGGAATTAGAACTTTATGTTTATCAATCCAATCAACATTTTTTGTAATACTCGATTTTTCAATATACCCTATACCATCTTTTTTCCATCCGTTATAGTAAAATGACACGCTATTAGAAAAGGGCGTTTTCTTGGAGTCGAACTTTACTCTTTTATAACTATTTTCAACACGTACGTCAAAACCAAAGGGGTCATTTGGACTAACAATGCTCGAGAAATCTGCTTCTTTGAGATTTTGAACTTTTCTTAAAATAGAAATTGCTTGATTGTATCTAATGAATGTATCTACACCTTTTTCTAATAAAGGTCTTTCTGATTCAGAGAAAATTATATTTTCATCATGTGTATAAATTTTACATTTACCCCTATTATCCCTGTCCCAAAGAAAATAACAAACTCCTCCTTTTATTTCCACACCTGGAAAACAATCTCCTGCAGATATATAATCATGAATAATCCTAATTCTATTATCATTTAACATATTATCCCTAAATTCATCAAGTCCCCTCCCCCCACTAAACCATCTTGAGGGAATAATCATAGTTAAAAAACGAGGATTTAGTTTTTTAGCTTGCTGAATGAATTTATGGTAAATAGGTATGGCACTTGTACCCATACCTCCTCCATCATTTAATTGATAAGGAGGATTTCCAACGATTACATCAAATTTCATTTTAAATATTTCCTCTGGTTTTAGAGTATGTATGAATTGGTAAGCATGTGATTCAAGTTCATCACCCCTATCATAAACTTCTTTACTTGCTCCACAATAAATACATCGCTCATCTTCCCAAGTATGTTCTATCTTATAAAACTTTATATTACCCTCATTATTTTTGAAGTCGTCACATACAGAATACTTGCCATTTGCATTTTTAGAGCAGTATAAACTTCTCCTTGATAGAAGAGATGTTAATTCAGTTATAGCAACACCATAAATTTGATTTTTTAAAACATGATTTATTCTTTTTTGTCTATCTGGTATTTTTTTCTCCAATCCTTTAATTAATCTTTTTGCAATTTCTCTTAAGAATACCCCTGTTTTGCATGTAGGATCTAAAAATTTGGCATCCTTATTACGCCATATTTCCTTAGGTAACATGTCCAGCATTTCATTTACAACTCTCACAGAAGTAAAAACCTCGTCATTACTCAAATTAGCAAGACAATTTAGAACATCTGGATTATAATTAACCTCGTTCATTATCTCTTTAACTCCATATAATTTATAAGCGGATGATCTTTTAAAATATTTGGTAAAATAACTCTTTCACCAGTATCACTATCAGTAGTATAACTCCATGATAGTGTTGGCGAAAATATATCTTTAAATGAATACTCTTTTCGTTTTAATCTCATATCGTTATAGGGCATAGACCATTCAGAAAATATTATTGGTTTGTTTGTATTGTCTTTCATCGTGAGGGCGTCACCACAAACAATATTCTTTTCTAAAATAATCTTCAAAATCCCCAAAAATTTTTCATTTATATTTCTCTTAAAAATAGATTGATATTCTTTTAAAAATATTTCAAATAATCTATTTCTACATTCTTCAACATTATCCTGAAGCAAGTCTATGCCATAAATACTAGAAATTACCATGACTGCATATTGTTCATAATCGTGTTGACTCCCTTTATATTTCTGTTCTAATATTTTCAATTTTCTATTTAAAATTTCAACCAAAAAATTACCAGAACCACAGGCAGGTTCTAAAAATCTGGAATCTATTCTATTAGTTTCATTTTTTACTAAATCAAGCATTGTATTTACTTCTCTTTCATGTGTAAAAACTTCTGCATGATTAGCAACTCTTTTTCTTGATTTTATTTGATTATTTATTGAATATGTCATATTTTACTTCCTCTAAAATTATATATATAACCTTTATTAAGTTTTTCCATTTTTATTTTTATATGAAGATATTATACCTATAATATTTGTTAATTCTAATTCAAATTCTCTAGAAACATCAGATGCTCCACTTAAAGCATGACTCGTTTCATGTAAAAGTGTACCAGCGTAAGCTTTCAAATCTTTTAATTGATCTCGTTTAATTATTATATTTGTTCCATCCCATAAACCTGAAGCTTCGCTAAATGAACTATCAAGTCTCATAGTTTCAGAAATTAATACTTTTTTAATGCTACTAGGTTTGCCACCAATTAAATCAAAAAGTTTGTTTGTTTTTTCGAATATTTCTTTTTCTTGTTTGTTAAGTTTTTTTGGATCAACAAATTTAAATTTAAAATTATCATTCCATTCTTTTGTATATTGTCCTAAATCTCTTATTGGATTTCCATCATAATCTTTTATATCTCTAATTTTTTCCTTAACTGTTTCAGGTACTATTACTACTTGAAAACCAGATGTTTTAGCATCATCAACCATATTTTTAGCATCAAACATCTCCATAGAAGTAAGAAAAATTACTTTTTTTAATGAGTTTAATAACTTACAAGCATGTACTGATATATCTATCCATGTAAGTTCGTCATGACATTGCCCAGCATCGAACTTTGATAAATCGGCAGTTAACAACTCAGCAATTTTTTCTGATTTACATTGTAATAAAACATCTTTTACTCTTGGTGTATAAGCAGTTCTACCAACATTCGTTCTTTCTCTATTTAACGCTTTTCTCATAACTTTGGTAATTGAAGTAATATTGTAAGAAAACAGAAACTTTTCTTCTTCTGCAACTAAAAGCCCGCCAATATATATTCGTGAAGTTTTGCCTTTTGTATAAACCTCTCCCACATCAGTTTTTTCCAGTAATTTCTCATTAGAAAACATTAAAAATAAATTTTTTGCTGAGTTAATATGCTCATCTTTACAACCTTCAAGAATTACTTCAGTTCCGACAAACTTTGTATCTTCTGATTCTTTAATCAAGGCGTGTAAAGTTTCAATAGTGCTAAACCCATGCTTTTGGGCTTTTGCAGTAGTTATTTTACCAAATTTAGAAATTATTGTAATACCTATATTTTTTCTGTTGAATGTTGCAAGAGCATCTTTTAAACCAATACCGAACTTACCTATGACTTTATCAGGATTTTTTAGTTTTTCATCGTTTTCATTTTGTGTAAGATGAGTATACTTTACCCCTCTTCCATAATCTCTGATATGCCAATTACCTTTTTTATCTTTGAATATTTCAATCTCTTTTGTGTTAGTCAATCTTTGTTCATCAATAGCATTTGCAATTATCTCACGTATCGCATGATGAACTTCCCAATGTTCAAGAACTTTCTCTATATTCAAATCAAATTTTTTAATTTCATTCTTCAAAGACGATTTTTCTATTTTCATTTTGTTCCACCAGATTTTCCTCTTTCAGAATTAAATTTTTCCATATACTCTTGAATTAACTTAGTCTTTTTAGCATCACCTTCTTTAAATGAATTAATTAATATATTATTAAATAAACCCCAAAAAATATCCGTATGTCTAGGATTAAATCCCCATTTTTTAGTTAAATTATCATGCATATTCATATAATCTTTTTCTGTAATTCCAAAATGTTTCAGAACTTTGAACCAATTACTTTGTAATGCATATTTTATCCATTCGTCATCAATTTGCTTTACGCCCGCTAAGTCTACAAGTACCCTTTTTTCATCTTTAGCTCTAATTCGCACATAAATTCTTTTGTCACAATAAATGCAGTTAGTTGTTTTTCCAGAAACCCTTTCAAGTTTTTTTCCACAATTTGGACATTTATTTATTGATATCATTTTTAATTATTCAAATATTATACTCCCATTTTCATCAATTCTTGCTACTTGCCACTCATATTTTTTTTGTTCTATCACTTTTTTAATTTGTTGTCTAATTAAATGGAGCAAAGGAATTTTATATTCTTTTGATAAAAATATTATGTCGCTGATTACTTCTTTTTTATTCATCCCATTAAAAACTACAAAATCAATTGGATTTAATATTGGTTTTATATCGAAAGGGTCTAATTTCAAAGCTCTGAAAGAAGGAAGTATTGCTTTATTAAAAACTTTTTCAGCTTCTTTTCTACCTTTTTCTATTGCAATTTCTCTTAATTTTCCTTCTCTTTCATCAAATCTCTCTTCTTTCTTCTCTATATTTTGTTCAGTTTTTTGATATTCATCTAACCAGGTTTTTATTGTTATACCTTTTAATTTTAAACGTAAATCAGAAACACGAACTATTTCTCCGCAACAAGGACAAATACAAAGAATCTTTCTAAACTCCTGCAATTGTTCTAATAATTCATTCATTTGAATACCTTATATGAAACTCGTTTATCTGCTATAGCATCTTTTATTGATTTTTGATGTTCATTTAGTCTAGCATTACCACTTTTAACTTCGATAAAATTAATTGACTTGACTTTATTTATAGAAAGTCCATTAAATGTTATAAGATCTATAGGGTCTCCTAAGAATCTTGAATCTGGCAATTCCCATTTAAAATCTGCCATAGTGGGTAGAACTTTTTCCAGATTCTTTCCAATGTTTACTGCTTTAGTAGTAATCTGTGCTTTTTCAGTTGCTAACTTCTTTCTTTTCTTCAAATCTTCTAGTCTACCTTTTTGTTGTTCTTTTAGTTGCCTTTGAATTTCAAGTGCTTTTTCTGGAAATGCTTTTGTGCCATCAAAAAGAACCGCTTCTGAGAGTTTGAACTCCTCTCCACAAGGACATTCAGCATAAATATTTGCTTCTTTTAATTTATCAATTAATTGTTCTGTGTTCATTTTTCCTCCCATTTAGGACAATAAAACTTATAACCGCAATTCCTGCACGGATTGTCATCTTCTACAGGAATAAACTCCTTCTCATAATTCTCAACTATGTTCTTTGCGCAATCAATCAATTCTTTCTGAACATCATTAATATTAAATCCCTGTGATCTTCCGCAATTAGCATTTCCGTCCTCATCAACCTCGCTTTCAAACGGCTTTTCCATATTAAGCATATCCAAAGTTAACTTAACAGGATTAAACCCTAATTTTTTAAACCAATACCTAATTGTAAATGTACTTACTCCTATATTTTTTGATATTTTATTAAGTGGATTTATATCATATTCTTTTTTAAGAAATCCTTCTAAATCTTCTCCGATTCTTTCTTCTACTTCAAGCATTAATTTAGTCTTCTTCATTTTAAATCACCAGTAATCACTTAATTGAATAATATCCAAGGCAATTGTTAGAACCCTCTTTTATCTTTCTAATACTATTTCTTGAAAGAATTGATTGAGCACCAATTTGAAAATCTCCACCAACAACAATTCCATTAAAATTATTTAATTTGAGATAATTTGTAATTTTTCCTGATCCAGAAATTAATTCTGAATTATCTCCTGAGTACGAATTAATTTCTCTAATTTCTACACAAGAAGGGTAACCTTCTCTATCTGTTGCTATATTTAATAACTGACTTCCCCTAAAAGGCATTAAGAAAATAGTTCCAGGTGCGTATAACATACCTTGTCTAGACTGTGTTTCTTTTCCGCCTTCATAAGCACCAGTTTCAATAATTTTTGCAACATCTGCATCTTTTCTAAATATATGTAATCCAAGTAAATCAATAGCAACTTCATTTGCTTTTCTTCCAAAAAATTTATTATTATCATGCGGATACATTCTTTCTCTTTTTTGTTCTCTATATTCTTCTGCAAATTTAAAGTATTTTTCTTGTGTTTTTTTATCAAAAAATTTTAAAGTATAAAGTATTTCATCATTTACTGCTCTTTGATGTGCATCTTCAACACCACTTTCTGCATATTCCTTTTCCCTTATTTCGTGAAACATCATAATTTCCTTAAATTCTATTGGAGCAGATTCATCTTGAAAAATCCCTGTTTCTGGAATTATTCTTTGTTCAAGATTTAAGCTTAAACCTAATTCAATTTGTGGAGAAGAAGAGCCTAAACTAAAATGACTATCTGAATCTTTTGCTATTTGAAATTCATTATTTCCACATTTTACTATATAAACATCTGGTGTTTCTTTTACTATTTTTACTCTTTCTAAACTGATTAAATTTGGTAGTTTCATACTAAAATTAGAGAAATAAGAGTTTATAAACTTTACTAATTGTTACCACTATATAAGAACTAATTAGTTTTAATATACACTTAACTTGAGATCTCTTTGGTATGTTCTTTTCCAGTAATTTTTCAATAAAGTCAGATATGTCAGTATCCTTGTCTATGCAGTATTTTTTGACCTTTTTCATCTTGTTTTCCTATTTTTATATAATCAGCAAAAAAACCCACAATGGTATTCTAAAAATATTATCATCTAATCCAAATTCATCCTTTGTGATTATAATGCCAAAAGGAGAGTTCTTTTCTTTAATAAAATCTTTGATAACTTCAATAGTTTCTTTAGGTATATTGCTTCTATATTTTGATTCAATCGGGATAAATTTTCTTTTAATAGGCAATACAAAATCTATTTCTTTTTTGTCCTTCCAATAGAAAATGTCTGGTTCTGGACCCTGTTCCAAGTTAAATTTTAATCTTACTAAATGATCAAATAAAACACTCTCGACAACTATACCCAATTCTTGAGCATCTTTAATCAAGGTTTCATCTAGATAATCAACAACTCCGTTTCTCACACCTGTATCTAACACATAAACTTTATTCTGCTTTCTTATTCTTTTTCTTCTGCTTTGTGAGCAAAATTCCGAACTTCTTATCAAATATGCTTTTGTTAGATATTTCAAATAATCTTTTAATGTAGGTCTTTGTATATCTAATAAATTAGCTGTTTTAGTCATATTAAATTGAGTGCCGGAATTTTTAGCCAATAGTTTGAATGTATCTTCTAATGCGGTTGGGTTTCTGATCTTAAAATATCTGATTATATCCTTAAAAAAAATCAATTTAATTTTATCTCTGACTGTTTCTCCAATTCTGCTTAAATCATTCTCTTCCAAAAATTCTGGATATCCTCCAATCATTAAATATTTATTAAGCTCTATCTCTATAGTTTCTTTCTTTGGTGTCATAGTTCCTATAAGTTCCTTTAGTGCATCTTGAAACTCTTTTACATCATTCTTTTGCACAGCTGAAATTAAAGAGGTGCGTAGATTATTTCTAATTCTAATATAATCTTCTTGCAAGATCCCTCTATATCTTAACACTTCTGAGAATTTTAGAGGCATCATAACAAAAGTTTTTATCCTCCCCAATAAAGATTCTTCAGCTCCCTTGCTAATCCATATCGAAGATGAGCCGGATATTATAAACTTTAAATTATATCCAAAATCATACCAGTTCTTAAGTATCTTTTCCCAATCCGGTAATTCTTGTATTTCATCTAAGAATAAATAATAAGTCTCATCCAAACTGTCTAAAGGCTTTTTAATTATATAATTAGAATAAACATTTAATATATCTTTTAGCTCTGCTCCACCTTTATTTAGCTCTATTTCATCGATAGATAAGTAAAATATTCTTTTTGGATCTGTTTTTGAATCCAAGAGTTTTTGTATTATTTGATGTATCAATATTGTTTTGCCTACTCTCCTTGGTCCTATTATAGATACTATTTCTTTTCGTTTTAATTCATCATTAATTATATAAAAATCTCCTCTCTTAAAAGAGCTAGTTTTTGATGAAGGGATTGGTTTATTGCTCCACCAAGGATTATACTTATTTAATATCCTTAATATCTCTGTTTCTTCCATGTGTATATCATATCACTCAATATTTATAAGTTTTTGTATTTTATGTTATACATGTAGTGTATATTATAATATACAAACATTTATATATAAGTGTATACTATATTATACACATATAAAAGAGTTGCAAGAGGTAAGTTAGAAACCTACCTCCTGCTCAGAGTCTCTCACGCAAATGATAAACCCTGTATTAGAAGAAATAGAGAACCAGCTTAATAAGATTTTTGGTAATCTTGGTAATTGTTATTCTACTAAGGTTTCTTTTATTTTATCTAAATTAAACTTGAATATAGAAAAAAAATCATACTCAAAATATCCATTAGAAACAATTCTCAAATTATATATTTACAAAAGAGTAAAGGGATTAGGCAATTATTATGAAAAATTAGCAAAGTATTTCAAGGAAAATCCTGAAGAAGCATTGCAATTAGGATTTCTTAAGAATATAAATAATAAT
>Ga0180007_10006471_pt1 | contig 11426 bp, 11 predicted proteins | sample MM_PC_MetaG_FD_121122 | JGI IMG/M metagenome (GOLD analysis project Ga0180007, IMG submission 121122) | Groundwater microbial communities from the Aspo Hard Rock Laboratory (HRL) deep subsurface site, Sweden - MM_PC_MetaG | ecosystem: Environmental > Aquatic > Deep subsurface > Groundwater...
ATTATAGCTGCTACATCGATTTCATAATCTGTTGTAATACCTATAGTTGCTAATGTTTGAGTACAGTCTGTGTAATCTTTGCCTGTTGCTGTAGTTCCGAAAGTGTGTGTTTCTAAAACTTCCTGGGAATGTATACACTTAGCTGTTGGAACATCATCAATATCTTTTTGGATTAATAAAGTAACTCCTGCTATATCTCCTCCACCTGCTCCTCTTCTAACTGTTACTCTATTATTTGTGGTATCACAACCTGTAACTTCAAGTTGAACATCTAAACAGCTTCCTGTTAGAGCATTTCCTGTTTGTTCTATCATTGGACGGATAACTACCCAGAGAATGATAACTGCAGCTATTGATATTAATATAATCAATACAGTTGTAACGACAGCGCTTATGGCTTTCTTGTTTAACATTTTACCTCCTTTTGATTAAAATGAAAATCAGGTACTACATAAGTATGGTGTTCCTGATGGATTACATACTTTTTCGTCGCCGTTTTCTAGTGTTATTATAGCTGCTATATCTGCTTTGTCGTCTGGGTTTATTTGAATTGGATTTCCTGACTCAGTAGTAGCACATTCTGGACTTATTGGATGTGTTGGAGTGCTGGTATCTGGAGAGATATAAAACTTCTTTGTTTGTAAGGGAGTAACTGCAAAATAACAGTTTATTGTTGGAGTACTTTCAACACTTTGTTCAATTAAAAATTTTACACCTGCTATGTCTCCTCCTCCTGCTCCTCTTTCAAAGGTTACTGATTCATCAGTAATATTACAATTTGTAACTTCTAATTGAACATCTAAACAGCTTCCGGTTAAAGCGTTTCCTGTTTGTTCAATCATTGGACGGATAACTATCCATAGGATGATAACTGCAGCGATTGATATTAGTATAATCAATACAGTTGTTACGACAGCGCTTATGGCTTTCTTGTTTAACATTTTACCTCCTTTTTCTTCTATTAGTAGGATTTTTTTATTTTTAAATATGATGTTTTTTTTAATTTTTACTGAATACTCCCACCCCTTACAATTTGCTTGTGAATATTATTATTTTTGTTTGAGCAAATTGTTTTTATTAATTCCAAATACTAATAAATTATTGTTGGCATGATGGACAACTTTAAGGGTTATCGATGTTGGAAATTTTTAAGATTTCCTTCCATAAATAAGTCTTATCCACCTCCAAAAGACGGCTCCTTTATGTTTAACGACTTATTTATGACTAAACCAAAATTCAAAATATCCTTTGTTTGTTTGGTCAAATCTGCAAAATCCAAATCTTTCAAATTGAATGACTTGTCCTGGTTTTAGGTTTTTTATTCCGTCATCTGCTAATCCTTCAATCCAGTTTCCGTTTTCCATTAAGATTTTTGTTTTTACTGATTTGCTAACCCATTGGATTTTTTGTATGTTTTTGTTTTCAGTGTCTGTAAATTGAGGGTTTTCTGATAAGTTTATATTAAATAAATTTATTAATCTTATTTCTTTGTCTTTGAATTGAGTGTAATCATTTCTTGAAATAAAGATTTTGTCTACTGAGATGTTTCTTTGTTTTGGTTTTGAATGATTGAGTTTTATTTTGATGTTTTTTATTTGAGGTTGGTTTTCTATGTTTAGTTGTATTGGGTCTGTTATAAAAAAATATCTATCTGCGTCATTGTCTATTTTTTTTCTGTTTATTGCATAAAGATTTTCAATTGGAATAATTGTGTCGTTTTGAGTTAGACCTACTTCTTTAACAAAATCTTTGATTGATTCTGGAAGAATTCCTCTTCTAATTAAAGAATGGATTGAAAAAGTTCTTGGGTCATCCCATCCTGTGAATTTTCCTGATTTTACATCTGCTTGAGATTTTGACTTTGAGATTTTTGCACCTTCTATTCCTTCTAGTCTCATCATCCCGCTGTGAATTATTTCAGGATGTGGCCATTTGAATATGTCCCAGATAAATTTTTCCATTTCAGATTCCATCATTAAATCTTTTCCTCTGATAATATGTGTGATTTTTAGTAAATGGTCGTCGATAGCCCAAGAGAAATCTAAAAGAGGCCAGACTTTGAATTTTTTTCCAACTTTAGGATGAGGTCTTTCTGAAATTCTAAATAAAACTCTGTCTCTGAAAGCAGGATTTCTGTGTTGCATGTCTGTTTTTAATCTAAGAACTGCTTGACCTTGTTTTTGTTTGAACATTTGTTTCCATCGCTTTATTTGTTCTTTTGGTGGGAATTGTCTACAGGAACATTCTTTCATTTCAACTTTTAATTTATGAAATTCTTCTTGAGTACAGTGGCAGACATAAGCTTGTCCTAATTTTATTAATTCTTCTGCATATTTGTAATATATTTTAAGTCTGCTTGATTTGTAAATTACTGGTTTTGAGTATTTTACTCCTAGAAGTTTGAATGTTTCTGGAATTAAGTCATAAGCTTCTTTTATTAATTGTTTTTCGTCGCTTCCAATTGTATCATCCATAATTAGTTTTATTTTACCTTTGTATTTTTCTGCATACATTGCGTTTAGAAGATATGTTCTTGCGTTTCCAATATGTAAATCTCCTGAAGGATAAGGAGCTAGACGAACAGTGAAATCTTTTGTTACATTTTCTAGTTCAGGAAGTGTTCGTTCTTTTTTTTCTGGTTTTTTTACAAGTTTGTTTAGAGAGTTGAATTCTTTTTGCTGGTCTTCTAGAGATAGTTTGTTTATTTCTTGGACAATCTCATTGATAATAGGAAATGTTTTTTGTATGTCTTTTTTATTTAATCCTGCTTTTATTAGGTGACCTATAACTGCGTTTGGGTTTGCTTTTCCATCATGGGAGATTGAGTTTTCTAAAACATAGGCTTTTATTTTTTGTTTGTCCATTATTATATTATATAGAAAGGTGGTTATAAATTTGTTGATTTGTTAAACAGTTTATTAATAAACACCTGATTTTCTTTCAAGTCTAGCTAGTTTTTGTTCGAATAGTTCTAGTTTTTGTTTGATATCATAAAGTTTGTCTGAGAGGTCTTCGACTTTAGAGTGTAAGCTATTTACATGGTTTGAAGATGTAGATGATAGAGATGATGTTGAAGAGGATGAATCTGATGATGCTGCCATATTACTTAGAAATCCTAGAGCTGAGTCTGAATCTGATGAGGAGGTGGTTGGAGTTGAAGAAGGTTCTGAAGTAGTGGTTGCTCTAAATGTTGGTTGTTGTGATGTTGATCCAGGAATAAATGTTGATATTGATTCTGAGGATGTTGGAGAAGAATTGCTTAGGTCTGCATATCCGTCTTTATTTATTGTTACTCTATCTTCTGGAATTGTTGTTTCTAGTTGTTGTCTTATATCTTCTTCTCTTAACTGAGTTAAATCAACTACTTTGTCTTTTTTTCTTAAGAATTTGAACATGATAATATAAGAGTGATTTGTTATTTAAATATTTGGATAAATTTAAATTGAAAGACAACTAACAGTTTTCTTTCGACTTTCCCTTGAATTTCTTAAATTTGATTAACATCAAATTTAAATATGTGGCTTTCTATTTTATTAATATAAAAGAGTGGGAAATTAAGGGGGATGTTTATTCTCTCTTGCTGCGAAGCTCCTCGCTTTGCTGCGGGCTTTCTCGCTACGGAGAACAAACATGGGAGAAGTAGATAATTTTATAGCAGAGATTAATCCGAAATATAAGGATCCATTAGAAGAGCATCAGTTAATTTATGATAGTCCGACTGAGGGAATGGAGCCTGTTTATTTTTGGCTGTTGGATTTTTTACAGCCATTTGGTAAAATTGAAAAAGTTGTTGATAATTTTAGTTCTACACCTGGAAGTGGGCATTTTTCTGAATTAAGTGGAAAGAAAACACAGATGCAGAATGAGATAAGTAAATTGTTGGGACAAGTTAATCTTGTTGTTAAAGGAGTTATAAATTTGATTTATGATTTGAAAGAGTATGAGATTCGTTTGAAAGAATATGATGATGCTAAATCAAGTGATAAAAAAAGAAAAGATGCAGGAGATTTGGGGTTGAAACAAGTATGGATGGATGTTGTTGATGTTAAGAGAGGTGCTGGAAGTATTAATGGAATGAGTCAGCAGTTGAACTTTGTTACTTTGAGAGATGCTTATATGATGGCAAAATCAGAAGATGATGTTGATAAAATGGATTTGAATGATAGAGTTAAGAGAGTTTTGAAGTATAAACTTATTGAGTTTTTTGAGTGGAAGAAGAGAAGTGAACAAGAATTAAGAAAGAGATTTGAAATTGAGAAGACTTATTTGAAAAGTCAGGTTTCAACTTTGAAGTTGTATTCAAGATGGTTGAAGCCTTATATGAAAGCAGCTGCTGAACTTGAAATGAAAAATTCTGATGATGCTGCTTTAGTTACTGCTTTTTCAACTACAATTTTGGAACTTACATTATTAGTAACAGGAGATATTGATTTTGAACAGGCAATAATTGATGGAGATTTACCTGATGCTTTTGCTGGGAAAAAATTAAAACGAGAATATCATCCTGTTGTTTTAGTTGAATTTAAACATAGAGGATTTCCTCAAAGGGTTTCACAGCAGGGACAGTATGCTTTTGGTGGAAGAACAGAGGTTTCATTTAAAGCATATAGTATGAATGATGAAGAACTTGCTGCTTTAAAAACAAAATTAGATGAACAAGATATCAGTGATATATTTAAAATCAATCAAGGAGTTGCTGATGAAAGTTTAGATCAGTTGCAAGATGATATTGAATATTATTTAGGAGAAGATAGTGTTTTGAAAAAGAAAGATGAAAAAAAGAAAGAGGATAAAGGTGATGTTAATCCATTTTCTGCTTTGTGGAGTATTTTTAAGAGAGATAAAGGAGATGGTGAAAATAAAAAAGGAAAAATAAAAAAAGATAGTTTTATTGAAAAAACAATTAGAGAGTTAGCTGAAAATATAGCTAAGAAAAATACTTTTAATGCTTTTGATGTTTATAAGAAAGGACATAGAATGCCTTCTCCTCCTGAACCTTTTTATGATAATTAATCTATTTAGAAAATATTAAATATATGTTTGTCTTCTATAAATTAAGTATTTTTAAGATTAAAATGGGAAAATTTGTTGAGATAAAAAAGAAAGATAAATCAGATGAAGATAGTGATAAACTCGAAGAGATAACTGAAGAGGAAGATGTAGGGCCGAGTGATTATGAAGATGGTTTTGGAGAGTTTATGACTTCTCCTGGAATGGGAGATTTTGATATTATTAATCCTGGTTTGGAATCAGAGCCTGGAGTTATACAAGGGTTTGGAAGAGGAGAAAATATTGAAGCAAATGTAGCTGATGCTCCTTCTACTCCTGGAGTTGAAGAAGATAATCAACTTGATTATGCTCAAGGTCCTAGTTATGAACAGAGTCAGGGATTATATGAAAATGTAGATTATGAAGAAATGCAATTTGATTCTACTAAAAATAATGTTAATGATTCTGATAGAATAATTAATCCTGGGTTAGAAAGAAGACAAAATTTTCATCATGAGGAGGGGCAGAGAATGAATATTGGTCAGTTTCAAAGAAGAATGGCTGGAAATCAGGGAGGAGCTAAACCAGATAGAGATTATAGTCATACTGGAAAAGTTGAAAAAAAGAAAAGAGGAGGAGTTCTTCCTTTTGACGAATAATATATAATTTATAGTAAATATCCTCCTCCCTTGCAATTTGCTCATGTATATAACTAATTTGTATGAGCAAATTGTTATTAATAATTCCCAATATTGAAAAAATATCTATAAGCTGTATAAATATCTTAAAAAGTTAAGTTATAAATAATTATTTAAACTAATTTTGAGTAGTAATAATATATAAAAGTGGCATATGAATATTTTCATGATAAAGGTCCTAATGAACTGAAAGAAGATAGTGGAGATTTATATATTGGATATAGAATTCCGCAAGGAGAGTTAGGAGCAACAACAAGTGTTCAGACTGCTAATCAAATTAAGGAAGTTACTAATTTATTAAATCAGGGAATTAAAAATATTGAGATATCTACTATTTCTGCTGATGTTTTTGAGATGATTCCTAAGCAACATTTGAAAGAGATTAATAGATTAACTAAATTAACAGGAAGTGAGACTTCTCTTCATGCTCCTGTTATTGATCCTTCTGGATTTACTCAGCAAGGTTGGAATGAGTCAAATAGAGAAGTTGCTGAAAATCAATTTTCAAATGTTATGAAAAATAGCCATGAATTAAATCCTGATGGTAATATTCCTGTTACAATTCATGCTTCTCAAATTCCTGGGACAACTCATATGAAAGATCCTGTGACTGGTGAGATGATTGCAAGAAGTATGGTTGCTGTAAATCAAGAGACAGGGGAGTTGAGAAATTTAGAAAGGGAAAAAATACATTTTCCAGATATGCAAAATATTGAAGCAGGAGAAGAATTTACTCCTGAGAGAAGATTGAAGTCTGCAAATGCTACACATTGGGAAAATCAACTTTCTCAATTAGTTTTTTATAAAGAGAGGGCTGATGAATTATTAGATGGAAATTGGCCTTCAATTGTTGGAGAGAAAAAAGAGGATTATAATGAAAAACAAATTATATCATCTCAAAAAGTTGAAAATGCAAATGTGTATTTACATAATGCTTATCAAAATGTTAATAGTTTATTTGACCAAGCTTATAAAAATTCAGATGCAGATGGAAAAGAGAAACTGAAAAATGCTTCTGATAAATTTAAAGTATATTGGAAAAAAGCTGCTGATGAAGAAGGTAGATTAAAAAATCCTGCTTTTTTTTCTGGAGCACTACAAGTTTTGATTGGTGAGATGCAAAATATAACACAAGAAACTCCTCCTCAAATTTACAAGCCTATTGAAGATTTTGCAACTTCTAAGGCTTCTCAGACTTTAGGTAATGTTGCTTTTAAATCTTGGAAAGAATTTGGGAAAAATTCTCCAATTGTTAGTATTGAAAATCCTCCTTATGGTTCTGCTATTTCTACTGCTAAAGATTTAAGGAATTTGGTTGATGCAACTAGGAAACAGTTTGTAGAGAAAGCTAAAACCGAAGGTTATTCTGAGAGTGAGGCTAAGGAAGCTGCTGAGAAATTGATTGGGGCGACTTGGGATACTTCACATATTTCTATGATTAGGCAACATGGTTTTGGGAAAGATACTTTGATTGATGAAGCTAAGCATATTGCTCCTGTTGTTAAGCATGTTCATTTTAATGATAATTTTGGTGGTTCACATACTGATTTGCCTGCAGGAATGGGAACTGTTCCTATGAAAGAGATTATGGGAGAGTTGGAAAAAGGTGGGGCAAAAGGTAAAAAGGTTTTTGAAGGTGGACAGTGGTTTCAGCATTTTCAGACGTCTCCTCATCCTGTTGTTATGGAGGCTGTTGGTAGTCCTTTATATGGAATGATGGCTGCTCCTTATTGGAATCAAATTAGAGATACAATGGGAAATTATATGCTGGGTCATGGTGAAATATTACCTGATCAACATTTTTCAACTTATGGATCTGGATTTGCAACACTTCCAAGGGAATTAGGTGGGCAAATGGGTGGTGGGCAGTCAAGATTTTCAGGAGCTCCAAATCAATAACATTTAAAAGTTATAGTTATTTATTTATAATAATAAAAAAGAAAGAGGAATATGGTAAAATTTGAAAAGATATCTAAGAAAGAGATTAGTGAAGAGTCTAAAGATGCTAAAAAGAAATCTAAAAAAAAGTTGAAGTTTCATAAGATGAAGTCACAGTTTCCGACTTTGAATTTTGAAAGTGATAGAGATATTGCAATGGATTTTGCTACAAAAGTTTATAAGAAATTTAGTAAGATGATTAAATCAATTATTCATTTTGGTTCAACTGTTAAGCATACTTCAAATTCAACTTCTGATATAGATGTGATAATTATTATAGATGATGCTAGTATTGGTTGGGATGAAGAATTGATTGCGTGGTATAGAGAAGAGTTGAGAAAGATTATTCAGAATAATCCTTATAATAGAGAGTTACATATTAATACAACTAAGTTGACAGTTTGGTGGAAAGATTTATTGATGGGTGATCCTGTTGTTATTAATATTTTGAGGTATGGTGAAGAGTTGATTGATTTTGGTGGGTTTTTTACTCCTTTGAAATCTTTGTTGCAGCAAGGGATGATTCATTCTACACCTGAAGCTGTTTATACTGCTTTGAATAGAGCTCCTCAACATTTAGAGAGAAGTAGGATTGCTGAGTTGACTGCTGTTGAAGGTTTATATTGGACAATGGTTGATTCTGCGCATGCTTTGCTTATGACTGTTAAAGAGGTTCCTCCAAGTCCAGAACATGTTCCAATAATGTTGAAAGAATTATTTGTTGATAAAGGATTGTTAAAGATGGATTATGTTACATTATATAGAGATGTTTATGTTTTGAATAGAAAAATTATTCATGGAGAAGTTACTGATATGAAAGGTTCTGAATTAGAAGTGTTACAAGATAAAGCTAGAGATTTTTTGAAAGTTATGACTAATTTAATAAATGAAATAATTAAAGAGAGAGAAGGGTTGTAATTAAAATAAAAAATTATTCTTAAGGAGTAGCTGGTGCTGTAGGGTGTATTTGATTATGTTCATTAACAATGCTTTCTATTGTTCTTTGTTCTCCTCTTGCTAATGCTTCTGGGTAAGCTACAGCTTCAATATAGTGTTTTTGTGCAGTTCCTACTAAACTTAATGCTCTAATTGCATCTCTATTGCTATATTTGTCAGCTGCTTCAGCTTTAGCTACATCCCTTAAATCACTAATATACATTCCTTCATAAGGTTTTAATATTTCTTTTGCTTCATCTGAAAGACTTAATCCTGAGAAGTCTACAAAATCAGCTGTTCTTGAACCATCAAATGCATCGTCAAATTTTCCACTATATAAACTAATTGCTTTTAATATTCCCTCATGGGCTAAATGACCTGCACTTAATCCTCTTCTTGCTGAACTTAGAGCGTCGTTTAATACTGGATCATCTGCATCATTTGAATTTTCTCCGAAATAGAATTCATCCATAGCATCTACTGCTACTCCTCTTCTTGATTGATCATTCATAGTTATTTGAGCAAGAGCACCATGTCTATATCTTTGTAATCTTGCTTTTACATTCTCAAAATCATATCCGTCATCTGCTGGCATTTTTTATTAAATTATTATTAATTTTGTTACTATTACGCAGTTAATATAGTATTTAAACTTTTCGATTTAGTAGTTTTCACACAATACCTCGTAGTAAGATTGAGGGTGATTACAAGCTGGACAAACATCAGGGGCCTCTTCTCCTTGGTGAACATATCCACAGTTTCTACATTTCCATTTAACTGATTTATCTTTCTTGAAAACTGTTGAATTTTCTATGTTTTCTAGCAGTTTTCTGTATCTTTTTTCATGTTGTTCTTCTACTTCTGCTATTTCTTTGAATGATTCTGCAACATCTTTGAAACCTTCTTTTTCAGCTGTTTTTTCAAAATCTGGATAAATTGTTCCGTATTCTGCTTTTTCTCCGTCAGCTGATGCTAATAAATTCTCTACAGTTGAGCCTATTTTTCCTGCTGGATATGTGGCTGTTATTTCTAAATCATGACCTTCTAAATATTTAAAGAAAATTTTAGCATGTTCTTTTTCATTATCAGCTGTTTCTAGAAATATTGCTGCTATTTGTTCATATCCTTCTGCTTTTGCTGCAGATGCAAAGTATGTGTATCTGTTTCTTGCTTGGGATTCTCCTGCAAATGCTTTTAGAAGGTTTTTTTCTGTTTCACTTCCTTTTAATTCCATTATTATAATTGGGATTTTGAGTTTTTATATTTTCGGGTGTGAATTTTAGAATTTAAAGTATAATTAGAAGCATTTAAAAGGGATGTATTTTTCCTATATATAACAGAAATTTTAACTATTTGTGATTAATTTTTAACAAATTTGTTAGAGTTTCTGAATTAAATACGGAGTAAAAATGAAAGGAATAGTAAAGTTTTTCAGTCAAGAAAAGGAATTTGGATTCATAGCTGCAGATGACGGAAAAGAAGTTTTTGTTCATAAGTCAGCGCTAGATGATGGTGTAACTATAGATAAGGATGATAAAGTTACATTTGATGTTGAAGAAGGCGATAGAGGACCAAAAGCTGTTAATGTGAAGAAAGAAGGATCAGCTGAAGCAGAAGATGAAGAAGAAGATGAAGAAGAAGCAGAAGAAGAAGAAACTGAAATGAAAGAAGCAGCTTAGTTAGATTTTTAATTTATTTTATTTTTAATTTATTGTTATTTTTCTTGGGGGGGTTTTGATAAATTTATATAGTGGAATTTTCACTTAATTTTATGGGATTTTACTTAATAGGATTGGGATTGAATGTTGTTCTGAATAACAATTAATCTTAAAAACTTGAGATCTATTTATTATAATGGAAGAAGTTTCAATGATTACTTTTGATAATCTTGAGGTTCCAAATGCAAGGGATGTTTTGGATAGGCAATGGACAGGGTGGGATATGGAGGGCGGAAGGATATTTTATGAAAACTATGCACAAACAGGAGAGTCTGTACATCAAGAAGTTGGATTAAGTGCAGGGCCTTATGCTCTTGTTGCTTTAGCAAACAGGTTTAATGTAAGAAAAACCACCTCTTATGAAGGGGAGAGTAAAAAAGATGAAGAGGGATTTGTATTTGATGGAGTTCTTTGGATTCATCCTCAGCAGCAGACAGAAGGAGAATGTGGTGGTGGAGGTAGAATTCTTTGCTGGGTTCCTGAAAATATAAATGATTTAACAAAATTAATCAGAGGAGATTGTAAAACCTCTGGGGAATTTGAAGCAAGATTGGTAGCTATTAGGAGAAGTTATGAACAGCAAAGAATAGAAAAAGCAGAAGCGAAAGATAGAGCGTACACAGCTGGATTAAGGGAAGAGGATCTTGCCGGAAGATGAAATGCTAGACATGGCTCACCATTATAGTTTTATTTAATATCTTAGAATTCTAAAGATTTATTAATTAACTTTTTTCTATATAATTATGGGATTTTACTTAATAGGATTGGGATTGAATGAGAAATCAGTTAGTCTGGAAGCTCTTGAAATAATTAAAAAATGTTCTAAAGTTTACTTGGAAAGTTATACAATTGAATTTCCTTATGAGATTCCTGAGTTGGAGAAAGTTTTAGGAAGAGAAGTTGATTTGTTGGATAGAGATAAAGTAGAGGGAGAGGATTTTGTTTTAGATGGTAAATCTGAGGATATTTGTTTGCTTGTTTATGGAAGTCCAATGATGGCTACAACTCATGTTTCTTTGTTAGAGAGATGTAAGAAAGAAAAGATAAAATATAATATTGTTCAGAATGCTTCTATATTTGATGCTGTTGCTGAGACAGGACTTCATGCTTACAAATTTGGGAAGACAGCGAGTTTGATTAAGTCTGA
>Ga0180007_10006472_pt1 | contig 11425 bp, 4 predicted proteins | sample MM_PC_MetaG_FD_121122 | JGI IMG/M metagenome (GOLD analysis project Ga0180007, IMG submission 121122) | Groundwater microbial communities from the Aspo Hard Rock Laboratory (HRL) deep subsurface site, Sweden - MM_PC_MetaG | ecosystem: Environmental > Aquatic > Deep subsurface > Groundwater...
AGATAAAATTAAATGGAATATTGATACCTGGGAAGTCCTTGAAGAAATTTCCCGTAAGTATAGTGGGCCGGCAGCGTGGTGCGGCAGGGCTGACAGCGGTGGGCCTGCCGGGGCGGATGATGCAGGAACAGATCAATCCGCAGAGGCAGGCGGAGAAGACCCGGACGATTTCGCCCGCGAACAACTTGCCGCGGCAGTGGAGACAGCCCCTACCACACAGCCCAAAGAAACCGTAAATGCTCCCGGTCTTTTAGGCCAATATTCTAAGGGATGGAGAGATCCAAAAGAGGGGGAGTTGGTCGGAATAAGTGAAGACATCAGCGGCCCAGGAACCGGAGTTAGAGCCCAGACCATGGCAGAGATTGAAAACAGTCCCTACGGCATCTATAACAAGCCGCGGGAGTGGAGTGAGGTTTATGCCGAGTGGGAGGAACACGGATGGAAAGGCATTTATTCCGCTGCCGAAATGAGGAAGATTGAAAACAAAAAAAATATCCCAGAACGAACCCTAGATCCTGTAATGGCTTATTATGCAAAAGTAGGTTCGGTGGCTATGCGGGATTGGTCCGAGACAAAGCCGAATAATATTTTAGGAAAAATCGGTTTAACAAATGGCCAGATCGTTGGGATCAGGGCTGCAGCAGTCCTCGCAGGGCTTCCGTTCAGCCCAGTAACCACCGCATTCTCAGCTGCGCAGATGGTTTATAGCCAAGAAAAGAATATCCGTAATGTATTAGGGAAGGCCAATATTCCAGAGAGCATGATCCCGGCCGTCTCAGAAGCATTGCAAGACGAATGGGATAAAGGGATGCGTGGCAATGTCGATCAAACCGGCCAGGGCGGACCGGGGATATTGTCGACAGGCGCTGGGCAGAATGTCGGTGGCGTTCCCGAATATGTTATCGCGCATCAAGGGGCGGCGGCAGCCTCCATATCTTATATGAATAGAACTCCTGGGTCGTGGGATGCTTTCAGGGCGGCGAAAAAGTCCAATGGGAGCCTAACCCTGGACCAATGGGTAGCGGCAAATAAGGCAACATAGTGAATGTCCATAAATCAGACGATCTTGAAGCCGTGGCGAAGATTATGAATCATCCAAGGGTTTATAGGATGATAGCAGACGATTTGACTCCGGATACGATAATTCCGGAAGGTGCTTTTTATATTATGAACGATAAGAAAACGGGAGTCATAAAGGTGGAGCCGATAAACGGCATCTCTTGTTCCGTTCATATTTCGACCCTGCCGTCTTTGTGGGGGCGGGCCGATGAATTCGTTCTGTCGGCTATCGGTTGGGGATTCAAAAACACCCTGTTTACTAAAATTATTGCAATGATTCCTGAATATAATCGGCTGGCTACCCGCATGTGTCTCAAGTGCGGCTTTGACATCGAAGGCATTCTTCACAAGTCTGTCCAAAAAAACTGGAAATATTACGACATGACCATTTTGGGTCTTACAAAAGTCAAATTTCTTACTGAAATGGGGTAAATTATGGATACTGCGACAAGCACGGCAACGTCTTTTCTTGGTCCTACCGCGGGCGCAATCGCCGGTCCTGTCCTCGTTGGCGTAGTCGCCGGCGCCGCCATAGGGGCTGCAGCGGCCGCGATTACCGGAAAAGACATCCTGAAGGGTGCCTTGGTGGGCGCTGCGATCGGGGGTGTCACGACAGGCCTCGGAGCCTTTACGGGTGATGCGGCACCGGCAGAAGCCCCGGCAGAAGCCCCGGCAGAAGCCCTGACAGACGTTTCGGGAACCACTCCGGCCCCCGGACCCGAGACTGTTACATATTCTCCGCGGGCCGGCGGCGGCCTGCCTGGTGGTGTAACCGCGAACGCTCCGACATCTTCGGGGGGTGGAATCGTTGCTCCACAGACCGGCATGTCACTCGCTGCGCAAAACATTATAGGGCAAGGGGTGGCTGGTGCAGCAGGCGCATTCCTGGAACCGTCCGAAGAAGAAAAGGCGGAAGCCGCGGGGCTAAAAGAACGAAAAGTGATCGAAGCCCGGCAAGGCGCCAATAAGCTGGGAGCCTTCGCAGCAAAAATAGAAAATATTAAACTACCCGACAGCTGGACCGCCACGATTGATCCCCTGTCTGCGTATAAACTCAAGCCCGTTGGATCAGGCATCTTAAATACAAGGGGGGCAGCATAATGGCAAATGGACTCTTAAATACAGGAACCCCTCCGGCTGAAATGGGGGGCCAGGAAGCACCACCGGCCGAGAACGTTCCCAATATGGGAACTTCCGGTCTTAATCCTCAAGACCAGGAGAAGCTCGATATCTACGTTGCAAACGGGATCAAGATTATTCATTCGCCTGAAGTCTCCGATCAGCTGGTGGAGAGAATGAAAGCATCACAAAACCCGATTGTCGACGTTGCAGACGCCACGATTTCGGTGGTTGAGCGACTTGATTCCAGCGGCGAAAGCCGAGGAGTTGCTTTGCCGATCGAGATAAAGGCGAAGGCCGCCAATATTTTTATGGATGAAATTATGACCATTGGAGAATCGGTCGGTATGCCGAAATTCAATGACGAACAAAAACTCCAGGCTGTCTCCCTTGCCTTAGGCAAATATATTGATAAGTCTGTTAAATCCGGAAAGATGAGTCCGGAAGAATTGCAACAAATGGGCGGGCGGGCGGCCCAAACTCCACAAGGCCAGAAGATCCTGCAACAGGTAGGGGGGCAGGCCGGAGTGGGACAGACCCCTGCAATGATGGAAGGCGGTGTATAATGGGTCGAGCTGTAAGAGCACTTGGCGGTTTACTGTCCGGCGTTGGAAAGGCTTATAGTGAAAACGCCGTAATGCAGATGAAGGAAAACGCGCTTAGGAGTCGCCAAGAAAACTATCTCAGGCTTGCCGACAAGTACACCCAGGCGGCGGAGGGGCGTGCTGAGAAGCGAGTGATTGGCGCCGAGGGGCGTGAGGATGTTCTCTTTAAAGAGCGGTTGACAGAGGGCCGGGGATACGCCGAGGGGCAGGCCGGTATTAAGCGGGGACAAGAAATAACCGACGAGGCAACCAAGCGACAACAAACCATATCCGATATGGCCGCAGGGTGGCAGCAGCAAATAGACATTCTAAATATTGCCCAAGCCAAAAAAATAGAGTTGTTGAAGATAGGCGACAAGTTTGCGCAGAAAGCTGCCTCCGCCAAATCCGACCTGGAGAGACGTAAGCTCTTTGGGGATTCCTTCTCGGACTTCTCCAAAATGCTTACAGAAGCCAACAAAGATATCCTTGATCCTTCTGAGAAGTTGACAGCCTCACAAATTAAAGAACAGTCGACGACCTTTGCCGGTCAAGTATCGGGGCTGGACCCAACGCCAAGCGTGAAGGCTGTTGTGGCAGGCAGCGATTTGGATTCATTGCTTGGCAAGATTGGTGCTGGAACAGGAACGACCCTTCAAAAATCTCACGAAGACACAGGGGGGGGTGCCCCGAAACCAGCATCGAAGCCCGGCCTTGTTGCCCCGCAAACCATGCCACAAACCGAAGTCTCGCCTGTCGGTACCACGGCACCTCCTCGGATAGTCGATGCTTCCGAGGTTAAGAGGTCGATCAATATACCCAATGGTCCGACCGTCGGTGTTTTGGCCGATGGGAAAACATATGTCATTCTGGATCCGGGCACTAAAAAATGGAGGATGGCGACTCAAGATGAGCTCAACTCCATCGAAGCGCTGATGGCCGGGGCAACGGGTTCATATCAACCAGGACAGGAATCGGTAATGAGTAAAATTAAAAAAGGAGTCAAGATCGTTCCCGATGCTGGTCAAGTCAAACCAATATTAGCCAGGTAACTTATCTGTGATTTTACATACAGATTAAGAGGCAGGGTAAATTGAATTTCTCTTTTATGGAAGATCCCCGGTGGGAGAAACAGGACGATGTTACCAAGCAGGCTTTAACCGCTGCGGCGTTTGATCGCGACATTGCCTCAGATGAACGATGGCCAACCATCGACCCCGAAACACAACAAAAAGTCAGAAGCGAATATTTCCAGCAAGCCAAAGACTTCGAATATAATCTAACAACCCCTGAGAGGCGCGGTTTTTTTGGTCGGGCGGCATCAGCCGTTGGACGCGGTGTTGTCGGTGCAATCGGTACCGCTGGTCAGGCCATGGAAATGGCCGATTTAACTCCTGAAGAAGCCGATACCGAAACCGGCCTTTTTGATACGATGGGCCGGAAAGTGTCCGGTTGGGCTCAAGAGACTATCGAGACTACCCCTTTTCTAAGACCGGATAAGGGCCAGGTCGCTGGCGAGCCTGGATTTGTTCAAAAAGGCGTGCTCGAGGGCTTGGAATCAACTCCGTTATCACTGTCAATTTGGGGATTTGCAGGCGCGGGCGCCCTGGCGGGATCTCCGCTAGGACCAGTGGGCACGATTGTCGGTGGCGCGATCGGTGGCCTTACCGGCCTTGTCACAATGTTCGGGATGGGGCAATATGGGAAGGAATATTCATCAGCCCAAGAGGAACTTGCCAGGACACGACCGGACCTATCGAAACAGCAACGACAGGAAATAGCCCACAGGGTGGCGTTCGGATCCACGCTGTTTGAGGTTGGTACCGAACTGCCCGAAAATTTGTTGCTTCTGTTCACCTATGGATCATCGAAGGCTTTAACTCAGCCCTTAAAAGCTACGATCAAGAACCTTTTAAAAGCTCCGGCCAGAACTCATTTAAAGAAATTCGCCTTGCAGGCTTCCGGACAGGTTGTTAGTGAAATGGTTGCCGGTGGGGGTCAAGCCTGGGTACGGACAAAAGAAGGATTAGAAGGCCCAACGATCGGAGAGGGTGTCACAAGCTCAATTATTCCCGCTTTCACTATGTCGGTGATATTCGGCTCGGGCGCCTCCGGAATGAGCAAGATACAGTCTGGCAACATGATGGGGCGATTGAATGCTGCAGATCAGGACGTCCGGAAAGTGGCGGCGCTTCAAATGGCCCACAGGATAGCCGGCAACACAAAAGACGCCGACTTGGCTAAAGATTGGCATCGGACCGCGCTCGACACTATAAATAATGGTCAACCATTTGAATTCGATCAGAAATTAGTCGATTTCGCTCAAGTCAAGATGGCCGAGGATGTTGACGCGGCAGAAACGGAAAAACCGGAAGAAGCAGGCGAATCGATTGTAAAGAACATAATATCGACCACGACAGTCGATGAAGCTATTCATGTCTTTATGCGCGAAGCAGACGAAACTCCGTCCGCAGAAGATTCAGCCTTCGCTTTTATGAACGATGAGGAAACCCAGGCATTGACCCGGGAAACGTTTGCAAGTCTGGGCATGCCATTCCCAGACCTCTCCAATAAAGATGTCTCCGGAATGCTCGAAGCTCTTGACGATGAACGAGTGGAAGCCGCCAGAATCAGAAATAGGACCGATTTCGGCATCGACAAAATGAGGCAGTTGCAAGAAGCTGCGAGAATCACCACCGGCCAGGTCAGTCGCCAGGGGTTGCCTGTAACTCCTGCGCCAGAAGGTGGACCGGGAATTGGAACCAGCATCCCGCCAAGGCGGCCCGATGTTCTTCCGATAGCAGACGGAACCGGACTTGATTGGACGCGCGGGATATTAAGCACGAAGCAGCCGATCGTGGAAGATGTTGACGCTGCGGCGGCGGCGGCGACTTCTCCGGAAAACGATCTTCCAGAACGCGAAGGGGCAGGCGGCGGGATAGTCCCAACCGGCCCAGAACCTAAAGGCCCGAAACCGGAAGCTCTAAAACCAATAACACCAATACCTGAATCCGAAACCTATACCGGCGTTGCAGTTATCGCAAAAGACGGAACCATCGCAACTGCTTACTTTGAAGAAGGCGGCCATCGTGCAGCATTGGATAAATTAACATATGACCAACAACAAACCGCAAAAGATGGAATGTTGACTTCGAAAGGTCGAGTTGTTGAAAGACCAGTCGATAAAGATGGTACAGAAATTGATGCAACGGAATTAATCGGTAGGAAAGTTTCTGATTACCAGGAGAAAGTAGAAAAAATCAAAACTCCTGAAACATATAAAAATCCAGCGGTGAAATTTACCACCGGCCCGCATAAAGGCCAGGTTGCTGAAGTCGTAATTAAGGATGGAGTTCATGCATTAAAGGATATAGAAGATTATTCCGCAGAGGACGCGGCTAATGCGCAAATCGGGATGGTAACATCAACTGGGAGGTTTCTAGATGGTATTGGTGATAAAACTGCGGCAGGGTTGATTGGGAAGGAAGTTAAACCAGTTGAATCTGTTAAACCTGTTAAAATAATTAAATTTAATGATCTTCCCGACAGGGCTAAGGGCGCTATAGCTTCAGATGCAAGGGTTAAAAAACAATTATCAGCTGAATTTACAGAATCTGAATGGACGCTGGAAACGGTAAGTATTGAATCTTTAAAGGATAAAAATGAATCAATATGGTCTGACAAGTTTACGCCACGAGGATCAAAAACAAAAGAACCTTTAATTGTTGATAATGGCGTGGTGCTTGACGGAAACAACCGATTGTTTGAAGCAATACAACGTGGGGAAAATGAAATTGATATTCTTAGGAGAGTTTCCGAAAAGCAACCGGAAGTTAAGGTTGAAAAAGTTGAAAAAGTTGAAAACGCAATTATAAAACGAGTTGACGACGCCATAAATCAGCGCGAGAGATCTAATATCCTTGTTGATGAAGGACAAAAGGCTGTTCCTGGAATCAGGCTTCAGGACTCCGAAGAAGCCGGTCAGATGGCTTACTTACTCGCAAAAGGAGACGTTACCCAAAAACAGTTTGACGATTGGGCTGAAAGGGCAAAGCGAGAAAATAGGGTGAGGCCTACCGAGGAAGCTCCGAAGGCTGAGGGGAAAGAGCCTTATGAGATGAGCCGGGAGGAATGGAAAGAAGAACATGCTTTTGAGGACATTAATCCCCATGCCCACGAATATGCAGTCAAGCAAGCCATAGCTTCGGGCAAGATCACTTCTCACCCCGACTACCCAAAATTGGGGAAGAAAGTTGAAAAGCCCGTAATGGAAAAGACTAAAGAACCTGTCGAGGCCGAATCCGAAAAGCCGACTATTTTTGACGATAGGTTAGAACCGGTAGCAGAAGGCGACCCCAATAAAATCACTCAAGATAGAATTGATAAAAAATACGCCGCCATACTTTCGGAGCCGGAACTTGAATACGAACCCATTGAAGGTGATTTCGGAAGCCTGATCGAAAAGATTGAAGATGAAACCGCTGCCCCGGAAGATATCGCAAAATATTTGCAAAAACCTCTGAAGGATGATATCAGGAAAGAATCAATCGGCAAGATCAAATCTGCCATCGCTGGAAGTCTTGGCAACCTTCAAGAGACGTACAGATATGAAAGTTACGAAGAAGGAAAAGACCTCGAAAAATACATTGACTCCCTCCTTGAGGCGGTCGAACGTCATTCCATTCCCTCAGCCATACCCGGAGGCACGGTGCTTGCTGAAGTCCCTAAAGCCGAAGTTAGGGCACTCGAAGAACCCGCGGAACTACCCGACGATAGAAGAATAATCCCCCCCGACAAAAAGGTTGAAAAGGCCGAAAAGCCCCCCATAGAAATAACCGGTAAAAAAGATAAGACCGTCTCGGTTGATATGCCTGAAGCTCAAGCAGAGGCTTTGAGTCCGAAGGAACAAAAAAAGTATCTCATGGCTGAGATTGATAAGGCGATTGAGACAGCCAAGGAAGGCCATCCTGAGAGATTCACCCGACAGTCATGGGAAAAGAATCGTCCTTTGGATAAATCCGACATAGGAGAAGCAAATCGGATTCGTACAGAGAATATAGAGAATTTTGGCACTATCACAATCGAGGTTCCGGGCGATGGTGAATTTACCATTCTCAATTCAAAAGTAGCGTTAAAAGAATTTAAGGAAAAAGCCAAGGGGTTTCCGGTTGCAGTTCCAAAACAGAAGGTGCCTGCCATCCCGACCCACAAACCGATCACTGGCAGAATTGCCCAAGAAGATGTTTCATATTACAATGAGTTCAGACCAAGAAAACAGGGGCTTATTGAACGCTCGAAAAACGATCCTAACGGGACTTTTTTTGATTCAGGCTACATGTCCGAGGGTGGATACATTATCAAAGCCCCCAGGTCTGCAATTAAGGGCAAGGTTGCTGAAGAATCGCCAGACATGAAAGCCTTTGCAAAGGACGCTAATAAAAACCTATCTCCTGTAAATATAGCGGCAGAAACTTTTGAAGGATTGCCCGGCCATTTCCCCACTGCCCATGTTGTTTCAGAAGATGGTGAATTCCAGACAATATTAAACGCCAAATACGTTGATTCGATTCTTACCCTTCACCCCGAAGCAAAAGCCTTTGCGGATACGAGCAAAGCCCCTGAGGAAGCCCCTGTGGTTTTTAAAAGGGGAAAAGAAGTAGTCGGAATTGTGATGCCACTTAGGCTCGATGCTGATTATATTGAGACACTAAAAGCCAAATACGAAAAGAAATTCGGACCTAAAGACACCAAGATTGACATTTTGAGCGAGTCCAAGCAACCCCCCGCTGAGAAAGGCCCTCAATATTCCACTACCCCGGGCGAAGCCGGTATAACCGCAAAAGACGTTCAGAAGCTCTTTAAGGGCCAAAACGTGGGGCTTTCTCCTGATGGGACTATATGGGTAAGGACCAATGGCGGAAATGGCCTCAGAATCGAGATTGTGAAGCAGATCGATGAGGATAATGCGGCATTCGAGATCAATTATGGTCGGATGCGGAAAGAGGGCGAACTGATAACCGGCGATTTCGCATACCACAAAGAACTAAATAAAGACACATATACGGTAACACATATTCCCTCAAATATGCGAACACTCGACGGGTTGACCGCTAAAGAGGCAAGAGAATTAGCCTATCGGTATTCCCAGTCTGGACTAAAGTGGAATGGTGAAGGAACCCCCCCGAAAGAATTCGTTGAAGGAATGGCGAAACTTTCTAAAGACTTCAGGAGTCGTGAAACCATAAAAGGTTCTTTGTCGGCTTTAATCGACACCATCAAGAACGAAAAAGGGTCGATCTCCCTTGAATCCCCCATAGGCCAAGACCTGGTTCAGATCTCAAGGGATATTTATCTTCAGGGTAACACCAGGTTCGGCGACTTCCGGGCCGAATTACGGAGAATGTTCTCAGAGGTATGGGAGAAGATCAAGCACCTCATCCGCAAATTATACAGAGCTGCTAAACAGCCCCTTATGAACGAAAGGGGAATGATAGGCGGCCCGCGAGCAAGAACTGCGGACAAGGGCGCTTTAGCTAAGGCAAGCGAGATGGAAGCGGCCGGGACCGATATGGAGACCATCCGGAAAGAGACGGGTTGGTTTTTGGGGCTTGAAAGTATCGCAGAATCAAATATGGTCGGATTATGGCCTAAAATATTCAAGGGCTCCTCTATGTCTGAGGGTGCAATAAATGGCATGTCCGTTTACCCCAAGCTGCTCTCCGATTTGCTTGTAAGTAAGTCCTTTCATTCTAAGGGTCATAACGGCCTCGACGTCCCAACCAACCGGATGGTGTTTGCTGCTGTGATCTCTATGCTTCATAATCCTAAGATTAGAAATGCTGTTATTGGACGGGTTCCCGTCAACATGATGAACAAGCTCACCGGCGAGAAGTTTTCTACCAAGAACCTGCTCCATGATATGCCGATGCTCTCTGACCTGCTTGCCGTTGACGCTGATAATTCGATAGCCCTCTCTGTCGATTCCGCCGACAAGATCACGATTGAAGTAGCACGCGCGACTACAAAACACTTTGGTTCCAAGCCGCATACTTGGTTTGAGTTCAAATTCTCCCCCACAGTGGTCACAGATGAGAAGGGGCGCTTTTTTGTGCTTCCCAGAACAGGCATGACCGCAAAAAAACAGACCGGTTTTGTTCCGTTTGATAGAGCGGGGCGAACGATGGATCTTGGTGCCACATATATGGCATTGGACAGTCGGCATGAAGATACCTCCAAAAACATATTTGATAGTGGCATTCTTGCACAAAATATCAAAACCGTCAAGGAGAAACCACTTAGGAATTTATGGAAATTTGAGATTGATGATAGCAAGGCGGCTTTAAAAACCGAGAATCTGAAATTTGCACCAGATAGGATGATAGACGGCGAAAGCATTGGGGACGGATTTTATACGGGAGAGGGCAAAACCCTATCTGACGTATTAGAACATCCTGAATTGTTTAAAGCGTATCCTCAATTAAAGGACATTAAAATATTTCTTGAATATGGACCAAGAACTAAAGGCCAACTTCACGGTCAATTTACCAAAACAAGTATAATTGTTACTGCTCCAACAATAAATGAGGCCAAGTCAACCCTGCTTCACGAAATCCAACACGCCGTCCAAGAGATCGAAGGCTTTGGCAGAGGGGGGAGTCCTACACCGGAATTTTATTTTTCAGACCTCACAAAGAAGCTAAAATTAAAAGAATTGAAAACTGATGGTTTGAAAGAGGCAAACCGAAGAATTAACAACGCTGAGAATCAGGCCGAATACGAAGCAATGAAGGGGGAGTACCGTATCCTTGAAAAGACAATAAAGGAACTTGAACGTGACCCAGGGGTTTTAGAGCCTTATGAGATATACCGCCGTCTTGCCGGAGAAATCGAATCAAGAGAAGTTTCCATGAGGATGAACCTCACGCCCGAACAAAGAAAGCTAATACCCCTATATCTCGATGGGATACCAAAAGAAGATGTGATTGTAAGGTTTGGTAGTGGCCCGCAGTACCAGACCCAAGCCGCCCAAAACCGCATAGAGAATTCCCCTGGCTCTCTTTCCGATAAGATGGGGAGAAAAGCCGATATCGACGCATTCAAAGACTTCGATGATGACATTTCCTGGGACAAAAAAGGGCATGATTGGTCAACCAAGGGTTTTAAGGATTTTTCGGCAAAAATGTATGCCAAATTCGTAATGTCGGAATATCCGGTAATCCGTCTCGCAAAAAAGACCGGACCCAAGATAACCGGTCAGATAGAAAATCAGATCAGAAGAATAAGGGGAAAGGGTGGTATTGTAGAAGCGATTCTTACTTCGCCAAAAGCCCTTGAATCGCTTAAGGAAAACGATATAACCGAATATGGCGGTATTGATATTTCATTAAAGGAAATTTTGGGAAATCTCGGCAATAATAAAATAGTGTATCAGGATTATGAAAGATATCGCGTTGCTCAAAGGGATCTTTCCTTTGCAGAATATCGACCCGACATTAAGGGAGTGGATGCGGCCAAGGCATCAAAAGTGCTATCTCTACTTAAAGATAAATATGGAGAGAATTTAACTTTCCTTGAAAGCGTTTCTAAAAGGCATCGTGAATTCGAACGAAAGGCGGTGCTTGAACCGCTGGTAAAATCCGGATGGATGTCCAAAGAGCAATATG
>Ga0180007_10006473_pt1 | contig 11423 bp, 6 predicted proteins | sample MM_PC_MetaG_FD_121122 | JGI IMG/M metagenome (GOLD analysis project Ga0180007, IMG submission 121122) | Groundwater microbial communities from the Aspo Hard Rock Laboratory (HRL) deep subsurface site, Sweden - MM_PC_MetaG | ecosystem: Environmental > Aquatic > Deep subsurface > Groundwater...
AGGACCACGCGCGACAACTCGTGCGATTTTACCGGCAGGGGGGCGCCGTCGGCGGCCTTGACCTGCGCGAGCACGTCGGTGCCGTCCTCAGAGAGCGCCGACACGGGCGCCCGGGGCGAGCGCACCGTCACGAACCCGGTCGGCGAGGCGTGGCCCAGCGTGCTGGTGAAGCTCCAGGTCGTGAGCACCCGTGCGCCGGCGGGGGCGTCCACCAGGACCAGCTGGGCCCGGTCGAAGAACGAGGTCTCGAAGATCACCTCACGCAACTTCAGGCGGTATTCGCCCTTCACGGCGGCGAAGCTCCCCAGTTCATACATGTTGTCGCCGTAGTGCTGCGGCGCGAACACGTTCAGTCCGTAGCCCAGCGGGGAGCCGCTGAGATCCGTATGGTACCTGAATTGCGTGCCATCGTAGAGGTAGGCGTACGGGCAGGATCCGCGTCCGCCGCGCCGGATGTAGGGCTGCCGCACGCAGCGGCTGTAGTCCCAGGCGCAGCCGGCGTTGCACGACAACGTCCCGCTCATGTAGCCGAAGTTCTGGCACGTGGTCTTCACGGGAAGCCTGGGCTCGCACTGCTCGGGCGCGGTGACGACGCCGTCGCCGCAGTCGCAGGGGTCACCCTTGCCGTTCTTGTTGCGGTCCTTCTGATCGGCGTTGGGGTGCCGCGGGCAGTTGTCGCTGGCGTCGGGCACGCCGTCACGATCGGTGTCGGGCGGCGGCGGCGGTGGTGGCGGCGGTGGTGGCGGCGGCGGGTCGGACTTCATCGCGGCCTCGTCGGGCGGCGGGGTCAGGTCGGTCCCGACGAGCTTGCCGGTGCCCTCGTCGGGGGGGGCGTCCATTCCGCAGCCCATCTCCGCGCACATCCCGCCACACGGTGAGGTCCCCTCTCCGGCGGGGTCCGTGGTCAGGGTCTGGGGTTCGGACCTGAAGCAGGTCCATGCGGGAAGCAACAGAAACGCAGTGATGAAAAAGAGTTTAATGAAATTGAATCGTTTCATGAAATCCTCTGTGGGCCCGTCGGCGCCGCAACATTATAACCTTGGAGCCTGCATTGTGCGAAGCGGAATTTCACGCTTGCCCGAGGGCCGGTCCTGCAGTAAAAAGTTGACGCAACGAAAGGGATTGCCCATGAAAACCGCCAAGGACATTCTCGGGAAGGTCGATGGTTTTCCGCACCAAAAGCGTGTTCGGTTCATGATCGACCTCGGCAGGCAGGCCCCCCGGACGCCCCGGATCGCCGCCGCCCTGTCGGAACTGGAGGGTGGCACCTGCTACGAGCGGTGCCTGGCGCTTCACGCCTGTTACGGCAGCCGGGACGGCAAAGTCGTGCGCCGGGCGCTGGCCGACGCCTCGGCGACGGTGCGGGGGCAGGCCCTCACGCTGGCGGTGCGGATCCTGCCCGACGAGGATCTGTGCGACGCCCTGTTCGACGCACCAGGCCAGGATCGCAAGACGCTCCTGGGCGGGCTGATCCGCCGCGGCCGGCTGTCGGCCATCGATCGGTTCGCGGATCGGCTGGCGCTGGAGAACGATCGCAGGCTGGCCGAGGTGCTTCCGCGCGCCGCCTCAAAGACCGTGGCGCGGCATCTCGAACAGTGGAGCTCCATGGCCACACCCACCCACTGGCGGATCTTGGCCCGCTTTCATGCAGGGACCGCCACCGGGGAGTTGTATGCCCGTCTCTCTGCCACCGACGCTGCCCTTCCGACCCTCTACGGGATTTATCGCGGCGTGCTCGAGGGGCTGGTGGAGCGCCATCCTGACGTGGCCCTTTCCCTGATCGAGTTCGCCGGCACCTACGACTTTAGACCCCCGGTAGCCCTGCTGCAGAAGTTGTTCCGGCTGCGGCCGGTGCCAACGGTGTCACCGCTGGTGGCGCACCCGGATGCGAGCGCGCCGTCTCCGGCCGCGCTGGGCAGGCTTGATGCCGCGCACCTGAGGTTGATCCTGCGCGAGCGTCCCGAGCTGGTCCGTCAGGATATGTCGTGGTTCCACCGGCTGCCGCCGGCGGTGCGCGACGAACTCTATGTACGCCACCGGTGCGCGCTGGCCGACGCCGAGTGCCGGCTTTCGCCGGAGGTCATCGCCCGGCTCTCGAAGCCGCACCGGCAACAGGAGGCCAGGACGCACCTGGCGCTGCCGTCCCTGGCCGCAGATCGGGCCGCCCGCATTCGCTATGCGGCGTTTCTTCCGTGGGAGGAGGGCTTCGCCTTCCTGGAGCCGTTCCTGTCCCACAGCGACGCGGACCTGCGCGCCGGGGCGCTTCAGGCGCTGGTGCAAATGACGGCCTACGAGCCGGCCCACCTCGGGAGGACGCTGGCCGTGCTCGCAGCCCGAAAGAACGAGCAGGATCCTGTGCGCCAGGAGCTGTTCCGTGCGCTGGCGGCGTTCCCTCCCGGCCGCTTTGACGAGGCACATCTCGACCGGTTGGAGTCGATCATCCGGGCCGCGCTGGACGCCACCGACATCTCCTGGGTGACCTCCGGGCTCGTGCAGCAGGTCGTGGCCCGGATCCTGCCGCGATTTCCGGCCTGGGCCGCCCGCCAGCTCGCGATCACCGTCGCCGAGCGCGGGGTGCTGGGCATCCCCGACATGGAGCGGCGCATCGACGACTCGCAGATGCAGGCGCTCTGTCCGCACCTGAACCCGGTGGTGAAGACCTGGGCCGGCCGGGAGCGCGAGTACTTCCTGGTCATCCTGGCGCAGCGGCTGGGCCGTCGCCTTCGCGTCTTTCCGGAGCTGGTGCGGCTTCTGGAGCGGATCGTCACGGATTCCAAGGTCCAGATGCACGCCGGGGAGGCCGGAGCCTTGCTGTGGCGGTGGCAGCCCGAGCTCTGGCGGGAGCTGGTGCCGCGGATGGTCCACGACGATCCGAGCTGCCTGGCGCTGTCCTGTGTGGTCCGCTTCGCCAACGCCCACCGGCAGGATCTGCTCACGCCGTACCTGGACGCCAAAAAGATGCCGAAGGGCCGCTTTTCCACCGGAAAGACGGCCTGGTTGCTGCCGGTCTACGATGGCTTCGGGCGCTGGACCCGCAGGCAGCAGCAGGCGTTTTCCCGGCTCCTGGTCGGCGTCGCCTCCGAGAAGGATCGCGACGCGCCGGCCGTCGCGGGGGCTCTCTCCCGGCTGGCGCGCATCCCGGAGGCCGACGTGGCCGCCGTGGAGGGGCTCGCCAACTGCGAAATCCTCTTCACCCGCAACCTGGCCATCGCGGCGCTGGCGCGCTGGGACGACGATGCCGGGCTGCCCGAGTTGACCCGCTGCATGCAGGACGATCGCGCCCAGATCGCGATCTACGCGGTGCTGCGGATGATCCGCCGCATGAGCCCCGCGGCGGCCCTGGCGTTTTTGCAGACGGTGCCGCTCTCAAGGGTGACGGTCGCCAAGGAGGTGCTGCGCCTGGCAGGCTCCCTTCGCACCGAGGCGGCCCTCGCCTTCGTGCTCGGGGAGGAGGCGCGCCAGGAGCACAAGGACGTGCGCATCGCGATCTTGAGGGCCCTGTGGAACTTCCTGGACCGTCCGCCGGTCTGGGACCTGCTTCTCCGCGTGGTGCGCGACGACCTGCCCGAGGTCGCCTTCCAGTTGGCCGGCATCCCCTTCGACGAGCTTGACGCCGGTGGCCTGGAACGTTTCAACGGGCTGGTCACGGAGCTGCTCGCCCGGGGCGGTCCCGACGAGCGTGTCCCCGTGCTCACCGGGTTGCGGGATCGTCCGTTGTTCGAGGTGCAGCCGGTGCTCGCACGGCGGCTGGCCGGGCTGTGTGACACCGGGGTGCCCCCCGAGCGGCGGCTGGCCGCGTCCGTGCTGCTGAAGTTCACGATGCCGGGCACCGAGGCGGCCGGGATCCTGCATGACACGGTCGCGCAGCTGGCCGGTTCGCCGGAGAAGCTCACCGCCCTGGTGGAGGCCGCCTGCTGGGCCGCCGCGATGCGTCTGCGGCATCTGGGGGACCTGATACGCCCTGTCATCGAGCGGCTGGGCGCCGATCCGGCCCGCGTGCACGTGGCCGCCCGACTGGCCGCCTGGACCCAGCCCCCGCCGGTCGTGTCGGCGCTGTTCGACGCCTGGGCGGCGACCGGGTGCTTCAGGGCCCACGTCCTGCTCGCGCTCCACGACGACGCCGGCGACTGGGTCCAGGCCCGCCCTCCGGACCAAATCCACGCCATCGAGACGGCGCTGTCCACGAGTCCCCACGTGCCGCTGCGCCAGGTCGCGCTGTCGCTGCTGGTCGCGCTGGCCGACCGCGCCGGCAACTACGACGTCTCCCGCCGGGCGCGCCTGCTGGCCTTCCGCGACGATCCCGCCGTGGAGGTCGCAGCCCCCGCCGCCTTCGTGATTCTGCCGCCGCTTCCACCACCGACACACTAGAGGTTCAATGAGTTGTTTGGGGGGCATCCTGATCGCGTCTCGCCCGTTTCTCAATCACGGAACCGGAAAAAATCAAGGATTGACGGTTCATTTTTCAGTTAAAAACTTTGGAAAGTGTCAAAAACTGTCATCTCTGAAAAACTGTGGTAGAAGCACCTTGGAAGGAGGTGCCGGCCATGGTCGGACTTACCAACAAGAAGGCTGTTCGCCTGCTGCGGCTGCAGGAGCGGCTCATCATGGGAAAAGAGGTCTACCCGCCTGATCTGGCGCGCGAGCTCCATGTGAGCCTGCGCAGCGTGCAGCGCGATCTGGCGGATCTGCAGAAGACCGATCTGGCGCTGAGGACCCATGAGACGCCCGACGGGCGCCAGGTGTGGTCCGTGATGCCGTCGCAGCGCCAGTTCGACGTGAAGATGACGACGATGGACCTCGTCGTGGCGCGGTTGGCGCTGGGCATGTTCCATAAATACCAGGGCACCGGCCTGGAGGACTTCCTGGCCGAGCTCGCCGAGAAGGTGTCGTCCAAGCTCGAGAGCGCTGCGGGCACCAAGAAGCTCAACCTGACCGGCAAGCTCATGGCCCGTCAGCCGTTCACCCGCGACTTCACGACCTCGAGCGACATCTTTGAAGAGGTCCTGACGGCGCTGCTCAACGGGAAGAAGCTCGAGATGGACTACGCCGGGCTGCGCGGCGAAACGCGCAGGCACATCGTGCATCCGTACACGCTGCTGGCCTATAAAAGCGGGCTGTACGTGATCGGACGTTCGGAGTCGGTCCGCGACGGGCTGCCGCGCGTGTTCGCCATCGAGCGCATCTCCGCCTGCGTGCACCTGCGCAAGGAGCCTTCAGAGGTGCCACCGGACTGGGATCCCGAGGCGTTCGTGCCCTTCTGGGGCGGCCTGCTGCCCGGCAAGGAGCAGAAGGTCCGCCTGCGCTTCGTGCCCACCCTGGCGCCGTACGTCCAGAAGCTGCGCCTGCCCGAGAACTCGCGCCTGACGCGCGGACCCGCCGGGAGCCTCGATCTGACGCTGCACGCGGTCATCAACGAGGAGTTCATCACCTGGGTGCTGGGCTTCGGCCCCGCCGTGCAGGTCATCACTCCGCGACGCCTGCAGGAGCAGATGTGCGACCAGCTGCGCGCCACCCTCGCGCAGTACGAGACCGCCTGACGCCCGAGCTTTGTCGCCGTTTTTTAGCAGACTACGGAGAAGACGGAGAGGGAGCGGAGCAGACGGACCCGTTTGGGTTCGGTAGGGTGCTTCCTCCCCCAACATGACTCCGTTTTTTCTGTTCTTCAATCTGTCTTTTCTGCAGTCTCTTCAAATTCAGGAGAAGGTGCCCACCGGGCCGTCGATGAGGAGCCTGGCGCCCGTGGCGGCCACGACGTCGTCGACGGTGGTCCAGGAGGCGACCTCGCACAGGCGAAGCCCGGCCGGCGTCACGCGGATCACGGCCATGTCCGTGACGATGAGCGTCACCACGCCCGCGCCGGTCAGCGGCAGCGTGCACGCCTCCAGGATCTTCGGGTTGCCGTCCTTGTCGGTGTGCTCCATGGCGGCCACGACCTGCCTGGCGCCCACGACCAGATCCATGGCGCCGCCGATGCCCGGCACGAGCTTGCCCGGGATCGACCAGTTGGCGATGTTGCCCTGGGCGTCGACCTGCAGCGCGCCCAGCACGGTCATGTTGATGTGACCGCCGCGGATCAGGGAGAAACTGAGGAAACTGTCGAAGTAGGAGGCGCCCGGGATGGCGGTGATGGGGCCGCCGCCGGCGTTGATCAGATCCGGATCCTCCTGGCCCGGCAGCGGGGCCGGGCCGGCGCCCAGGATCCCGTTCTCGCTCTGGAAGAACACCCGGATGCCCTCCGGGATATGGTTGGCGACCTCCACGGGGAGGCCGATGCCGAGGTTGACGTAGTCGCCGTCCTTGAGCTCCTGGGCGATGCGTTTTCCGATGAGCACTCTTTTGGCGTCGCGATCCAGCATGTCACGCCCCCTTCCTGACGAGGTACTGCACGAGGGCGCCCGGAGTGACGACCTCCTCGGGGTCGATCTGCCCCGGCTCCACGATCTCGTCGACCTCGACGATGGTGATGGGCGCGCCCATGGCCATAATCGGGTTGCTGTTGCGGGCCATCTTTGAATAAACCAGGTTACCCAGGGTGTCGGCCTTCCGGGCCTTGATCAGCGCCACGTCGGCGCAGATCGGGCGCTCGAGGATGTAGGATTTTCCGTTCTCGGTGAGGGTCTCCTTGCCCTCGGCCACGGGCGTGCCCACGCCCACGGGGCTGAAGATGCCGCCCAGGCCGGCCCCATGGCAGCGGATACGCTCCATAAGGATACCCTGGGGCACGAACTCGATCTCGAGCTCCTTGTTCTTGTACTGCGCCTGGGTGGTCTTGTTGGTGCCGATGTGGCTGACCTGGCAGCTCTTCACCGCCCGGGCCGTGATCAGGCGGCCGATGCCGCGATCATCGTAGTCCGTGGAGATGGCGATCAGGTGCAGGTTCTTCACGTCGGCCTCCACGAGGCAGTCGATCAGCCAGGAAGGAGCGCCGCAGGCCAGAAAGCCCGAGACCATGAGCCGGGAACCGGGCGCCACCAGGGCCGCCGCTTCCCGTCCGGAGATGATTTTTGCCATGAGAGTGGACTCCTTTCGCAGCGGGTGCGGACGTTCGGCTTCTGGCCGGCGCCGTCCCCGGAAGTGCCGATATTGTGCGGAAAAGCGCGGTTTTTTGCAAGCGGTGAAAACGCAAGCGTCCGGAATGCCGGCATCATTCGACAGTTTGTCAGGCCGGAACATCAGTAAAAAATCAGGAATGCGTCGGTTTGTCCGATGACCGGCTGGCCGTTCAGCGCACCTCGCGTGTAGCCGCTGATGAAACGGCCGGCGGCGTTGCCGGCGAGTCCGGTCACGTATTCACTCTCCGAGGTGCCCCATGTTCGAGTGAACACCCTTGCGCCTGCAGGGGTCACGCGCGTGAGAAAGACGTCAGTGAGGCCTCGATTGGGCTGCCCCTCGAGGGCGCCTCCTGCCTGCCCCGTGACCCACAGGTCGCCGGTCGGGTCCACCCAGAGTCCGGATCCGAGATCGCTGCCGGAGGAGCCCCATTGCCAGGAGTTGAGCAGGTCGCCGCCCGAACTGATCTTCAGCAGGAAGATATCGGAGGCGCCCTGGCTGGTGAAGCCAGGAAAGGCTCCGGTGGTTTCCCCCGTCACCCAGAGGTCGCCGTCAGGGGCGAGGACGGCTTCGTAAGGCTTGTCGTTCCCTGTGGTGCCGTGAATGCGGGTGGCGCCGGGGGTTCCTTCTGGACTCCACCACCGCAGGACGATGTCGCTGGCCGTGATGTATCCGCCGATGAGCACGATGGAGCCGGAAGGCAGCAGACGAAGGGCGGCTGTCGTGTCGTGCCCTGAGGAGCCGCGCTGGCTGGTCCAAAGCTGGTTTCCGTCGGTATCGAAGGCGGTGACGAACACATCCGTGTTGCCGGCGGAGGCCTGCCCGGGAAGCGTGCCGATGGTAGTACCGCCGACGTAGATGATTCCGGAGGTGGAGATTGCGATCGACCTTGCAGAATCCTGTGACGACGTTCCCCACAGCCGTGTCCAGAGGCGGTTGCCATTGGCGTCGTACTTGATCAGCGCTGCGTCCTCGCCGCCGAGGCCGGTCTGTCCGTTGATGGATCCGGCGATCGACGCGGCTAGGTAGATCGAGCCATCCGGGGCCTCTGCCACGTCCCAGGCGCTGTCGGAGCCGCTGGATCCCGCCATGCGGGTCCAGACGCGGGCGCCATCGGCGGAGAAGCGGGAAAGAAAAACGTCTTGCTGCGCGACATAGGGCTGGCCGTCAAGGCTCGCGAACGTGGCTCCTGTGACGAGCAGGCCTCCGTCCGCCGTCGCCGTGATCGTGTCGGCCCAGTCGATCTGGCTGCTGCCCCAGAGCAGCGTACTCTTGCAGTCACCGGGGGTCATCCGGCAGTCGGCGCCGCACTCCCGCTCGCCGAAGAACAGGCCGAGGTCCTCGCAGCTGGCGCCGCCGAGGAAGTACCCGTCACAGTTTTCGCCGAAATCATACTGGATGATCGTGTCGCCGCAGCGTCCGTAGCAGGCGCTCCGGTCGTAATGGCGACAGTCGTCTGAGCAGGCCAGTTGCCCGCCGTAGTCCCCCTGGGATTCACAGGTCTGACCGGCCAGTGCCGTAGTGTCGCAGATTTCCTCGTACTCGGATTGGATGATGCCGTCGCCGCAAGTCCCGAAACAGTCTGTGTAGTCGAAATCCCTGCAGTCGTTGTGGCAGGCGAGGGTCCCGCCATATTGCCCCAGGGATTCGCAGGTCTGGCCGGAGAGAAGGCCGGATTCACAGATCTCGCCGAACTCGGACTGGAGGACGCCGTCGCCGCAGGCGCCACCGCAGCCGGATGTGTCGAACCCGGAGCAGTCCGCAACGCAGGCGAGGGAACCATCGTGGAGTCCGAGGCCCGTGCAGGTGAAGCCGCCAAGCAGGGCGCCGTCGCAGATCTCGTCGGTCTCCAGCACCCCATTTCCGCACGTGACGGGCTTGGTCTGCTGACGCGGTTCGTCGTCGCAGGCCGCTGCCATGATCAGAGACAGCAGGATTACCGGAAAAACCTTCAGGAGGCTCATTTGCATGCGCCTTCGATCCGCGTCTCCGAGACGGTGGAGATCAGGATGCCCAACCCAGCCTCGCGCGCCTCCAGCCATTGCGAGAGGTCTATGTGTGTGGCGCCCTGGACGGTCAGTGTCAGCACCCGCTTCTCCAGGGTGACGATCCTCACGGTCTTCACACCCTTCTGGCGCTCGAGGTATTTCTGCAGCTCCACCGCTCGTGTGAAGCTCGGAAAATTGCCCAACTGGATCGTGACTTCGGGGACTGCGGCGACCGCGGGTTCTGGCTTCACGGGCGGCTTCGGCGGTGCAGTCCCCGGATCATCCGGCAGCGGCGGCGGCGAGACCTCTTCGGTGTTTGTCTGCACCGGTATTTTCCCCGTGCGCAGTTGCAGCAACATCAGGGTGATGGCCTTCCTCGTGGCCTCGGCCAGCGCCTTGGAACCGGCACCGATGAACTCTGCGTGGGCGCCGGGGGCGGTCAACTGGAACGCCGAGAGGATGACACCGTCGGCCACGCGCACCAGGCGGAAGGAGAGGGTCGCCTGCGAGCTGTACATGGTCTCGATGGGGGCGGCCGACCCGAGGGCGATGGCCTTGATGATCACGACGTAGTCCGCGCCGGTAAGGGTCCCGAGCTGGCCGGCATCGGTCGCCGTGAGCTCGGTCACCCGCAGGGCGGGCTTGTTCGCGAGGGCCCTGTGAAGCACCGCCATGTCCACGAAGGCGCAGCCGGAGTCGCGCAGCTCCTGGATGAAGGTCGTCTCGACGATGCCGAGATCGGCCTGCACCATCTTTGACTTCTCGGCCCAGTGGAACACGGTGCCCGACACGTTCTGCTCGTTGACGAGCACCAGCAGCCTCCCGGAGATTGGGAAATGCGCTGCAGCGGTCTTCTCGGGGGACTTGCGGTCCTTCTCGGGTTCGTTGAAGGCCGCGGACTTGGCATACGCGGTCAGTTCGGTGCGGTCGAACGACTCCTGGAACAGGATCTGGCCGGTCTCGACGGCGACCACCTTGGCGTGGACCTGCTTCTCATTCGATTCAGGGATGCCGAGGTACACCAGCACTTCGACCCCCAGCATTTTGCCCACCGTCGCGTGGGTGCTGTTGGTGTCGACGGCGCCGGAGCCGGAGAACCCCTGCTCCTTGAGCAGCGCCAGGAGGTTCTTGTGGCTGCGCTCGATGACCTTGAACTTGCCGCCCCGGTAGGCGATGAAGTGGGTCACCACCGGATCCAGCGAGGTGTCCTGAGGGATGACCGCGACCTTCTCGAAGCCGTTGGCGTCGAGGACGCTGAACAGGCGCTGGGGTCCGCCGGCCTTCAGATAGAGGTTGATCGTCGCGGGGTTCTTCGCGGCGCGGGAGCGCGTCCTGTATAGTTGCAGTGTCGTGGAGAAGCGCTCCGGCGCGAAGCCGGGTGCGCGGACGGTGCCGGTGAGCTTGCGGTTCGTGTACAGCAGTTGGTAGGCGTAGTAGTGCAGCACGTTGGCCAGGGCGATGCCGCCGGCCATGGAGGCACCGAAGACGACCTGATCCGTCGTGTCGGGCTGGTCCCGCCAGGGCAGGTTGTAGATCAGCGTCGGCGTGATCAGGTTGAGCACCAACCCGGTCAGGAAGAACAGCCCCGGCGTGTCCTCGATGCGGACTTCGGCGCCCTCCTGCTCAACCGTGGAGACGCTCTGATCAAAGTGGATTTTTGCGTCGGGGACGTTGGTCTGGAGCCGGATGGACCCATAATAGCAGCCCGCGGGCAGGAACGTCATCAGGACCAGGAGGGTGGAGAGCGTCTTCGCGCGCATGGGGAGCCTCTTTAGTGAATCCGGGGGTGAATGGGGATCGGCTTGCAGATATGACTTTCGAATCCTGGGTCATCAAGCAGGAAGAGGGCACCGTCCTGGAGGATGTACCCATCGATGAGGGCGTCGATCCGCGGAAAGGCCCCGTGGATGCGGTGCAGGCGCTCCGCCGTGGGCAGTTCCCGGTCGAGGCCATATCCGCACTCGCAGTCTGAGAGGTTGTAGCAATAGAGCTCGCCGCGGTCATTTAAATAATAAAAACCGGACCAACTCAGTGAAGTCTCGGGACTTGACCACCAGCGCACCGCCTGCGGGATCCCTTCAAAGGCCCAGCCTTCGGTCCGTTCTTCTGTCCAGGGGATCTGACGATACAGGCTACCGTCGGCGGCGAGCGCAGTAAGGATATGCCAGTAATCTTCGTAACGGTAAATATCCAGGCTCCAGACCGGCTGTGCAAAGGATTGAAGGATAAGCGGCGGCAGTCCGACTCGTTGGGAACCTTCCGCGAAGCCGGCATTTCGGCCCCAGCACCAGAGTTGGTTGGCCAGGGTGACGGCACAGTAGAAATCCTGGCCGGCCGCCAGCCGGGTGACCGTGGCGCCGAGGGCCTCGACACGGAGCGGGTCGA
>Ga0180007_10006474_pt1 | contig 11422 bp, 13 predicted proteins | sample MM_PC_MetaG_FD_121122 | JGI IMG/M metagenome (GOLD analysis project Ga0180007, IMG submission 121122) | Groundwater microbial communities from the Aspo Hard Rock Laboratory (HRL) deep subsurface site, Sweden - MM_PC_MetaG | ecosystem: Environmental > Aquatic > Deep subsurface > Groundwater...
AGAACTACGGACGGGCAGGTGCACCCCTGGGGTGCTCATCCTACCTGGAAACCATACCAAAACAAAACAGCCCGAATGGGCTTTTTGTTTTGGTGGAGCTGGGGGGATTCGCACCCCCGTCCAGAGAATAATTTCTATAAATCGCTACATGTTTAGTCGGTTTGAAAGAATCGTCCCTTGCCCACAAGCCAACAAAGAAGCAGGGGATTAAGTTACATTAATCTTAATTTTTAGCCGTAACCACTAAAAAAGCAGCTCGAAAATATGACACTCTTTAACTACTATCGAGCAGAACAGTTAAGAGCGGTATTCGCAATTAGGCAAATACTGGCGCGAACCGAAGTCCGCTAAATGCGTTTTTGGCATTTATAATTTACCAACTTTTAACGTTAGCCAGTAAAAACGACATGCTATCTATAGAAATCAAGATTCACTGTCGAAGCTATACAGCCCCAAACTAATAATAAAGAAAATTCTGCTAAATTACACCTGATAAAAATGTAGGAGGGCTTGTCCTGTCGTAGCCCGAAGGGTGAAGTCGGATCGAAGCTATACAGCCCCTTGGTAGGGATATTCTAATCTACGAGTGGAAAAATTGCAACCCCGGCAACAACTGTGTTATAATGTAACCATTGTACTTTTGTGATTAGGGTAAAAGGGCCATTTGTTTTAATTAGCATGCGAATAGTGATGTCGTATGCAACAATTCTCCCTCGTTTTGCGCTTTGTACTTTGGGCGCGAAACGCAACGGCTGGCTCCAGTTTTCCTACCCTTTATCTGGACCAGCCGTTTTTCTATACTTTGTGCCTAAGTTTACGCCGGATTTCCACTTGAGATTCTTTAAGTTTAATTTTGGCACGTCGATCATATTTTTTGAGTCCGCGAGCCAGCGCCATTTCTACTTTGGCAACGTTGTGTTTGATATACAACGACAGGGGAATTAAACTTAAACCTTGTTCTTGCAGTTTGCCGATCAGGCGCTTGAGTTCGGTTTTTTTAATAAGTAATTTGCGAGGACGCAAGGGATCGTAATTAGTTGGAGTGCCTTGGTGATAAGCAGAAATATGAACTCCTGTTAGCCAAAGTTCGCTATTAATTAGCTTACCGTAACTACCCTTTAAGCTAACCTGATGATTGCGAATTGATTTAATTTCTGGGCCAGTTAAAACCAAACCTGCCTCGAATTTCTCTAAGATATCGTAGCTACTTTTGGCGTATTTGTTTGTAGTAATGATTTTCATGTTATATTTATCGTCATTCTGGCTTGTCCAGAATCTGTTGGTACAAATCTTTTAAATCAGGATTAATTGTTTTAATTAAATTGATTTTATCTGCTCGATTTAGATTTTTAATTTGCTTCTCTCTAATTATAGCTTGTTCGATAAAATCAAAAGATTCATAATAAAGCAAATTATGACATTTATATTTAGTTGTAAAGCCAGGAATTAAGCTGTGTTGGTGTTCGTATATTCTGCGAATCAGATTATTTGTTACTCCTGTATACAAAGTTAACTTATAACTTCCTGTTATATATGTAAAACCGCCTTTAATCATAACTTTATTGTAAAGATTCTGGACGCATTTGCCACAGGCAAATTTGCCAGAATGACGAAATAAGGGAAATAGTTATAAAGACTATAGATCGAGTTGATAGACCTGAGTGTTAGACATTACCCAAAAAGAACCAATTTTTTCATCTACAAATATCTTATTAGGGTTAGCGATTCCAGACAAAATGTATTGTTTGCGGTATTTGCCATCCTTATCGAAAGCTACTACTCGATTAGTACCGATATCTAAAACATATAATCCATTTGTATTTACATCAGCATAAATGTCTTTGATGTTTTCTAAAGTACCACCGGTATGTTCGGGAATATCCTGGAAAGAGTATTCAACTTTTTGTCCTTGGGTATATTTATTAACTATATTATTAATTAATACATACATATCACCGTCAGTAGTCAAGGTAGTGGCACCAGCTAAACTAACTAATGAATTATCTTCAAAGAAAGAAGCTATTTTAGTGTAACCGTTTGCCACTTTCTGATATTTCCAAATCTGATTGTTGTCAGGATCAAGGAAATAAAGTTTACTTGTATAAGCTAATATATCGATTGCATTATTGTAGGTGCCACTATCCAAAGAAACTGCTCCCATACGATTGTCTGCAAGATCGAGAGTATAGATACCGGGTGGAGTAGTATAAATAATTAAACCATTATCTGTCGGAGCTCCTAATTTAATTTTCTTTTCATTACTAACAAGAGAATTAATAATTCCAGCTTCATTTCGGCTATAATTATATTTGTAGATTTTGTTGTATTCTGTATCGTAAGTATAAATGTCGTTTCCAATAGCAAAGAAATTATTAATAGTGACTTCAGGGTTTTTAGTACCAGAAGTTTCTAATTGACTAGCTAAACTGGCAAAATCTACGGTCATTCGGGAATTGATATAACGTTTAACGCGGTTAAGATCATCTAATTGACTGCGGACGTCAGCTAATACGCCATTAGCATCCTTTTTAGTAGCATCATTTTTGGTGGCTGCTTCTGCTAAAGCATAGGCCTCTATTAATAAAGCGTTTGCCTTGGCATTATCTTCATAAATCATAGCTGCTTTGGCTGAATCTTGTTTTTCGATAGCATCATTGAGAGAAGCTGTAGCAGTTTTTTTACTCACACTGGTAGTGTGATTATTAGCTAAAACAATTGTAGAGATCACTAAAACTACTGCTAAGATCCCTACGGAAATTAATAAAATCCGATTACCATGTTTACGTTTTTTAATTTCACTTACCCAATAACTAACGGATGTAAATACTAGATCCACTATAGCTACAGCTATCAACCAGACATATCTAGAATATTGCAATAAGGTAGGTCCAATTTTTTTAAGATTAGAATTGTGAGCAGATTGATAGGTTCGTTGGGTCGCGTCGGATAATCCTTGACCCATACGATTGTAATTAATTTTAGGTAAATTGATGTTTGGTAGCCGATGTCGTGGAGAAACCGGTAAAGTTTCTGGCTCAGCTTCGATTTCTTCTGTGATATCAACCTCTTGTGCCATTTCGTTACCAGGAGAAGAAATACTGGGAGAGGGGACAATAGCTGTTTCATTGTTAGATTCCCATTCCGGTTTAATACTACCTGGTTTAGCCCAGAGATTTTCGCTATTGATTTTAGGAGTAGTTTCGGTTGGTTCGGGAACGTATTTTTTTCCATATTCAGTTTCGGTACTGCCAATCCAGTTGTCTTCCGGAACATCATCTTCTTCAGCTAACATTTCTGGCACAGAAAATTCTGCGATTATAACATTAGTTTTATTGACTTCACCTTCTTTTTCTAATTGAGAAGCTAATTTTCTGGCAGCTTCCGCAGGACTAAAACTTTCGAGAATACGTTTGATTTTATCAATAGAAAAATAATACAACAGCTCGGCAGTACTGATAATCACCTTATCTCCCACCAAAAGATCACCTTCTATTATATTGATAAGAGTTTCTTCAGGTTTGGGCATCTCCCCTGGAGTATACATATCAGCCGATAAGTGCATAATTTTACCACCACGCCAAAGGTGTAACTCGTTGGTACCACGGTGAACGGCCATTATTTTATCACCAGCAATAGCAGCAATAGTGACGTTAGTTTTACCGATCCAATCTTTTTCACCTTCTTTGGCAATAGCAGCAAATTCTTCATTAGCTGCTTTTAGCGCTTGTTCAAAACTTTGTGCCGGGCTTGAAGATGTTGAGTTACTATAATATTCTTCCTTGATGATATCTATGAGATTATAAGCAATATCTGGTGCCAAAGGGGAGGCACTAGCTATATCAATTACAAAATATAAGCTACCGTGCTTTTGTTCTTCTGGCGAAGTAGGTCGATAAACCAGGGCAGTAGAAAAGCCGCTGGCTGCCGGGCTTTTTGATAAAACCTTACCAATCTTGACGGCGTATTTTGATTTTGTAGCTGTAACCCTAAAGTCCACCATTAAACTAAGTTTAACAAAGTTATTATAGACGACAAGGGATAAGATTAGCAACTGGATATTTAAAGAAAAACATTGGAGTACCCCTATGACTTAGTATATCCTATAAGATAGGATGAGTAATATATATGTGCGTTATTTCAGAGTTGTTGGATTAGTTTTTTTGGGTCTAGCCCTGCTTATTTTATGGATAGGGCCTTATTTTTCTGGCACCAAACTAATTAATCCGATTTTTTTGTATTTAGGTGGATGGCAAATTCATTGGTATGGTTTGTTAATGGTCGTGGCAGTTGTAGCGGGGTGGTATTGGTTAGATAAATTAGCTAAAAGGACATATTTAGTCAATAAAACTTTAGATCTGATTGTCTGGGTAGCTTTAGGTGGTCTGGTGGGAGCTAGATTGTTGTTTGTTTTATTAAAGTTGTCAGAATTTTCTGGTCAATGGCAATCAATTTTTAGTTTATCGCAAGGGGGGTTAAGTATTCACGGGGCGTTGATAGGTGGTCTGGTAGCTACTTTTATATATTGTCGGCATAACCAGCTGTCCTTTAGTAAAACTTTAGATATGTTGGTATTGCCTGTACTAATAGGTCAAGTTATTGGTCGGTGGGGTAACTTTTTTAACCAAGAAGCTTTTGGTGGTCCTACTAACTTGGTTTGGAAAATGTATGTGGCGCCAAAGTTTAGGCCAGAAGGTTATGCTAATTATAATTTTTTTCATCCCACTTTTTTATACGAAGCCATTGGTTTGGGTTTAATTATTTGGTTAATAATTAGATTACGGAAACAATCATTATCAGCTGGCACGCTAACAATCATTTATTTAATCAGCTATTCGGTCTTGAGATTTGGTATAGAATTTTTCCGTTTGGATAGTGATAAATTGTGGCAATTAACCTTGGCTCAATGGGGAAGTTTATTGATTATTATGGGAGGAGTAATTATTGGGTTAATATTAAAGAAGAAACGTTTATGATAACCACTGTTCTTATTATTGTCAGTTTAATTGCTTTAGGGGCTTTAGGAGCTCTCATTTGGTTAATATCTAAACCTCGAGCAAGACAAGACGCTACTCTAGTTAGTCAAACGCTTGAATTATTACTTAGGGATACGCGGGATATGCGAGTAGACCAAAAATTAGTTCAAGAATCTGGTCAAAGATTGCAAACCGATATGAAAAGCATAGCGGATGTTTTGCGTCAGTTTAAAATTAGGCAAGAAGAACGCAATCATCGGGAGGAAGAATATACCTCGTCGATTAAAGATTCTATTAAAAATATCGAACATCTATTTAAGGGTTCTAAATCTAAAGGTATGGCCGGAGAAAATATTCTTCGGGAAATATTTAAGATTTTTCCTCCAGAATTAATTGTGTTTGATTATCGAGTGGAGGGGAAGCCAATTGAGTTTGGCCTTAAGTTGCCCGATGGTCGGATTGTGCCAATGGATTCTAAGGTTGTTGCAGTAGAAGAGATGACACAACTAATAGCAGAACACAACGAAGATATTCGTCAGCGCTTAATCAAAAAAGTTGAGAGCGAAGTGATGAAAAAAATCAAGGAAGTATCTGGATATGTTCATCCTCCCGTCACCTGGGATAGAGCGTTAATGTTAATACCGGATTCTATCTATGCTCTTTTAAAAGAGTCGTTTATGAAGGCATATCATCAATCAGTCATTTTAATTCCTTACAGTATGGCGATTCCTTATATTTTGACTTTTTTGGATCTGCATAAAAGAACTTTAGCTACTTATGATGAACAGCAAGTCAGATCTTTTCTTGAGGATTTAGACCGAGCGCTGAATGAAATGGAAACGGTTTTAGAAAATCAAGTTGCTCGAGGCAATACAATGATTACCAATGCTTATACTGAATATAAAAAGATTGTCGGTAAGATACGTGGCCGGATGACTTATTTGGCAGAAGTTGAAAAAGTACAATTAATTGAACAAGATTTAAAACCAGTTGAGGAATTAGTGGGTAAAAAATAAAATATGGATAAACGCCAAGAAATTCATCAACAACACTTTACTATTTTATTAGCTTTAGTCGCAGGCCTTTTAACTATCGGTACTTCTGGTTATATGATTATTGAAAAATGGGGGTTTTTGGATTCTCTATATATGGTAGTGATTACTTTAGCCACGGTGGGATATAGAGAAATTCATCCTTTAAGTCCAGCGGGGATGATTTTTACTATGTTCTTAATTGTCTTCGGGATAATTACTCTATACTATGTAATTAGGGTATCGGGGGAGTATATTTTAACGACTCGGTTTGATAAAAGCTATAAACTTAGACAAATGAAAAATCAGATTCAAAATTTAATTGATCACTATGTTGTTTGTGGATATGGTCGAATGGGTAGTAAAGTTGCCAGTGAATTAGCCAAAGAAAACATTCCCTTTGTAGTTACGGAAAATAATGTGCAAGCAGTTGAGGATTGTCGTAGCAAGGGGTTTTTGTGTGTGGCGGGAGATGCCACTAGTGAGCAAACTTTAATAGAGGCGGGTTTAATGAATGCCAAGGGTTTAATTTCAGCTTTAGGTAGAGATAGCGACAATATCTTAACGGTGATTACTGCACGGACTTTAAATAATAATTTGTTTGTTGTGGCAAAGGCTAATCAAGACGAAGCAATAGATAAATTATTACGCGTAGGAGCCAATCGTGCAGTATCCCCATATCAAATAAGCGCTTTTCGAATGACCAATTTTGCTCTACATCCAGGAATAGCTGATTTTGTTGACAATGTATTGGATCTGAAAAATAGTGAGATTCAGATTACTGATATGACTGTGGGGTCTAATTCAATTTTAGTAGGACATCCCATTGAAGAGTATTTAGCCAATCGTAAATCAGGAGTATCGATATTAGTGGTTAATCGATCAGACGGACATGCTATCATTAATCCATTGGGCGATACCGTAATTCAAGCAGGAGATCGATTGATTATGATGGGTATCCGAACCAATTTAGAAGCTATCGAAAAAATAATTAATTAACCATAAGTTTATGTCTGATCATTATAGTCCAGAATTTATTAGCACCCAGAGAGAATCTTTAATCAAAGAAAGAGATCGGTTAAAGGAAGATCTAAAAAATGTAGCGATTTATGATGAAAGCCAGGGACGTTATATACCCAAGTATGAAGAGTTTAATGCTGGGGATGTAGAAGATAATGCTGAAGCAGCAGATGAAACTACTGTTTTCGGTGAAAATATTGCTGTGGCTGATGGCTTAATTCAATCACTTACCGAGGTGGAAAGCGCCTTAAAAGATATAGATGCTGGTAATTACGGCTATTGTGAGAATTGTAAAGAGCATATTCCGGAAGATCGTTTAAGGGCTTATCCAGCGGCCAAAACTTGTATTAAGTGCGAAGAATAGGCGATTCATGATGGTAAAAGACAGGTTAATTAAAATGGGCCTATTAAGCTTAGTTGTTTTGTCGTTAAGTTTAATTGATCAGTGGTTAAAGCAGGTTGGGACATTAGCTTCTCAAATTGGGAAGCATTGGGGTCCAATCAATTTTGTATGGTATGAGAATCCAGGAATTGCTTTTAGTATTAATTTACCTTCACCAATTGCTATTGGTTTGGTAATAATTTTGTTAATAATTTTAATCAGATTATTTTGGTTGTACCGAGGTGGGTTTGGGTTATATTTAATAGGGTTATTATTAGTGATCAGTGGTGGTTTTAGTAATTTAATTGATAAATTAAGATTTGGATTTGTGCGAGATTTTGTTGCTATTGGTTGGCTACCTATATTTAATTTTGCTGATATTATGATTTTTATTGGGTTGATAATGATTATTATTAATATAAGTTATGGCGGACGTAAGCAAAAAGTTTAGATTTATGGTTAAGGCAGAGGATAATCATCAACGGATTGATGTTTGGTTAACCAAAAAGATCGCTGGTTATTCGCGAAGCTTCATTGTGAGTCAAATTAAGTTAGGTCGAGTTTGGATAGAGAACAGAATAGCCCGTTCTAATAGTGAAATACGCACTGGACAAAGTGTAGTGGCAGAATTGCAAATACCAACGACTGATATTGTGCCAGAGCCGATAGAATTAGAAGTTATATACAAAGATAAGAATTTAGCTGTTATTAATAAACCGGCTGGCTTAGTAATGCACCCAGCCGGGGCATATAAAAAGGGGACATTAGCCAATGCTTTAAAATATCATTTTCCGGGATTTTATTTAGTCCATCGTTTAGATAAAGATACTTCGGGAATAGTGATAGTAGCACTAAATCAAGCAACTAAAAATTATTTAAGTCAATTATTCCAAGATAGAAAAATAAAAAAAACTTATTTGGCACTATTATCTGGAAAAATAATACCAAAAGAGGCCTACTTAGATTTACCAATAAGACGCGACAGAAAAGGCAAATTTACAGCTATGGCTGGAGGTAAAACGGCTAAAAGTTTTTATCGAGTCAAAATGTATCTGCCAGGATTTAGTTTGGTGGAAGTCCAGCCAGAAACTGGTCGCACACATCAGATTAGGGTACATTTTCAAGCACTAAAACATCCCATCATCGGTGATACAATATATAGTAAATCCGAACCAGGCCTAAATCGTCAATTTTTACACGCTTATAAAATTGAGTTTATAGATAGACAAGGCCGTAAGAAATCTTTTACGGCACCTTTGCCAGCGGAGTTAAATAATTTTTTAAAAAATGTTAAAAGGTAATTTAGAAAAAAAATTAGTTGTTTTAACTGGCCCTTCGGCGGTGGGGAAAGATGCAGTAGAGGCAGAGCTAATAAAATTGTTGCCATTAAAAAAAGTTATTACTACTACCACCAGACCCCCTCGTCCCGGTGAAAAACGAGACATTACTAGACACTATGTTACCAAGGCAAGATTTAAAAAGATGATCAAAGAAGGATTATTGATTGAACATAATTTTTTTATTGGTAATTATTATGGTACGCAATGGAAGGATATGAAAAAACCCATTCTACAAGGATATGTACCTCTATTGGATGTAGACCCTAATGAAGCAATGAATATTCGGAAGCGCAACCCCAATGCTTTAGTCATTTTTTTGAAACCAGAATCGTTGAACGTATTAAAAAAGCGTTTAGTGGCTAGAGAGGGGACGACAGTAGATGAGATTGCTAAACGAATTAGTTTAGCCAAGGAGGCCATTAAGAAAGAAAATGCCTTTTCTTACAGCGTAATAAATAAAGATGGCCATCTCGACGAAACCGTTAAGGTGGTGAAAAAGATTATCAAGAATTATTTAAGATTGTAGGTTGTGTTCGGCAAGAGTTAGAGCTTCGATAATAGGATCAAGGTTGCCACTTAAGATATTTTCGATATGGTGCCAGCTTTGATTAACTCGGTGATCAGTAATCCGATCTTGGGGAAAATTATAGGTACGGATTTTTTCACTGCGATCACCTGTACCGATTTGAGATCTTCGTTCGTTAACGCGTTCACTGGCTTTAGTTTCTTTTTCGGCGTTCAGAATACGGGAGCGCAATACAGCCATTGCTTTTTCCTTATTTTGAGTTTGAGATCTCTCGGTTTGACAACTAGCAACTATGTCAGTGGGAAGATGAGTGATGCGCACTGCCGAGTCAGTTGTGTTAACTGATTGACCACCCTTACCAGAGGAACGAAAGACATCTATTCTCAAATCTTCTGGGCGGATCTCGATATCCACTGATTCAGCAAGGGGTAAAACTGCTACGGTAGCAGCGGAAGTATGAATTCTACCTTTAGCTTCGGTGGCAGGAACACGTTGTACTCGATGAACTCCGCTTTCGAAGCGAAGTTTTTTAAAGACATCCTCGCCAATAATTTGGAAGATAACTTCTTTATATCCACTACCATCTTCCAATCCACTTTCGCTAATAACAGATATTTTCCAGTTTTGATTAATGGCATACCGAGTATACATACGAAAAAGATCTCCAGCAAAGATAGCTGCTTCATCTCCACCAGTACCAGCCCGGATTTCTATGATGGCATCTTTTTGCAATTCAGTGTTTTGAGGGTTTAAAAGATCAGCTAATTTTTGTGAGAGGTCAATTTTCTGTTTATTTAAATTTTCCGCTTCTTCAGTCGCTAATTTAGTTAATTCCTGGTCATCACTAGCTATAACCTCGGTGTTATCGGTTAATTTCTGATTAATCTCTTGTAATTGCCGATGAATAGATAAAATCTTTTCTATCTGTGCTTTACGCTTGCTTATATCTTTTAGTTCACTAGTAGATAGTTCTGCAACATTTTCTAACCTATTAATAATAGTATCTAGTTCAGATTGTAATTTTTTAATGGCTTGTTCCATCCCGTTAGAAATTTTTATAAATGATTAGCTGATTTAATAAATTAAGATATGTACCCACATTATTAGTATAAGGTTAACGGACCATGTTATTTCTAACGGGATCCATGGTTCAATTATAGTTTAAAATTACTGTTCATGGATGAGTGATGGCAAAATCCGAGAACTAATCAATAAACGGTTCTTGCCATGGTTGCCTAAACAGAAAGAGTTGTTATTTAATGGGCTTTTCTTTTTTAACTGAAGTAGTTTTTTTAGCAACTGATTTAGCGGCCCTTTCTCTAAATTTTTCCACACGACCTGCTTTATCAATAAACTTATGCTTACCTGTATATAAGGGATGACAAGCAGAACAAACTTCAGTAGAGATGTTTTCTACAGTTGAACCAGTTTCTATAATATTTCCGCAGGCACAGGTAATTTTGGCTTTGGGGTAGTATTGAGGATGAATTTCTTTTTTCATAGATTGATTTTACTTTGCCAGAATAACAGTTTGGTCTCCAGGGGTCAAGTTGAAATGAGGGGATTATATATTAATTGAGAGTTTAACTAGAAAGTTTCTAATACTGTGCTAACTAATACATGTTATTATAAAGCTGTTGACTTATCTTAAATTTTATAGTATAATGAAATAATAGGTTAAGAAAATTTCCTTATTAACCAGAGTAGTCAAAACAAAAATATATCCTATGAATTACCAAATCAACCCAATTATTAGCCAGTTTCGCCTACCTTTGCGTTCTTGGTTTAAATCCAAGGCAGTTAAGGCGGGACTTGTGATTATAGGGGTTATTAGTGTAATTTTAATAGTTTTATTTAACCAACAGATTGGTAATCTGTTTAAGTTTTTTGGTTCCAAAGCTGCCTTAGATACTGGTAGTTTTACTTTACAGGGAGATTCTGCCTTACCGGGTTACTTTCTAAGTAGCGGTTATACAGCCGAAGAACTGTTGGATGGTAACTGGATAGCTAATGACACTGCTGTAACAATAGATAATCAAAATAACAATCTCATTCTTAACATTCAATAAATCAATATTAGGAATAAAACATCAACATAAAATGCAAAAAATTATCAATCAACTAAACCAGGCAGTCCAAACTAACATCCT
>Ga0180007_10006475_pt1 | contig 11421 bp, 4 predicted proteins | sample MM_PC_MetaG_FD_121122 | JGI IMG/M metagenome (GOLD analysis project Ga0180007, IMG submission 121122) | Groundwater microbial communities from the Aspo Hard Rock Laboratory (HRL) deep subsurface site, Sweden - MM_PC_MetaG | ecosystem: Environmental > Aquatic > Deep subsurface > Groundwater...
GCGAACGTCAGCTCCAGTGCCAGACTGTTGTACAGGCCAATCGCCAGTTTGTGTCCTAGTTGATACGTTGTCGCGAACGACACGTTCCACCGGGGCGCCATGGCAAGAAACACTCGAGCCGTTGTGGAGAACGAGAATTCCGGATCCGCAGTGCCTCCACGATACTCAGCCTTGGAGTCCAGGAAAAGATCGGCAATCGGATATCCCTCGTTCACAGTCTCTTCTGGCAAGGTCAGCCACTGCGTCAACCAAGGTGACAGGTAGAGGGTAAACCCGTTGTCGATCGTCGCAGTCACTTGCCGGGATGCTTGGGTCTGCTTGATCCGCAAGGAGATGGACAGCTCATCACGTGGCCCTTCCTCAGGAGCCCAAATCAGTCGCCCGGTGACGGTGTCGCTCGAAGCTGGCGCAATGGCATTCTTCATCACTGCCGCGCTCCGGCTTCCAGAATAGGTCATGAACAAATCGAGGTCGGCGACTCCCGAGTATTTCGCATTCAGGGTTAATTCCCCCTCGCGATTGGAGACCGGCCTTCCCAGTTCAGTCAAATGCCCGCGAATCGTCGATGTCAGCCTGAATGCCTCGATTTCAGAACGTAGAACAAATTCGCCGTGCACGTCTGCTTGACTGTGATCGAAGGCGCCTTCAAGCTTGAGATCGGGTGAGAATTCCCATCCGAAGGCTTGGAAGGATTTGCCATCCAATCGCGCGATGGCCTCATGAGACCACAAACTCTTCTGTTCGAACAACGTGCGAACCCAATCCACCGAATACTCCACATCCAACTTCGCGAAACCGACTGAGTTCGACCAATCCCAGTCCCATGACGCCCGCTCAGAACCAGTGATTGAGTCGTCAACAAAGCGAACGGGACGAGACCATGATGCTTGCGTCGAAAGCGAACTGGTCACCTGCCAGTCAGCGGACAAGGACAGCTTCTCGCGCTGCCATTGCTCATCCCAACGGCTCGACGCGAAACTGAAACGCTCCCAAGATAATGTCAGTGTCAGCGAATCTCTGAAGAACGTCTCTTCCGTGGAAACGGACAGTGTGGTTTCTCGCGTGTTCTTGTTGCCGATGTGATCCACTTCATTGGCATCCACATGCCGCCACATGGCCTGCCATTGAGGACCGTCGACGAAACTCCAGTCCAGAGTCACTCCGTTCGCCATTCTGTCGCTCGGAGTTTCGCCCGTTTGGTCTGAGAGACGATAGTCATGATCGACGCGCAGATTTCCCTGCCGTCCCAACTCGAAATCGCCTGCCAACGTCCAACCTGTGTTGTCCACGCGGCGCGTGCTGCCAATGGCGCGGAATGCTGGAGGCAATACTTCGGCAACGCCACTGATGGAATATCCGTCTGCGTTCTGCCGGAAAGAAGCTCGCGTCATCCAACCTGTCGTCGTGTTCTCCGATGCCAGGCTATCCGAATATGCGAATGAATCTACTCCAGAAATGCCAGTCGTGGTTTCAAAGAACGGCTTCGCGCCCTTGGAAGAAATCTGCCAAATCGCCATCTCGTAGCTCTCAGATGCTTGCGTTCCCGCCCACAAGCCATCATCCGTCGATGTCAGCGCAGTAATGGCCCATCCTGAGGCCATCGTCGACGATCCGTCGCTCGACAGCGCGATCAGGCCTTCGCTCAACCCGTAATACAGCGTGCCATCGACGTAGGCCAGCGCGTAAACGCGCTGGCCAAGGACAAGCCATCCCATGCCGACGCCGTTTCGGAAGCCGCGAAGCCCTCGATCCGAGGCGGCATATAGTGTCTGGTCTGCAAATTCGAGGTCGTTGATTCGATCGCCTTCTGTTCCCGACATCAATTCAAGAGAATGGACATGCTCGTCATAAACATAAAGCCCACTCTGTGTCCCAACATAAACGTGCCCTTCATCCGCGGCCAGCGCCGTGATTGCAGGAAGCGTTTCGAATCCGCCCGCGTCAAACTGTACCCAGTCCGCGTACGGGTCGTCCGCATTGTCCGGCTTCGTCACCAAACCCTTTTTCGTGCCAATCCAAACCACTCCGTCACGCACCAACAGCGCGGTGACTGACGGATCAGGGAGGCCGTCGTCCACTGAATACCGCTTCCAGTTGGCGGCCCTGTCGAATGGCGACGCACCCTCAAGACTGACGGTTGTCAGTCCGGCATTCGTCCCCACGTAGGCGATGTCATCGCCAAAGGCGATCGCTTGCACGATCAAACTAGAGAGGCCGGATTCTAGGCCATAGCTTTGCCAATCCCCGTCCTCATTGACAGTGACTCCACCTCGATGTCCGAACAGAATATACCCCCCGCCCGAAGCGGCCGCGCTGATCCGATTGAATCCTGGGATACGTTCATTGGAGTCGAAGGGAAATCGGTCCTCGTTGTAACCCACAAGGATGCTGCCCGTAAAATCGTCCAGAGAAATGTCGGCTTGGACACCAGCAATGGTATGGCGGTTGGGCATTGTCCGAGCACTCTGAGCATCGGCTGCTGAACCCGCGACTTCGGCGAGCTGCAACACGTTCGCCTGAAGCTTGAGCGAATCCGACACAGGCAGGTCCAGCGTGAGACCGTAGAAGTAGCTTGCGTAGTCCGAAGCGGCGCCAAAACCGCCGGAATAAACCTCGTAATCCACCTGTAGAATGTCCGTCTCCGCGATTTCGAGCAGCATGAACAACATGCCCACTTCATAGTCGATCATGTAGTCGACGTCGCGCACCAGAATCCTCGAGTTGAGGGTGACGCGCTCAGACTCGGGAATCATGGACAGCCCGAGCATGAATGCGCCATCAGTCACGGTATAGTCCATCGCCACGTTCAAACGGCTCGTGGCCAAATAGAAGGATGCGGGAAAGTTGCATTCCAGCACACCAACCTCGTTGTGAACAATGATCTGGTAATCAGGAAACCGATAGCTGGGGATGGCATCGTAGCTCAGCCCATCTGTGCTAATTTGTACTACAACCGATCCTTCGCGCACCCCCGTATGTCCCAAATCATAAAAGCGCCGTTGCTGCGCTTGCCCGATGGGATAGACGATGTCATCTACCACAATCCGCGCGAAAGGGATCATTGCTGATAGGAAGTCAAGCTCATAATCCGTCCCTGCCGTGAATGGATACGTCCTCTTGGTGCTGCCCTCGGGAGCAATCTCACTATTGTAGACATCAATCAGCTTCTTCAGCCACTCGCGAATGAGGAATCTTGGATCCCTCTGGAGCAGGAGAATCTGCTCATCCAAATCTAACACCCGGTAATTCTGTGACTTCACTGCCAGCTCAGGCTCAGTGACCGCCGCATCGTACAGATAGCCTATCTCGTACTGATTGAGCGCGCTCCGAAGACTAGAAGAGACGGCAAATTGTGCAAAGACGGAGGAGAATTCCTCAGCATACAATGTCTTGAGCGGATAGGCAGCCAGCCCATTGAGACTGGCTCGGTAGGGCGCAGGATCCTCAGACTCCGTATAGAGCGAGAACTGGGTGTTTGAGTGAGCCGACTGCCCGACAAAAACAACGGTCTCCGAGATGCCTTCTGCCTTGGATACGACAGCCGTGAGTACGGCATCGCCAAGGAGATACTCCAATTGCAGTCCCTTCATCTTCTTGCTGTAGGTGGCGAATCCAGGGATGCTGCCGAATGTGAAGTCTCCGAGCACACCATCCAATCTCTCTGTATCCAAATACAGAGCCACAGATTGCATCGAGTCGGGCAATGTATCGTTGTAGTGGGCTTCAATCGTTAGTATGGACAGTGCCGTGCCAGTCACGTCTACAGTGAGCGTTTGATCCAATGTGAGTTGTCCGGGAGTGAGGCCGGTAGTCGCCAGACCGATCGGACTGCCGAATCCGTAGCGAACTGTCCACGTTTTCCGCCCCTCCAGTTCGACCGCAAATTGGCTCGTGTCCTCGGCTGGCACGGGCAAGGCAATTTCAGGTCCGGCCGCTGGCGCGTCGGATTCACTGGGGGACACTTCGGAGTCGCTGGCAGGCACTTCGGGCGCTGTAGTCTCAGCTTCAGCTGGCACCGACGGAACGATCTCGGATTCAACGACTTCCGGCTCCGTCAACGGAGGCTCAGCTTGGCCGAACCCTGGAAATAGCATGAAGCAGATCCAGGCGAGAAGAACAAAGGGAAGCGCCGTTCGTTTCATCATGATGCTCCTCATTAAAACCTGTATGTGAGCGAAGCGCGATGGCTGCCGCCCAAGTCAGAGCGCATCGCATAGGCCCAATCAAACTGCAGGCCATTGAATCGAATCGTAAGTCCAACTGTGGCTCCGACGCCGTCATATCCCACACGGGCACCAAGACCGCCGATCCAGGCTTCCAGCCCGGCGGCGAATTGAGTTTGCGCAGCGAACAAGCCGGACGCCTCAAATGCAGCGTTCCACCACACGTCCGGAGAAGGAGAAAGCTTGGCGGCAATCCCCAATCGCAGCGATGGCTCAAAATCTTCTTCAACTCCTGATTCATATCCCATGGCCGCCGAGAAAGCCGATTCGAACAACGCACCAACCCTGACGCTGCCAGCATCGATAAGTATTGCCGGATCGATCGTCCAGCCGTTTCCCTGAGCCGGAGATGAGACATTCAAGAAGCGCCAGCGTAGGCCAAGGCTGACGGGACCCACGGGAACACCGCCAGAAATCGCTAGGGATTGTGATCGGTAGCGGAAAGCGCCTTGCGTAGAGGGGATAAGACCAGAATCCACTATCGCCATGTTGACACCGACCCACGGCATGGCCAGACTCACTGACCCGTAGGTGATTCCACCAAATTGATTGACATAGAGTGACGAAATGCCGACGCTCTTCAACTGCCCGAGGACTGCCGGATTGTGAATGACAGCGGTTTCATCATCGACCAGAGCGGTGAACGCGCCCCCCAGGCCAAGACCGCGCGCGGATGCTCCCAATTCAAAAACAGAGCCTGTGAAACCTAGTCCCCAGGCATTCCAGGCGCTGGAAGCGAGAACGATTGCCATCAGGAAGAACAGAACGCGCTTCTTCATCGTGCGATCACCAACTTGCCCACCTCTGATGTCCCACGATCCGTTTCCAGAACATAGAGATAAAGGCCAGAAGCTACTGCCTCGCCTTGGGTCGTCGTGAGCGACCATTCGAATCGATCCGAAGCAGGATGCACGGGGGCACGGAATACGAGTGCGCCACTCGCTGAATAAATGCGCAACTCAGCGCGCATCGTGCCGAGTGGCAACACGAAGTCAAATTGGGCGACATCATCGACAGGATTCTTGTTCAGCGAGATTTGCGCCACCGAGGTATCCGGCGGATCGGGCGGATCGACGGGAGGAGGTTGCGCGGCACTGACAGCGGCAACAGCTGTAGCGACATCCAATTTTCCCCAGCCCCACCGGTTGCTGGGAACAGCTCCCGTAAAACCGTCTCGAGTCGCTGCTTCTGTCAACAACGTGCGCACATCGACCGCCGTCAGCTGAGGATTGATGGACAACAGCAAGGCAGCCGCTCCTGCCACATGCGGAGCAGCCATGCTCGTGCCCAATTCCATCGTGTGCACGCCATCAGGATTGACGAGGTAGCCCTGCCATAACGCATTACTCGAAAGTGCGGCACTGATCCACGCTCCTGGAGCACAAAGATCGGGCTTGGTGCGCCCGTCGCGCGTAGGCCCTTGGCTGGAGAAGGAAGAGAGAACGTGAAGTGGATAGCTAGAAAGGTAGTCCTGTTGTCCGCTGAGCGAGTCCCACACCGCCTTGGAATTGAATGACCCGACAGTGATGACGTTGCGCGCATTGCCTGGTTCATCAATCGTCGAGGACGAGTTTCCGCCGATGAATTCCGCCGATCCGCTTATGATCCACGCATCATAGCGACCGCCCGTTCCACCGGTGTCCGTGACCGTGAGTTGCCACGTACCCGAGCCGGACAACCCGCTGAAGCGAATAAACACCTCGCAATCACCATTCTTTGCATTGACCCCAGAGACGGCATTGTCCACACGAACGGATCCAAAGGCGGTTTGGACGACGCCCGAATCGGTTCCACGGGGAACGACAATGGCTGATCCCGACGGAGGACTGACGGAGATCGTGAACTGCGACGAGCCCGGATACCACATGTCGATTTCTGCGTCCCATCCCTCTGGATCCATACGGAAACTCGAGGAGTCCCCCAGCATGGTATCTGACGCGTGAATGGCCTGATCGCCTTCATTGCCTGCCGACACAACGATCACTCGTCCTGGACCCTGAACGAGCTCATCCATGCCTTGCTCGAAAAGGCTGGTCCCATCGTGAGGCCCTTCATGCCCACCAAGGCTCAGATTCACCACAGCCGGCAAGCCCAACTCATCGGCAAGATCGAACACGTACTCTACTCCCGCCAGAATGTCTGATGTGTAGTAGGTCGTCTTAACCATCACAATCCACGCTTCGGGTGCCACGCCCACGAATCCTTTTGCTGATGACGAGCCATCGCCCGCAGCAATAGACATCACATGGGTTCCATGCCCGTCGGTGTCTTTTTCGCGAACCACACCCTCATTGGATCCGTGCCCATTGGCAAGATCTGTTTCAATGTCCTGCCAAGTGTATTCGATGCCAAAGATACCGAACGACTGATCAAGAATGCCGAGAATCCGAGTGGACTCCTCGAATCCGTCGCCATCCTTGTCGTAACGAAAATCAAGATGTGTGTAGTCAATGCCTGTGTCTGTCGCGCCTACAATCACACCCGCGCCAGTGATGGCTGGAGATGCTGAATGAACCACATCTGCGGCAATGGCAGGAATGCTTGCATCCAAAGTGGGATATGTTCTACGCGCCCGCTCGACGTACACCACGTCGTCATCTTCCAGGAGCGTTAGCATCTGTCGAAGGGTCGCTGAGACCCCAAGGATGGTTCCCGTCGACGCCTTCACGCGAAGTCCGTGAAGACTTGTGCCCCGAAACGTCCGATTGAGCTTCACGAGCAGTTCCATCGTCTCATCTTGCGCCTTCGCAGACCAAGTCAGTCCTGTGGATCCGCCCTTCAAAAGGCTTTGCATGGATGATTGCGCTTCAGGCAATTGTAGTGATTCCAGCAACAGCATTCGCAGCGATGGGTCCAGCCGCTGCACCGTTCCATCTGCCGCTACGACAGTCAGAGAAATCAAGAAGACAAGAAGAATCAAAACAAGGCCGCAGCAATGTCGTCGTTTGGTCACACTTCTCCCCCTCAGGACTTTCGGCATTGTAGCAGATTCGCTAGGGAGCACAAAGGAAGGCGCTTAGCTCAGCACAGATCAATCGTCATGTCACTGTGGCCTATCTTTACAGCCTTTGCAGCCCTGTGCTATCATCGCCCCGTGCCAGTATCATCGGCAAGAGAGATCCGGCATCTTTCAAGGACGGCCAGCGAGTAAGAATAGGAGTCCAGTGAACGAATTCGAGCGAGAAGCAACGCCGACGCCCTCTGCGGCTGAAGTCATGAAGGCCAACTACAAGCTTGCTGTTGAGAAGGCGATCGCTCACCTTCCCGTCAAGAACGGCGTCATCAACATCGATTCGATCTGGATCGATACCTCCATCCCGTTCGAGATCCTCAACGAGGTTCTCAGGGATGACAAGTTGATCCTGCCGGACAACGTCGATCGCATCAATCTGAAATCGAACGTCCGCGAGCAAGCTCAGACCGAACCCTCTCGACGGCGCAAGAGACGAAAGCCCAAATCAAAGGGGTAGGCATGTCCGTATCGAATTCGTCAGCAGAACTTCGCATCCACTTTGGAACCTCTGGATTTCGAGGCCGCTGGGGGATTGAATACACCGAGGCCAGTGTCCGCGCGACGGCCCAAGGCATCTGCGATTATTTGATGGACGAGGGCTTGTCCGGCACAGTCATTGTCGTTGGCTATGATAGTCGGCTCCATGCGGATGTCGCTTCCACGTGGGTCAGCGAGGTCTGTCTTGGAAACGGATTTCGCATCCATCTTGCAGACAGAGATACACCAACGCCTGCACTGGCATTTTATGCAACCGTGGCCCTCGCAAGCGAAACCGTTTCCGCGATCATCAATTGCACTGCCAGCCACAATCCCGTGGAATGGCACGGCATCAAGTTCTCGCCTGGCAGCGGCGAGCCCGCTCCACAGGCGGCGACCGACGCGGTGACGAAGCACGCCAATCATCGTCTGCAATCCACGACCGGCATTCGCAGGACCGCCCTGTCTCAGGGCAAGGAACAGAACCGTCTGATCCTCTTCGATCCACAAGTCGACTATTGCCAATGGCTGCTTGACGCTGGCGTCTCCGATGCGCGCATTCCCATTGACGTCGACGCCATTGCCCGTTTCTTTTCAGGCGAACGCCGAGTCGTCCTCGATGAAATGCACGGAGCTGGCCGCGGCTACTTGCCATGGATCTTCGATCGCATTGGCGTGTCCTACACGCTATTGCATGGAACGAAAGATCCGATGCTCGGTGGACTGCATGCTGCCAATCCCGAAGAACCGAATATCGACTTGCTCAAGAAGACCGTGCTCGACCAGGCTGCGACTCTCGGCATCGGCCTCGATACGGATGCGGATCGTTACGGCATCGTTTCCTCAGATGGAGCCTATTTCTGGCCCAATCGTATTCTTAACATGTTGACCTATTCGTTGGGCGTGGACCGCGGATTCACCGGGCGGCTGTCGATGTCCTTCGTCACCACCCATTTGGTCGACGACATCGCTGCCGATATTCCTGGCAACAGCAACAACCAACCACTCCCCGGGAGTCTGCCGACTCACATGCGCGCCGATGACTATCAAAGCTATGTGGGAAATCCTCTGAGCCTTGCCCCCAAGCATTCGTTCTACGTCCCGACAGGCCTGAAAAACCTGGTGCTCGTTCCTCAGATGGATCGTGACTATCAGGTACTCACACCTCGGCCCGACCACTGGATGGATCAGTTGTTACTTGCTGGTGAAGAGGCTGCTGGACTTACTACGCGGGGACATATTCCTGACAAGGACGGCATGTGGGCCCATCTGTTGGTTCTTGACATGATCGCGCGCTATCGCAGCTCGCTTGAAGAAATGTGGAATGACATCACCGCGCGTTACTGGCGCCCGTATTTCGATCGCGTGTTCGTACCTGCTTCGGCCAATGCGTCGACTGTGCTCATCGACTCGTATTTGAACACATTCGCTGGCGCAGCCCCTGGGAGTCAGTCATTCGCAGGATGCCCTGTCCTCTATTTGGGCGGCATTCCTGGCAAGTACGCCGAATTCCGGTTGGCTGACGAAACAGGCGATGACAAAACCTTTCTTCAGATTCGCCCTTCAGGCACAGAGCCTCTCATTCGTGTTTATCTAGAAACGCCTTCCCATCGAGTCTTGAGCGTATTGCGAGACAAGATCAACGCGGATGCTGCACGCCTCTAAGCCTCCCAAGGCCGCAATCAACCGATTTCCGCACCCCTGTTGCACTTGACGGCACTGGCAACATCTTCCAACATGTGACCATGATCGCCTTGCTACCCTGCAAACTGAAGGCGGCAACAAGTAGGAGTTCAAATGGCTCAAGACAGAAACGCAGACGCCTATGATTTCTCAGCCATTGAAGCGCGATGGCGCGATTTCTGGAGTGAGCGTGGGTACTTCCAAACGGACACCTCCGCTCGGGAGGGAACATATTACTACCTCAATATGTTCCCCTATCCCTCTGGCTACCTACACGTGGGGCACGGTCGCAATTACATCATCGGTGACGTGATTACACGTGTGAAAATCATGCGCGGGCTACAAGTCTTGAATCCTATGGGCTGGGATGCGTTCGGCCTTCCTGCTGAAAACGCAGCCATTGAGAATGAAACCCATCCCTGGACATTCACAAAGAAAAACATTGAGACCTCCAAGGAGCAATTCCGCAACTGGGGCGTCCAGTTTGATTGGGATCGGGAAGTCACTACGTGCTTGCCTGATTACTACAAATGGACGCAATGGCTGTTCATTCAACTGTACAAGAACGGCCTGGCCTACAAGAAGAAGGCAACTGTCAACTACTGCCCCACGTGCGATACCGTTTTGGCTAACGAACAAGTGGTCGGCGGAGAATGCGAGCGATGCGGCACGGCACCCGAGCCACGCGATTTGGAGCAGTGGTTCTTCAAGATCACCGACTATGCCCAACGCTTGCTTGATGACCTCGACAAGCTTGAAAAATGGCCCGACAACGTCGTCAAGATGCAGGAGAACTGGATCGGACGATCTGAAGGTGCTGAAGTGGTCTTCAAAACACAGACAGGCGACGCCATTCCCGTGTTCACCACGCGGCCCGATACGTTGTGGGGAGCCACGTTCATGGTCCTTGCCCCCGAGCATCCTCTGGTCGACACTCTGGCCACAGAACAGCAACGTGACGCCATTTCCTCGTATCGCGATCAAGCTGCGCGAGCGTCAGAAATCGACCGATTGGCGACAGATCGAGAGAAGACCGGCGTATTCACTGGCGGTTATGCGATCAATCCAGCGAGCGGTGAGAAGATTCCCGTCTGGATTGCCGACTATGTGCTTATGGCCTACGGGACGGGAGCCATCATGGCGGTTCCTGCGCATGACGAGCGCGACTTCGCGTTTGCCATCAAATTTGGACTGCCCATCATTCCCGTCATAAAGCGAACAGATGGTGTCGCCAAGAGCCTCGTGTTCCCGGACTCCGTTGACGACAATTTCGCGTGCCGACTTGACGCGTTGCACATCGAGTACGATCGCCGCCCCGTCGGCGACTTGGGAGAGGGCTTGTTCGTCACCCTGCATGGCGACGACCAGATCGACAAATACGTCGAACTGATGCGCGAGAACCTTTCTCCCAACAACTGGAACGAGATCGTGGGCGCACGTTGGGCGTTCGTCTTCAATGATGGTGTACTCGAGCTGGACAGCACGGCTTCAGATCGCAAGATCCTCTCTCGCTGCAAGGCCATCTATCCACCTATACAGAAGAACCGCACAGTGATGGAGATGTTGAACGGCCTGTCGTTCTATCAAGACATCCTGTTCCATGCGGAATACGGCGACATGGTGAATTCAGGCAACTTCACCGGCACACCTGGGTGCAAGGCCAAAGCAGCAGTCACCGCCTGGCTTGAGGAACAGGGCATCGGAAAAGGGACGATCAACTTCCGTCTGCACGATTGGCTTATTTCGCGGCAGCGCTATTGGGGTGCTCCGATCCCGATGATTCATTGTGACGTCTGTGGCCAGGTCCCAGTCCCTGAAGATCAGCTGCCTGTGCTGCTCCCCGAGACCAAGTTTATCGGCAAGATGGGGCTGGCTGACATCCCTGGATACGCAGACACCACATGCCCCACGTGCGGTGGGCCGGCCAAGCGCGACACCGACACGATGGACACGTTCGTCGATTCATCCTGGTACTATCTGCGATTCATCAACTCGCAAAGCACAGACAAGATCTTCGATCGAGGA
>Ga0180007_10006476_pt1 | contig 11421 bp, 7 predicted proteins | sample MM_PC_MetaG_FD_121122 | JGI IMG/M metagenome (GOLD analysis project Ga0180007, IMG submission 121122) | Groundwater microbial communities from the Aspo Hard Rock Laboratory (HRL) deep subsurface site, Sweden - MM_PC_MetaG | ecosystem: Environmental > Aquatic > Deep subsurface > Groundwater...
CATTTCTTTCACATTTTTTTTACCGTAATTTTTAACAATCCATCGCCAATGCTTTAAATCTCCATAATTAATTGCATTAATAATAATAACTCTTTTATCTTCTTCAACATCTATAGAATTAAAATCATAGGACCACAGGATAGGCTTAAAAAATAGAGGTAATTTTCTGTTTTTATCTTTTTTCATTATTATAATTATAGCATAAAATCACAATAAATACCATAAAAAAAATTACCTTTGCCCGAAGACAGAAGTAGTGTTACCTATGTATCTCATCATATACATAATCACGCAATGTTTTAATCTTTAATAAATATCTTATAAACTGCCATTTAATAAAATATTCTACTCTTTTTTATCATTCCCAACCCTTCCGGTGTCATTCCCAACTTGATTGGGAATCCAGAAAAAAATCATTCAATCAAATCATAATACAAATCTTTCCATTCAGGATTTTCTTTTTCAATTAATTCTAGTTTCCATTTTCTATTCCATTTCTTTAATTGTTTTTCTCTACTTATGGCACTATTAACATTATTTGTTATTTCGTAATAGACAAGTTTATGAATATTATATTTTTTCGTAAAACCATCAATAAGGTTATTTTTATGTTCATATACTCTTTCAATTAAATCGTCTGTTACACCAATATACAGAGTTCCATTTCTTTTATTGGCTAAGATATAAACAAAATAATTTTTAGAAACCATAATGTTTTACACCAGTGTCATTATCGGGCTTGACCCGATAATCCAGTGAATTTAATTCTGGATTCCCGCTTTCGCGGGAATGACACCAAAAGCAGAAATGACAAATGCGGGGCGGGAATGACACCAAGGACAGTTATTCTATTTCACACCTACGTCGGAATCTGGCGGAGATGAGGGCTGGATTACTGAAGAAACAGATGATTTCCAGCGCTCAGCAATTTCTTTTTCAACTTCAGCTCTGTCCTTACCATATTTCATATGAGAAAGTTCTTTGATTGATTTAATTATTTCAGCATCTTCTTTTCCTGGAGGATATACTGCTAAGTTAAATGCCTTTGATGTCTCATTATTAATCATTAGCTTAATATGAGCGTTAAAATTATCAATATTAATTAAACTATTTGCATCAAAAACTGGTTCAAACTGTTTAACAAGAAAATCAGCGTCTTCTGCTCCTACTCTAAAAGCAACCATTGAACCAACGTTACCAAAAACTGCCTTGCTTATTTCCTCAGGCAATTGTCCAATAAATTGATGAGCCATAATTAAACAAAGTTTGTACTTACGTGCTTCAGAAAGAATTGTAGCAATGCTATTAGTAGAAAAATTCTGGAATTCATCCATATATAAATAAAAATCTTTGCGTTCTTCTTCAGACACATCAACCCGAGAAAAAGCAGCTATTAATAACTTACCTACAATAATTAGACCTAATAAATAACTATTAATATCACCTAATTTGCCTTTGCTTAAATTAACTAAAAGGATTTTTTGTTCATCCATAATCTGCCTAAAATCAATAGAACTTTCTGACTGCCCTATAATCGGCCTCATATAATCATTAGCAATAAAGACATTGAATTTAGAAGTAATATAAGGAACCATATTTGCCAAAGAGGCTTCTCCCCCAGCTTTTTCAGCTTCTTTTTCCCAGAAATCCTTAACAACTATATTATTACATTTAACAAGTAAACGATTTCTAAATTCCTTATCAGACATAATTTTAGGAACTTCCATTAAAGTAAATTTATCAGTTGGATCATCCATTAAAAGCAAAAGCGCGTTACGAGTATATTGCTCAAACATAGGACCGCCTGATGCTTTCATATCATATAATTTATCAAAAATACTCATTAATTCATTAACAACAAAAGTTTTCTGTTCTGGATACTTTGAATCATAATCCAGCATATTTAACCCTAATGGCCTATCCATATCGCCTGGATCTATTAAAATAACATCTTCAGCTCTTTCCTTAGGTATTTGACCCATAACTGATTCTAAATCACTTCCATGAGGATCTATGAAACAGACACCTCTGCCTTCTTTAATATCTTGAAGAATCATATTCTTCATAAAGACTGTTTTTCCTGTGCCTGTTTGTCCAATAACATATAAATGACGACGTCTATCATTCTCCTGCATACGAATAACTGTTTCTACCCCACGATAATCATTCTTCCCCAGAATAAGACCTTGATCAGGCATATTAGCAGGCGGAGCAGCTTGCTCTGTTTTAAGGAATTTAACTTTAGGTGTTTCAGTGCTTGCCGTAGGAAAATGAAAAATACTTGTTAATTCTTCTGTATTTAAAATCATTCTATTCTTCTGATTAAAAAGACGGAAAGAAAAATCATAGATAAGATTTTTTAAACCACGCCCTTTTTTCATCCTAACTGACTTTAATTTATTCATATCTGGCGCCTCAAATTGGACAAAAGCAGATTCTAAATGACTCAAAAGCTCATCAGCTCTATTTTGATCAGGTGCAGAAACTAATAATCTTAAATTAATATCAAAACCAACTTTTTTCGCCTTATCTTCTATGGCTTTAATAGTTTCTTCTTGTCCTGCTGTAAGAGTTGGTCTAATTTCTTCTTGCGACTGATTATTTTTACTTCCCTTTTTTAAATCTTTTACTATTTGGCCTAAAATATTTCCTCCTTTAGAAGATTTTGCTTGAGAAAAGCTTTTCCCTTTCTGCATTTCTATAGCAATATCTCTACTTGATTTCTGCCATTTCATTAAAGTAGGACGAACAAGAAGTTGAACAGAAACACCTTCTCCTTTTTCACTCACCTTACTTAAGGCACTAACAATCCCATTAACAGGATCAGCTTCCAAACCCTGATATGTTTTAAAAGGTAAAGCATAACTTTTAGCTAATTTAAAATAAGAGCCAGCAGTTTTTCCTTCTGGATTGAAGATATTATAATCTTCAACTTTCTTTATTGATGCATCTGGATAGAAACCATGAATTTGTTTTTCAATAACTGTTTCATATCTACGTGGCATGGAGATATAGAAATTTATTTCTTCGCCTGTCTCAGGAGTTGCTATTTCAAAAGCTAAATGAGGTTGACCATAAAGAAATACATCTTTTGTTTCTTTAATATTACTAAAACTACTATAAAGTTGTTCCATTACAGCAATAATTTCTTTTTCTGATTTTGGCGCTTCTCCTTCATTTCTTTTTGGATTCTTAGGTAAAGAAATTAAAAAAAGGCTCATATTTAAAGCCTTAGCTCTTTTTCCCTTACGTTTACTATTGTAAATAAAAATTAACCCTCCAATACAGACAATAGATAGGATAAGAAGAAAAATTATTAATAAAAGAATTTGATTAAAATCCATAATTGTTATATCTTCTTTAATTCTCCCTGTTCAACTAACTTATCATATAGTTCATCTACTAAAGCATCATGAAATTCATCAAGAACATAAGCATCATCTAATCCTTTGGCAACATTAACAGCAAAATCAAGATCTTCTGAAAAAGATAAATTACAAAGTTCTTTAATTTGATTCTCTCGGTCTAATTCTTTGAGTTTCTTAATTTGATCTTTAACTTTTGAAGATAATTTTGATGTAGGTGGAACAACTTCCTTTTCAACTAGTTTTTCAGGTTCTTTTGGTTCTTCTTTAATTACTTCTGCCTCGCTCGCTAAGACCTCTGGCGTAGGCTGGAGTTCTAACTCTTGCTTCTTTTCAGCTAATTTTCTTTCTAATTCTAAAATTTCCTGTTCTCTTGGATCAGGTTTATCCTCCCTTAATTCAACTTTTTCGCTTAAAGCAATTGGGTCACCTTCAAGCGGTTCCTTATATTTATCTTGTATCTCAGGCATATTAAATATATTATTTAATTTTATTCCCCAAGTTTCATCATTATTTCATTAATCTTTGTTTTTTCTTCAACACTTACAAAACCGTCATCTTTTCTAGCATCATCAAATAGAAATTCTTTAAAATCTTCTCTACTAATCTTACCTGCTTTTACCTGTTCTATTATTTTTTCCATTCCTTGTTTTTTAAATAATTCATTTATCTCTTTTATATTATCTTCACTGCCTATTGGAGTTTCTCCCCTTGTTTCTGTTCCTGTTTCATCTAATATTGGTTCTTGAGGAATTTCAGACACTTCTGGCGCTACTGGTTTTAATTCTACTTCTGGTAATTTTATATCTTCTGTTCCAAATTTTTTCCAAATTTCCTTAATCATATTCAATTCTTGTAATTGTTTCTTGATAAAGTTTGATGATGGTTCTTTTTTAAGTTTATTTATTATTTCCTCTAAATTCGCTATCTTCTCTGCTCTCTCTGCTGCGTCAAAAGATTGAAAACCTTTAAAACTAGCTCCTAAGTGTCTGGAAAATAATTTATCTATCCTTTCAACTTGTTCTGTAGAAAGATTAGAAAATTCTTCAACTCCCATTATTTTTTCAAAACCTTCTGTAGTTATCATTCCTTGAGTTTCTATTGGTAAGTTACCTATTCTTAATTTGCCTTCTGGGTCATAAGCATTAATATTACCATTTGCATCAATACTTACTGTATCGCCTACATGAATTAAACTAGGAACCTTATTATTCAAAACTTCATTAAATGTGCTTCCAGGAACTTTACTCATCCATTTATCTAATTCAATTGGATTTTCAGGAGGAGTACCTATTTTATCAATTAACTCCTTATAGTCACCTTGATGCTCGCTAATATATTGTCCAACGATATGTCTCGTACTAAATCTTCCTGCCCATTTCTTTACTTCACCTGCATCATTTATATCCCCCTTATATCCTAATTCTTGAGCATGTTCTATATAAGCTTTTCTAGCTATTAAAAGTGGAGAATCTCCTTTTTCAGCCGTTTTTGATCCCCAAATATCAGATAATTTTCCGCTTGCTTTTGTTTCAACTCTTGCGTCTACTTTAACTGTTTTTTCATCTATTTCTGTTAATAATCCTGTAAAACTAGCAAATATTTTTGGGAGACGATAAAAAGTATCAGCAATCATAGCAACAGAAACTGCCTTTCCTGTTCTTTCTATCATTCGACCAGTATAGGAGAGTAAATCAATGGTTCCTACTGTAGAAACCATTCTGTCGTAATCGTTAAGATTTTTCTTTTGTCTTTCTAAATATCTCTCTATTCTTTCCTTTTTATTATTTGGAGATAATTTCTCATTTTGTTCAATCTTTGATATTTTTTTATCTATCCCTTTAATTTTAGAATTAATAAGAAAACCGCCAAAATCCTGAGCAATCTTAGAAAGAATAAATCCATCTTTTTTATTTCTCTTTTTCAATCTTTTTCCTAAATCACTTGTTAAAATTTTCTGATATTCTTTTTCTAAATCTTCTTTAGAAATATCTTTCCCTTCACTTTTAGCTGCTTCTGCTTTCTCATGAATAGCCCAAGCCTCTAGAGCCGCTTCCTCCGCATCTTTGATTCTAGTTTTTTCAATTACTTTATCACTTTTCAACTGGGCTTCTTTAAGCATCTCAGAGTTCTTGGCAACAAACATACTAGCAGCCATAACATGACGAAGAGGATTAGCATAACCAACATCCCAAACAATTCTGCCTAATTTAATAAAACTACCAGCAGTTCCTAAAAGACTACCACTTCCTTTTAAAATACCCACGCGTTCTCTTTCTCTATTTTTTTTTGATAGTTCGGCCTTTTCTTTATAACTTTCGGAATAAGCATTTAGAAAACGTTTGCCCAAACTACTTTCATAAATACTACTGCCTTTTTCTTTCATACGCTTCTCTCCAACCGCCTTTTTAAAAAGACGGCTTAAACTAGTATTTTTCCATCCTTGAAGTGTATAACTAATATCAACCGCACCTTGAAATAAACCTTTTCTTTCTTTTTCAGGCATTTCCTCTACTGTTTTTTCAAATTCTTTTTTTTCTTCCAAACTAAGTTCAATAATTTCTTCTTCCTTTCCTTCTGGTTCTCCAACTATCTCAGTTAATTCAATAATTTCTTCTTCCGGTTCCTCTTTTTTTTCTGCTTTCATACTATCAAGAACATCCATTAAATTTTCTCCATTAACAACTCGTTGGTTTAGCTCCATTTCTTTTTTCATATATTCTATTGTTTCAGTTTCTTCTGGATTATTTTTTTCCCAATCAGATATAGCTTTTTCTAAATCTTTTACTTTTAATTTTGCTTCTTGAACTTCTGGTTGTCCACCACCTTTTTCAAAAGCATCTTGCACATCTCTCATTCTTTTAATCCTTTCTTTTAATAAGGATGTTTGTCTTTCAATTTCTTCTTCAGATTCTCCTTCATTCTTAAGTTTTTCTTCCAATCGTTCAACATCTCTATTCCATATTTCATCTTTTATTTCATCATTAGTTTTTTGTTTTATCTCCTTTTTTTCTTCTTCCGCAACAATTTTGTCAATTTTTTCTTGATTTGCTTCTTCAAATTTATTTACCATAATAATGTCTCCTTTTTATTAATTAATATAATTTTAACATAAAAATAGATTGAAATATATAATAACGAGTCGTGCCTTAGAAAGATGGACAGACACGGCCTTATTCGCACAACCTTGCTACGCAAGGATGTAGCTCTGTAAGGCCACGCCTGCCCATTTTTTTCTATTCCTTAATATTCATATTCATCAACAACCAGACCGCTTCTATCTTTTAAAATAATCTTATCATTATAATTATCAAAGATATCATTTGATTTATTCATAAAAACACGCCATTTGCTTTCAAAAAAATCTGCATCATAACGATAATTAGCATAGCATTTACTATAATTAAAATTATTATTTAAAAAGCTAGTACATTGACTATCTGAACTTATATCCCAATTAGTTGAATAATCAGCTGTTTTACACGTACCTAGTTTTTTAATAAAGTCACGACACGGCTGTTTCAAATGACTATATTCTGATTCTTTTAATTTAGGACAACTACTATTTAAGGAAGGATAAAAAACAGACGATTCATTGAAATATCCGGTACATTTATTAACTTTAAAATTTATTCCCTTAGGACTTGGTCCCATTGAAATAATTACTTCATCCTTATAATCAAGAATAATGTCAGAATATTCTGTTGTGGAAAAAGAATAACCAAGATTCTTAATCGCTTGTGGAATCTTTATATCTTCCTTATTAGTTTCAATAGTCCATCCATTAATATTAATTGCTTCTTTATTATTACTTCTAAGAATAAAGTAATCTTCTTTAAAATCTTTTCTTTTAACACTAACGGTCTTTATATCCACTTTCCCATAATTAGAAGAAAGACCCATGCTGAATCTCCAAGCAACTGGACTTGAATCAACATAGCCCTGCTTATTCTTAGCTCTAACATAGAAAATATATTTTTTACTTTTATCTTCCTCTTTTGATAAATCGTATATCTTCTCGTATCTTGAACCCTGATTCTGCCATTTAGTATCATAGCCAGCTAAATATGTTTCAAAAGTCAAATCATTATTAGGTCCCAAAGGATTAGTTCCAGAATATTTAAAAGTAGCTTTTGATGTATTTAAAATTTCATTTTTATCAGGACCACTAAGAATAACTGTTTCTGGATATTTATCTACTTCTGATAATACTAAATTATCTCCATCTTTAAATTTATCGAGTGTTTTATCATCTACATCAAGAATATATTTCCATCCAAAATTACTTTGTTCAAAAATATTTGCTGTTGGAATCCATCTCTTTTTGCCTAATTCAATTAAATAGACTTTTGATCCAGAACCACGAAGTAGAGTTCCATCAGGATATTTACTATTTTTCTTCCAATCATCTGCCTGTGGATAAGATTCTAGGATAAGATCAGAAACATTCTTTATATTCCCCCATTTAAATTTAAAACTATTAAATGTTTCTATGTCAGGAATCCAATGTCTTGTTCCATTTTCTAAAACATAAATTTCTGGACCATCACCTTTTATTAGATCTAGTTTAGGCAAATAGGCCTTTTTAGCTAAAACATCTCCTTCAGAAAGAAAACTTGCAGAAAACAGAGCTGTTCCAATAAAAACCAAAGACAAAATAGCGTAAATTATATTTTTCATGTATATATATTTGGTTATATTGTCTATTATATGTTAAAATTGATAATAATAAAATAGTAAAGGAGAAAATAAAATGAAATTAAATAATAAAACAACAAATATTATAGCGGTCTGTCTTTTAACTTTAATGTTTGGACTGGCCTTTTTTAGTATGCTTGGCGATGCGAATACAATGGATGAACTTGCACATACTCCAGCTGGTTATTCATACATCGTTAAACAAGATATGCGTCTTAATCCAGAACATCCTCCTTTGTTAAAAGATTTAGCTGGATTATCTGTTTGGCTTGGTTCTAAAATAACAAATGATCCTGTCTATTTTCCCGATCAAGTAAAACCATGGACAGAAGATTTAAATGGACAATGGGATTTTGGAAGAGAATTTCTTTTTAGAAATAATAATAACGCTGACAAAATTATTCTTCTTGCTCGTCTACCAATGCTTTTATTTATGATTGTCTTAGGATTTTATGTTTTCAGATGGGCTCGTGAGCTCTATGGAAATACAGCTGGCGTATCATCTTTATTCCTCTATTCTCTATCTCCTGCTTTTATTGCTAATGGACGTTTAGTAACTACTGATGTTGTCGCAGCTGCTGCTTTTTTCATATCAATCTACTATTTTATGAAATGGATAAAGAATACGAATACAAAAACTTTAATTATTGCTGGAATTGTATTTGGACTCGCTCTTCTATCTAAGTTTTCTCTTGTTCTATTAATTCCCTATTTTATATTCATAATAATTGTATGGATGATTATTAATCGTAAATTTCTAAAACCAATAATTGGACTTGCTCTTATTGGATTAATTGCAATGGCTCTTGTTTGGCCTGTTTATCAATTTCATGTTTGGAATTACCCAGCTGAAAAACAATTTGCAGACGCAGAAGCTAATCTTAAAACATTTGGAAACCGAATACTTGCTGATCCTGTTATTTGGGCTTCTGACAAACCAATTCTTAGACCTTATGCTCAATTCTTTACAGGATTTTTAATGGTTTTTCAAAGAGCAATAGGAGGAAATACAACTTACTTCTTAGGAGAAATATCAAGAACAGCCTGGCCTCATTATTTCCCATTTGTTTTCCTTATTAAAGTTCCACTTCCTTTGCTTTTATTAATGTTAATATCTTTAATATATGTTTTATCTCAATCTAGAATTAAAAAAATGTTTAAGTATCAAGTATTTAAGAGATTGAGATTATTTCTAAAGAAATACTTTACTGAATTCGCGCTTCTTACTTTCTTTGCTATATACTGGTATATAAGTATTACAAGTAATTTGAATATAGGGATTAGACACGTACTCCCTGTATTCCCAATAATCTATATCTTAATTAGCGGACAAATAGAAAAATGGTTAAATGATTATTCAGGACCATTTTTGGAAAAAATTAAACTTAATTCAAAAAAAGAATTTAAAAATGTTAAAATGATTACTTGGAGCCATTTCATAACTTATGCTAAATATACGATAATAATTATATTATTCGCCTGGTATGCATTTGGAACAATTAATATTTATCCTAATTTCTTATCTTTCTTTAACGAATCAATCGGCGGACCAAGTCAGGGGTATAAGTATGTAAATGATTCTAATCTTGACTGGGGACAAGATTTAAAACGTCTAGCTACGTTTGTTGATGACAATGATATAGATAAAATCTATGTTGATTATTTTGGTGGAGATTCACTTGAATACCGCTTAGGCGATAAATACCAATCATGGTGGGGCGACAGAGATCCAAAAGAACTCCCATTAGATAGTTGGCTTGCTGTTTCTGCTACATTCTTACAAGGTGGAAGAGGTGTTCCTAATCCTGAATACAAAGAAAAAACCGGCTACTATAATTGGTTAACCCAATATGAACCGGTTACTGTCATCGGAAATTCAATTTTTATCTATCACATAAAATCAAAAGTAAATATAGAAAATAAGTTTTCTGATTCTGATTAATTACTTATAATAAATCCTTCCTTCTATTCTTAAATCAATATATTCCAAAGAAGTATAATTCTCTTTAATTTGTTCATCTAAGACAATTTCTAGCGCTTTAATCTGTGAATCAATAGAATAAGCAGGATTAAAATAAACTTGCCAACCCCAAAAAGTAATTCCCCTTAAATCTTCAATAGAAATAAAATTAAACTCAGACATTAAAACAGGTGCTTTTTCTTTTATTTCTGAAATAAAATTAATGATTTTCAATGGAACAACTGTATCTTTAATAGCAGCTGATTGGTTTCTTGAACTATAAATATTTAAAACAGAACTACTTTTTACTAAAAGTGATTTTCTGTAAATAACTCCTTCTTTATCTATTTGGAAACAATGACCAATCTTTATTTCTTTAATTTTTTCAACAACTTCTTCTGTGCTGGTACTAATTGGCTCTAATATTCTTTCTATTTCTTCAAACTTACACCAAATACCAATACTTTCTCTTTCCTCTATCTCTATAGTTAATCCCATATCAGATAAATTTCTATAAATATTCACTTGTCTAATTTCTGAAAATTTATCTAAGATAGTATTTTTAATCTCATCAATCGGAGCTAAGATAATAGTATTTTGAGGAATAATATTAAATATTTTTTCAGCTAGCTTCTCTCCTGCTATCTTTATAATTTCATTATTATTATAATAGATAGGATTCTTTTCTGATTTAATTTCTATTTTCTTTATCTGTAATATAGAAGACCAAATAGAAAAATATATTAAAACACCTAGAAGACAAAAAAATAGCCCTCCGAAAATTATTATCTTGAAGGACAATCTCTTCTTTTTTCTTTTTGGAAAAAAAATATTGCTCATAGAAAGATGGACAGGCATGGCCTTACAGAGCTACATCCTTGCGTAGCAAGGTTGTGCGAATAAGGCCGTGCCTTTTCAGATTTCTTAAAATTTCAAAAAGTTCATAGGCCGTGCCTCTCAAACCACACCCTTCCGCCCTCCGAGCGTAAGGGATGTAGTTTTCGACGCACGGCCTATTTCAATTCCGCCCATATATTCTTGTAGAACTTCTGGGATTTTAACACTACCATCTTTCTGTTGGTAGTTTTCTATAATACTAATAATCATTCTCCCAATTGCAAAAGCAGTTCCATTTAAAGTATGAACAAATTTTACTCCATCTTTCCCTTTATATCTAATATTAAGTCGACGTGATTGCCAATCAGTGCAATTACTTGTTGAATGTGTCTCTCTATAAGTATCTTGACCAGGCATCCATGTCTCAATATCCCATTTCTTTGCAGCTGGATCACCTAGATCTCCTGAACAAATATCTATAACACGATAAGGTAATTCAAGCGCTTTCATTAATTCTTCTTCTAATGATAATAATAATTTATGTTCCTGTGCTGACTCTTC
>Ga0180007_10006477_pt1 | contig 11420 bp, 14 predicted proteins | sample MM_PC_MetaG_FD_121122 | JGI IMG/M metagenome (GOLD analysis project Ga0180007, IMG submission 121122) | Groundwater microbial communities from the Aspo Hard Rock Laboratory (HRL) deep subsurface site, Sweden - MM_PC_MetaG | ecosystem: Environmental > Aquatic > Deep subsurface > Groundwater...
ACCTGTGGACTGCAGGGTGTCCTTTGGGGCAAATATCCCGCATGTGAGTGACCATCTGGCCTAACTCTCCATTCTTCATGCCGGCTATGGTATCAGCCAGCCTTGGCGGTATCGTACTCCGTAGCCGCTGGTCTGCGGCGAAGCAGCTCCTGCACCCGGTCCCACCCAGCGGGAGTTCCAGGGTGCGGAACATCTCATTCCCACAGCCTGGACATATATCGCCTGTGGCCTGTTCCCACTGTGTTGCATTCACACATCTAATCCAACGCCGCGAATGAGATGGATATGCTTCCGCCTGAGCTTGTGATTCGTTCCAGGGCCTCAGCAGCTCTATCTTCCTATAGTTTGCAGCGCGCCAGCCATGGGGGCGGAGTTGGTCTGCCGCTCAGCGAAATCTGCAAGCTCGCGCTTCCACAGGAAAAATACTGTTCCTGTGTAGAGCTGGACTCCCACATCAGGCATCTGGATACCGCTGCTGCCGCTTATTATACCTCCCGGAGGTACAGGTGCTCCTCCTGCAGCACCCGTGGGGTAGTTGAGCCTGCTATCTCCTGAAACCAGGGCGTACTGAAGCCCCTGGACAATCAAGAGAGCGTCTTCTAGGTTGGGGTTGTGAACGCTCCACTGTATTACCGCGGTCTCCCCCGGACTGAACACACCCGAGGGGAGCACAGATGTTACCACAGGCGGTAGACCCGAAGGCGGTATCTGTGAGAACAGTATGTCATACCTGACCTGGTAGGCCTCCTCGAAGGCTATGTACTGGTCGTAGCTCATAAGCCCAGCGGCATAGTCGGCCAGCATGTTTTCATGGTGGACCTCCAGTTCAGCCAGGTTTGGAGAAACAGCAAACAGCTGGAAGTAGTTTTCAGCCACCAGGTAGGGGGGTACAGGCTGCCAGCTTGAAGCACCCAGAGCGTTGTTCACCGACGGGAGCACCAGGGCGATCTCAACTCGCGCCTGTGCATAGTGGCCTGCAGGAGGCAGAAAGGGTAAATCAGGCAGTGTTACGGGTATGGATGCCTGTCCAATCCCCACCAGTTCTGTCTCACCGCTCCAGCCGGTGTACAGAATATCCGGGTAGGGTGTCATGTCCGGGTAGTATTGCTGAACAGCCAGCCGTATACGATACGAGGAGGCCACGTTGCCTCGGTTAGTTATGGCTATATCTTGCGCCCAGGCAGTCGGCATGGCACCTCCCTGACTCCTACCCTGTGAGCATACCACTCCGACCCAGACATCAGCAACTACTCAACCTCCTTCAAACTACCCCAGCGGTCTCCTATTTTGATCTCGGCCTTCACAGGCACCAGGAGCTGGTGAGAGTTCTCCATTATCTTCTGAACCACACGCCCAACCTCCAGAGCCTGGTCCTCTGGTGCTTCCAGGAGCAGCGAGTCATGCACCTGCATTAGCAGCCTGGCGGTGAGGCCGCGGCGTTCCAGTTCGCCCACCACGAAGGCCTTCATTGGGTTGTCCGCTTCGCACCGCATATCCTTTTTGATGTTGTAGGCCGCGAATTCTTGCACAGGCATGTTGATGATGGCTCGCTGCGCGTGGCTGCGTGCCGACTCCCGCTGGGCGTAGACCGCGAACATATACCGCCTGCGCCCCGAGGGGGAGACGATGTAGCCCATGCGAGTGGCAAACTGTATTGCTCGCTTGGAATACGTAGCTATGCCCGGGTAGCGTGCCATGTAGTCGTGCAGGAAGCTCTCAGCCCACTCTTCTGTGCTATTGGCATTCCTTGCAGCACCCCCAGCTGACATCCCATAAAACACGCCAAAATCCATTATCTTAGCGTTTCTACGCTGGTCGGGAGTCACTTCCTCCATAGGAATCATGTACATCTGTGCAGCTATGGCTTTATGTATGTCCTGCCCTTCCAAGAAGGCTCGCAACAATCCCGGGTCTCTAGATATGTGGGCGCCGGTCCGCAACTCGATCTGGCTCTTGTCCACCTCAATCAGCTTCCACCCTGGGGGAGCAATAAAACCATCCTTGACCTCTCGGCCTTCTTCATCCCTTGTGGGCTGGTTCTGCAGGTTTATCGGGTCGCCTGTTGCCCACCTGCCCGTCCCAGCGGAAGTGGGCTTTATCTGAGTATGCACCCGGCCGTCGGGGCCTGCAGCCAGTGGGATTGGCCTGATGTAGGTCCCAAGCAGCTTTATGAGCCTCTTGAACTCAATCTGAGCAGGAGCTATCGGATACAGATCGGGGTCCAGGGTGTCCAGGTATGGCTTCTCCGTGGTCAGAGTACCGGGCTTTCCGTCCTTCTTGGCTTTGCCACGCTTCCTTGGCCTTGGCAGGTTCAGCTCCTCATAGAGCACCTCTGCGGTCTGTGGGGGAGAATTAGGATTGTACTCGTGGCCCGCGAGCTTCACGCACACCCGCTTGGCATTCTCCACGCGGGCCGTCATGGTGACCTCCAGGTGGGCAAAGTGCTCCTTGTCAATGAGCATCCCGTTGCGCATCATCTCCAGGGCTGCAGGCAGGCAGTCCCTGTCAGTCTCGTACACCTCCCAGAGCCCCAGACGCTCCAGCTCGGGGCTGAACAGTTGATAGAGCTGAAGCGTGGCATCGGCGTCGCGACAGGCATAGTCCAGCATGGCCGCCTTATCTATACTTCGTATATCCCCCTTCGGAAACACCTCCATGAAGTCCCTCATCGGGAGGGCACGGTAGCTGCCTGCAAGTGCCTTCAGGCCCAGGGTTGGCTCCCCGAGAACGAAGGCCTGAACCATGGTGTCCTCGAAGCGGTCCACAGTGACTCCCAGGGCCTCCAGCAACAGGAGGTCATGGAGGGCGTTGTGAAACACCACGCGTTTACCTCGAATGGCCGCTTGCAGGTCTCCCATGAGGATTAGCGTTGTGGGGATGAGCACAGCCTTGCCGGGGGCCCAGGAGAGAGTCACACAGTAGGGAGAGCCGTCAGGTGTGGACTCTGTATCTATGGCTATGGTGTCTGGAAGATGCTCAGGAAGTAGAGATTCAATGCCGTCCACCTCCTTATAGCTGGGCCTGGCCAGTAGTTTGGGCACGCCGTTGGCCAGGATCTCCCGTAGGCGCTTGAACCCCCACCCCACCTGGTGGGACATGCTCTCTGGGTCGTACAGCATCACCGCTGGATGGTAGGTCGGAAACAGGGTGAAGCTGCCCCAGGGACGTTCGACCACCGACGGAATCCTGGCCACCTGGTCGAGCGCCTTCACCTCTGGGAGGAAGTATTGCATGGCGGGAACACCCACGGTGACCACCACCTCGGGGCGGATATACTCCAGCTCGGCCTCCGTCCACCTGGAGGCGCAGAACTCCACCTCGGCCTTCGTGGGCGTCCGGTTATTTCGTGGCCTGCAGTGCACTACATTGGATACAGCCACATCTGCACGGTCCAGTCCGGCATAGCTGAGAAGAGCATCAAGGTCTTTCCCAGCGTCCCCGGAGAAGGGTCGGCCAAGTTTATCTTCCCACTGGCCGGGTGCCTCACCGATCACCATTACCCTGGCCCCCTGTGGGCCGCTCCAGGGGACTGGTGAGTGGCATCCGTCGCGCAGCAGGCATTCGTGACACGCCCGTATTTCCCGCGCCAGGTCTATTGCTGCTATGGTACTTTCCATTATTGATCCTTCAGCCCTTCGGCTATGGATAGCCAGATGGCCGCGGGGATGGTGCACAGGTGGCGTTCTCGGTATAGATGGTATGCGTTGTGGGGCCATATCATTCCTGGTGCACGCTGCTCCTGAGCAACCAGCGTCACCTCTCCGTTCTCTATCTCCGCTCTGAGGTGCTCGGTCTCTGGCTCGCCATAAATAAGTATCTTCATTCTACGCTCCCGCCTCTATGTCTTCAAAGAGTACCGGCAGCCTCACCTGGAGTTCCTGAAGCAGCATGCCCATAATCTCCCGCATCTGAGGGTGAGCGGCTTTGGCTGTGCGCTGCCGGAGAACGTGCCGCCACTGCCTGATGTTCATAGTGGCCACGATCTCAGTCTTCAGAGAGTTCGGCAGGACGCTCCTGGCTTGTTGGGGGCTTGCTCCCAGGCTCAGCAGGTGGTGGTACTTCGCCTCCGCGTCCTCCATAGCGTTTTCCCACACGCTCCACTCACTGCTGCCTTCCTTCCAGAAGCACGGCCTGATTACTTCCATGCCTTTCTTCTGGTAATTGACGTATCTGGTGGACTCCTGGGTGTAGGCAGCGATGCGATGACGCACCAGCTCGTGGCTGACTCCGCGGTCGCAGATGAACCGCACTGTGAGGCTGACGTGCTCCAAGACACTCTCATGCCCGGACGCTGTGAGCTTCTTGATGAAGGTCACAGAGGAACCGGGCGCTACCTTACCCTCGGACTTATAGGCTGTACGGCCCGCCCTCTCAATCTGTGAGTAGATTTCGGGTGCATAGATGGATGACTCAATAATAACCTCCGGGCTTACAATTCTCATACCTTACCCTCCCTTATCCTCGGTTCTGATCTTCCATTATGGCTGTCTCCTCCCGTATTCAGACAGTAAGAGAGCCTCCGCGACTGCATGAGTGACTTTCACAGAGGGGAAGAGCTGCTCAGCCATGGCTTTGGATCTATTTTTATAGGCCGTCATCGTCTCATTAGGGCGGCGTACCAGCCCCATGGCCTTTTTCCACTTCATGGGGGATACCAGCTCCAGAGGGATGCCGCTGGCTATCACCGCCATGCGGAGCCCACCGTAGTGCTGCCCAAACTTAAAGGAGCTTGCTACTCCCTGGCCCGGGAAGGAATGAACAGCCTCCATGTAGGCCCGGGCGGGGTGGTTGCTGCGTATTCTGCATAGATTTAGAATCTCCTTCTCAGTTGCACCCTTGAAAGCATGTACCTCCACATGGTGGCCCTCCATAGCAGCCAACCCGCCGCTCTCCCCTGGGTCAATCCCTAGAATTATCATCAGTTTGTCACCCACTCGGTTATTTCAAGCCGCCACAGGCTGGTATCCCCCGACCACCAGCCGTGCTTGGCGGTATACCGCAGATAACGAAACCTCCGCCCGCCGGTATTCTTGGTCATATATTGCTGCCAGGTCTTGGTGCCGTAAAGGCGCGTGTGTTTTAGAAGCTCAGCTGAACGAATCTGTTCTGGTGTCATTGTCCGCCCCCCAACATAGGCAAAGGAGGAGCGCCAGCCAATACCCGCTCGATATTTGCCTCCATCTCCTCTGCTACGGTGTGCCCACTAGCTAACATCATGTAAGGTAGTAAAGCCTCGTCTGCCTGGATAATCCCATCGTCAATCGCTGCCAGCATAGCCTTCAGGTAGTTGCCGAATGAGCGAAACAGTCGTCTATTCTCCTGCTCCTGGGCAGTCTTGGCCGCGGATTCTGAACGCTGTGTATCATAATATGACCCCTTGCGTCGGTAAGACTCAAACCTACTCAACGGTGGAAGCCGGAAACTTATACGATAGGTGCGGTCACCACGATTAAAAGCTGCAGTCACCAAGCCTTGCTCATCATCCCTAGCCCACACTTGTTTTGCAGCCCCAAAACGCCTCAGCGTCTCCTCAATCTCTTCCCTGCTCTTTGAGATGGAGACTGTTGTTCCCGCCGCATATTTATTACTCATAGCCGCCGCCAATCGGTACCCGCTCTCCACAGGGCATCATCACAGTTCCAGCAGAGCCGCTTCAGTGGAATACCGTCCCTAACAGGCAGCTCTCCATCTGCTCCGCAGTGTCTGCACACTATCTTGATCCAGCGGGGCACTACCTCGTTGCTCATCGATGCGCCCTTCCGATAGGTTAGCTTCCTTACCATCTGCTATGCCTCCTTTACGCGTTGCTAGCTGCCCGAGGGCGTCTGAGCGGGAGACGCTCCTGGCGAGCAGGGCATGTCCCACTGTACCCGCAGACTATGCATTCGAACTGCGCGCCGTCGAAGTCGGGCCCTGGCAGCTCTCCCGCCATAATGATGGGTGCCACCTCCTCGATCCTGGCTGCGTAGGCTCTCCACGCTGTCAGTACGTCTTTCGGTTCGTACTCCGTCTCGAAGATCCGCCCGCTGTCCCTGCTCATCACGGCGAAGTGCGTGGACCTCTGCGTCTTCCAGTGCATGTACCCTACGCTTTGGGCCACGTACTCCGGGAAGGCATACTCCACACCCTGGTCCTGGAACAGGCTCCATCGGGAGTTGCTCAAGCACTTTATCTCCAGGTTGTGTACCTCATCGCCATGCTGAATGTCTCCATCAGGGTGGCCCACGTACAGGATGCCGTGATCGTGGAACTCCAGAGTAGCCTGCTTGTCCAGCACATTCCAGAGGTTGTTATTCTGACGCAGGTGCTCCACAACCAGCGTCTCTCCAAAGTTCCCCATGGCCGCGGCACGGTCCCAATGCGGTTGCCGGTCAACTGACGGCTCCAGGCCAAGTAAACCAGCGGCGAGTATTCTCCTGCAGTTTCCTAGCGTAGAGAGGTGTATATGCAATACCCCGCGCTCACACCCAGCACGCCTGCATTTTACTCGACTAGCACTGCCAGCAGTAACAATGGCAGCCGTGACCCTGGGTGCGGGGGCAGTGTGGGCGGCGGGTGGGCTTCCTGCAGGCTTAATGGACGGCACCTCCGTTTTCGGAGGCAGCCCCTCACCGCCGGCGCAGCTCCAGCAGAATGGCACCGAGTCCCATTTGGTACTGCACTGCCTGCCCGCGGGAGCCAGGGCACATCCTGTGCCCCCCGCATGGTAATAGTCCTGCATGACATCCAACCAGAGGAGCATCAGCTTGTCGAAGTTCTCCCTGGGTGCTCCCTGCTCGACCTTGGGCCACTCAGCCCGTATCAGCTCTGCTCCCTTGGCAAGCCGGGCGGAGATGGCTGCTACCTCAACTGGTGTTGCAACCGGTAACGGGGGCACAGTTGTGCCAGCCTGCTCCTCAACTAACTGTGGATTTCTAGCCTGCAATGGTGACATTTTTCCCCTCTTTTCTAGCATGGAAATTCCACGCATTGTCCACGAAACTGCCAGATAGTTTTCCACGCATTTTCCACGGTGACTGAGCATGCCTAAAACAGCCCCATTTTCCACGCTTCAGCCAAACCCTCTCCACACTGTTTTTTTCGTAGGTGGGGTGTACACACTTAAAATATCAACACCATACTTTTGATTCAGTCTTTTGACTGCACGGTAGAAGCTATTAGCGAAAGTGTGATCGACCCTAATGTGCTTCCTTCCCAGGACTCTCACTGTTTTCACTGTCCCCCGGACCATCCTGGTTGCGGTGTGGGAACGCTCCCGCACTACGGTAGCTCTACCGTACTCCTCTGCCACCTTCTCCAGGAGCCTCCGCTTAGAGATCCTATCCGGCATCGGAACGCCGCGTGCCCGCATCTTGTCCCGCACCACCATGAGCCTCTCCAGGGTGAGTAGAATGTTGTTCTGGAACCTTGAAATTCCTTTACTCATAATTTTAAGTGTGTACGGCTCAGCTATGAAAAAAACGCGCTTGAGCTTGTTTCGCTGTAGCGTGGAAAATGGGGCTGTTTTAGGCACAAATAGGCACCGTGGAAAATGCGTGGAAAACTATCTGAGCCCAGCGCAGACGATGCGTGGAATTTCCACGCTCTATTCCGCATTGGAAAGCTCCTCTCCAGTGACCGGGTCTACAAGCTCTATGCCGACACCCAGCTCCGGGTCGAGCTCTAAAACTTCGTTTGGGGTGGGTAGCACTTGAAGGTCTCCCAAGTAGGACTGTGCACCTACCGGTGCATATCGGCCACGGTCCCCCCGGCTGACTAGACCAGCGGAAAGTGCCCTCGTTATCCACTTATACGTAGCTGCAGTCTGCAGCCCCATCGAGGCCGCTATCTGTTCAGTACGTACTGGCTCCTGGCTTTCCAGAAAGAGTGTGCGAACAGTCTCTGCTACCTCTTGCACCTTCGGGTCCATTCGACCGTGTATTGACTGCTGGAATGCCATGGATGCGATTCTCCAAGCCACATAGTAATCTCGTAGGTCGGGTACCAGCTTCCCCTCTTCGTTGGTGGCTCTCTGATACTGGTGCAGTATAGTACTGGCCTTGATGGCATGAATCAGGCGGTTGTGGTCCCTGCGCATGCGTATTGGGGTGTCTGGTAGCTTGCGCCGGATCAGTGTGCCTATCGCCCTGATTAGCCTGGTTGGGTGGGCCACGGGTAGCACACTCAGAAGCCTTTGTGCATCCAGGAACACTTGCAGATCCTCCTCTGATATTTCGTGCTCTTCCTCCTGGGACTGCATGATGTGGTGCGTCTGCCGCCTGGTCTCGTCAGGGTGGAGGATCCAGACTCGGGACTCGTCCTGCTGGTCTATCTCTGGGTCTGTTGTTGAGGTTATGAATGCCGCCGGCCCCTCCTTCGGGTACTGTGTGGTGGTCATCTTACCCGTGGCTTCCTGCTTGGTGGTGACCTCCACAATGATGTGCTTCTCGGACTGCAGCGTCCTGATGTTGTAGCTGGAGGACTCGCCACCGGCACGCTCCAGAATGCAGATTACCTTATTCTTGAAGCTGAGGTCGGTGTAGACCAAGGCCTGGGCGCTGAATCTCTGCCTAACGATTTTCTCTTCTTCGGGGATGAACTTCAGCGCTGTGAGCATCACTATGGACTTGCCCGAGGCGGCGCTCCCCAGGGAGATGATGTTCACAGGGTCTTCGGTCAACCTGGAGGTGGCGGCTATGTAAAGCAGTAAGGCGTTGGCCTCCTCTCCGACCAGGCCGTCCTCCCTGAACCCTACCAGTACTCTGTGCAGTATGCCTGGGTCGTTGAGCAGTGCAATGGCCGCTACTCTGCGGTCACCCTCCACGTTCACAGGTGCCTGTGGGTCAATTCCGTCTGCACCACCTCCTCCTGGGGTGCGGTGCACCATGGAGTCAAACTCCTTGTTTGACAGGCCATAGTCGGTCTTCAGTCGCCGCCGCCATAGGTTGTACTCCATGGTTGGTAGCCTGCGCCCATCCAGCATGTGGATCAGGGCCTCTAGTCGCTCGTGCTCGTCTTCAAAGTTCTCCACGGAGCGTATCTCTTCCTCGAACGTGAGCTCCTCTCTGGGAGCCCCCCAGCGGTTGAACATCTGCTCAAACTGGTACTCAAACTCCTCCGGGTCCAGTGCGGGTTGGTTTTTCTCGTTCCACATGGACAAGATGCGATAGATGGTTATGCGTGTCTCTCCCTGTGCGCAAAAGTGACCCATAAGTCTAACCATGGATGACACGCGCGCACCGGCGCGCTGTGGCTGCAAGAGCCCGCCGTATTCTTCACGAGAGAGACGCTGTGGTGCACCAGATGCTGTAGATGTTGCTACAGTATCCACGCTCTGACCTATTCTTAGCAGCCCTGCCGGGAGCACTCCCAGCTGCTGGCTAGTCATGGGACCACCGCTGCTGTTACATGGTCTCCCTCCACCAGGAATGGCGCACCGTGGCAGTTGAGACACCAGACCTGCATACTGAACCGGCCTTCACCTTCTAGTTTAGATGTGGCTGTCGCCATACCCATGGTGACGAGTTGCTTGTCCAACCCCAGTGTGGCAGCTACGGTGTGGCAATGCGGGCATTTGATTTCTACGGTGTTACCCATACCCACCCCCTATCTGTCCCAGGCACCACTGTGGGTGGGGCTACGCAGTATCCCCCGTCGCTCTTCAAGTCCAGCCCTGGTCGGAACCCCGGCTTCATTTTCACAGTCATTCCCTCCGGGTATAAGAAGTAATAGTGCAACCCGCCGCTCTGAGTCCTCACCTTGCATAGGGAATTATCCAGCTCCGCCTGAGTTATCTCCCCCGAGTCCAGCAGCCCCTGGAGGCTTTCCTCCCCGCCGTTCCTGGGGTCTACGTCCAGTACCACCAGGCCGGACACTCTACCGGTGACTATGGCCACCCCCCCGTTTGGCCATCGGCTGTACCAGTCCTGTAGCTCTGCCTCAGCTGGGAGGCGTTTCTGGTACTCTGCCCACCGTTTGAGTAGTGGTCTCTTGTCGCCACCGACGGGGATGGTGGACCATCCCCGTCGAACATAGCTCACTGCTGCTTCCAGGGTGCTCACGGTGCCCCCTTAGAAGAGGTCGCCCTGAGGATCCCCGGGTGGCGCCGGGGCCCTGCGCTCCGGTGGTGCCTCTCGCCGTCTGCCCCTGCCCCGCTCGGTGGCGGGTGCGCCTGTACTGTCGCTGCCATCGGGGGCTCCGGCCACCTCCTGATATCTGTGGGCGAACTCCGCGGCCAGGTCCTGATAGTCGTCCTTGCTCTGCTCCAGTTCGCCCTTCCCAGCGGCAACAAAGGCTGTGGCACGCGGTATTGGCACATGGAAGGTGCCGAAATTGTTTTTCCGCTGCATAGACTCTATTACTGTGTAGGCGTTGAACGGCACCCGGCTAAATGCGGCCACCAGGGTTGTCAGGTAGTTCTGTACTGCCGTCATGGCTGTTGGTGTGCCCATGCGGATCAGGCACAGCTCCTCCATGCTGGGGTTACCCTCCTTGAGCATGGTTAGCGTATAGCCAGGGCGGCAGGGTCCGTTTGCCAGGGGGCATCCGCTACATACTCGGCCTGCGAACTCACTGCCGTCGCGGGCAGTTATGGAGTCGTTGGACGAACACCTGGGAGCACCCAGCTCCTCTTCATTCCAGAGCGTCCGAGTCTTCTGGACGTTGATAACCACCCCCTCCAGCCTGTCCACGGCTTCCCCAAGCTGTGCTGAGTAGAACTGACCCGGCTTGGCGATGCCGTCCTGTACGGCCTCTGACTGGCCTTGCAGCAGCCTGAACTCCGGGGGTCTGAGGTCCTCGGGTCCCACTCCGGGCATGTAGGGGTTTTCCGGGACGGCCATCGCTCTTGGTGATCTGTTTGCTAAACTCATTTGTTTCTGCCTTTCATACTTCGTATTTGTGTTTCGTGTTTTTAGAACGGCAAGTCGTCTTCTGGCTGAGTATTCACCTCCTCCTCTACCACAGGTGCTGCGGCTCTGGATCTCCTGGGCCGTATACCCTTGGGTGCCTCGGGATGCGGGGGGCTGGATACGACAGCACGCGTGGCCTCATCTATAGTATCAATAAGCTCAGTTAAAGCCTCCTCAGATTTCTCCGGGTGCGGCCCGGTCTGGACTGCGCAGGGCACCACGGGGATCTCCGGAGGTTGTGCAGGCGCTGGTGGCACAGGGCGCGGGGCAGCAAAAAAGGCAATCCAGGCGTCCAGGTGGCTCATGTGGGCATAGACCAGGCGCAGCATACCTCTGGCCGCTTCCAGGGCCTCCTGGTCCTCGGTCAGGTCCAGCAGGGCCTCTCGATGCTCTTGTGTAAAGGCTGCATACTCCTCGGAGTCCTGCATGTTCTTGGTGACCCAGGCGCTTCTCTGTGCCTCAGTGGGGGACTTCCCGTTCAGCTCTGCAGGTACCTGCAGGAGGAAGGATGCCTCAAGGTACTCCAGGCGG
>Ga0180007_10006478_pt1 | contig 11419 bp, 8 predicted proteins | sample MM_PC_MetaG_FD_121122 | JGI IMG/M metagenome (GOLD analysis project Ga0180007, IMG submission 121122) | Groundwater microbial communities from the Aspo Hard Rock Laboratory (HRL) deep subsurface site, Sweden - MM_PC_MetaG | ecosystem: Environmental > Aquatic > Deep subsurface > Groundwater...
CAGAAGAAGGTGCTTCTGCCGCCGATTACCAGCCTCTCAATGGAGGCTGAACAGCGCGTACACCCCTTCCCTGCCCGGCCATAAACCATCAATTCCAGCTGGAAGTATCCTTTCTGGCCGGAACTGTTGACAAAATCGCTGATAGAACTGCCGCCGCAGGCAATGGCGCGCAGTAATACCTCTCTGGTTTTTTCGGCCACCGTATCCCACAGGGGCAGGGTCAGGAAACCAATGGGCTTAGCCGGATGAATACCGGCATGAAAAAGAATCTCATTGGCATAAATATTACCGATGCCGGCCACCATGTGATTATCCATCAGAAAATTCTTCACCGGCTGCAGTCGTCTGCCGGCCATTTTTTTCAGATAGCTGCCGGAGAAATCCTTTTCCAGCGGCTCACAGCCCATATCCTTGAACGGATCATTCTCCCGGAACTGATCCGGGGTCAACACCCGGATAATGCCAAAGCGTCGGACATCGTTATAGCGCATCTGCATCCCATCCTGCAGTCTGAACACCACATGATCATGCAGGGCGGCAGGGGCCGTGGCAGGAAAAATACCGAGTTTGCCGGTCATGCCCAGATGAACAATCATGGCCGCGCCGCTCTCCAGTAAAAAAATGAGATATTTGCCCCGGCGGTTAATGGCGCTGATTCTGCCGCCCTTGAGCCAAAGGGAAAGTTCCTTTCGCGGGATAGGCATCCGCAGTTTTTTGGCCGAGCAGGCAATGGAGACAATCTGCCGGTCAACCACATGGGGAATGAGCCCTTGTCGGATAACCTCTACCTCCGGAAGTTCAGGCATTTCAGATCACCAGGGCAAGCGACTGCACGGTAGCCGCATTCTGATCCCGCTGTTCCCAGAGCATGCAGGCCTGGCGGATGCACTCGCGGTTCATGGCATACTGGCTGCAGGCCAGGGTATCCGCTGCAAGCAGGGGGACCGGCAGAATTTCTGCTGATAAGTCCGCCGCCTCCTGCAGGGCGATCATCGTCTCCCGCTGGCAGCAGCGGCCGGCCTGAAAATAGGCGATTTTTTCCAAAATCCTGGCAGTAACCTGCTGGGCCATCTGCCGTTTTTTCGGGGTCAGGGGTGTTGCCCCAAGAATGACGGAAAAGGCAATCCCCGCCCCAACCGCCGCGCCACAGCTGCCCCAGAAACCGCACACCCCGCCCGGCACCTTGCTGCCGCGGTCAATGGCCGCCAGGATATCCTTTTTGCCCACCTTGCCGCCCCGGGCCCGATAGGTGGAGAGAATAATGCCCGGTACCAGGGCATGATGCTCCGGACCATGCATGGAGATGGCCGGCAGGGATCTGATTTTTTTCATCAGCGTCACCATGTCTTCGATGGCCGATTCCGTGCAGACCTTTTTAATCACCGCCACCCCCTTATGCTGGTGACAGGCATCGCAGACAAAATGACCGCCCAGACAGGAGGCATTGGCGGCTTTCTTCTCCCCGCAGTAATAACAGGCCTTTTCCCGTTCAGTGGTGAAATAGCGTAATTCGCTACCGCACACCATGCAGTCGGCATGCTGCCGTTTTTGTTCGGTGGATGACGGGCAGCACGACAAATCAGCTGCTGAGGCGGTCTCAGGCGGCATGCCGCAGCATCCTCCCGTTTGGGCTATATTGGTCACCGCGCCATTTGCATCAACAACAAAGACGGAATCATCAAGCGCCTCAACATCGGTGAGGGCGACTCTGGTTTTTTTGCCTTTGAGCAGCAGCTCGCCGCTTTCCGTGTAAACCGCAGAAAACGGGCCGCGATAGATGGCATCGACCATCTCTTGGGCGGCGGGCTTGAAGGCGGCAAAGGTCAGGGAATAAAAAGAGGTGGCGTCCAGCTGCCGATAGGGAAACCGCTTGACCAATTTCATGGCGGTAAAGCCCGTGGCCCGCAGCATGGCCATGAGGTCCACCTGCTGCATGGCCCCGCCCAGGCATTCACCCCGCAGTTTCGCATTATTTTTGATGTGGACCGGAATCGGCTCATCGGTGACGATATCCGACACAACAAGCCGTCCGCCGGGCCGTAAAATACGGAAGGCCTCATGCAGGGTCCGCCGCTTGTCAGGGCTCAGATTGATCACGCAGTTGGAAATGACCACGTCGGCCGCGCCATCCTTAAGCGGAATGGCTTCCAGAAATCCCTTTTTGAACTCCATATTGTCATAGCCCAGCTCCCGGGCAACCTGTTCCTGGGATGCTCTGGCCAGGCTCAGCATCTCATCGGTCATATCGATGCCATAGATCTGCCCCGTCTCCCCCACCATCTTGGCTGCCTGGAAACACTCCACCCCGCTGCCGCTGCCCAGATCCACCAGGGTTTCCCCCGGCTGCAGCCCCGCATCCTGCACCGGACTGCCGCAGCCGTAGGAACGCTGCCGGGAAACGGAGGGAATAAACAGGGCCTCGGCCTGCTGGGGGGCAAAGGGGTTGACAATATCCTCATTGGCCAGGGTGGCTGCCCGGGCATAAAACTCCCGAACCGTGCCCTGGCCGCCGTCGGCTGCCAGGGAAACGACACAGTTGCAGTGGGTCAGCGCCACCCCCTGCTCACCGTCGGCACAGTCATACCGGACATCGCCCATTTTCAGCAGAAAGGCCGTGCCGTCCGCCTGGGGGTAGCTCCCGGCCTGGCGGCCAATGAGCCAGAGGGCAATGCGGTTATAAAGGGGAACATAGGGATCATGGCCGGTGAATTCCCCGGCGGCGACATAGCTGTGATCGATATCCCCGCCGCCGACCAGAAAACGCAAAGCGTTCTGCTCATAGGCGCTGCCCGCCAGGGTGGCGGCGCGCAAATCCTGCAGGACAGGGCTGGTGCGCCACACCTGTTCCAGCCCCTGATCAAGAGAACCGCAGCAAAGCGCCTCGATACCCACCAGGGCCGGAGAGGGATAGATATTGCCGTCAGGCCCCACTGTCAGTGATTCCCAACCGCTGTTGCTCAAATCATGGCGGGTGCCGGGAGTGGAAAATACCTGGCCTTTGATGGTCTCCACATTATCAATGGCTACGCCCTTTTCCTCGGCGATTTCCAGGCAGCCTGCCAGATGCGACCAGATTTCCTCCGGCGGCACAAACTGCTCGTCACTGCCCTTGCCCCGGACAAAATGCCAGAGCAGATGCATATTGCCGATACCCTGATCAGCGGCAAAACCGATCGTGGCCGGCAGATCATGAATATTTTCCCGATTGACGGCAACGGAGAGGGTGGCGGTGAGCCGCGTCTGCCGCAAAGCGGTGAGATTGGCCAGCAGACGGGCAAAGGTTCCCTTGCCCCGCAGGGCGTCATGGCTCTCTTCCATGCCGTCCAGGCTGATCTGCAGATGCAGGCGCTCGGTCGGGACGCACTGCAGGAAATCGATATTTTCCGCGAGCAGCAGGCCGTTGGTCAAAATCACGGCATGGACTTCAGGGTCCTCAAGTAGATTTTGAATGATTTCCGAAAATTGTGGGTAGACAAATGGTTCTCCGCCGGTAAAATAAAAAAGCGTGCAGCCCAGCACCCTGGCCTCGGCAATGCCCTTTTCAAGCTGCTCGCGGCTGAGTGAGCTGGACTGTGCCGGCGAGGCGCAAAAAAGACAGTGACGGCAGGCGAGATTGCACTGATTGGTCAGATGAAACCAGCATTCTTTTAATGAGGAGAGCTTGAGAAAATTTTCCCGGCCAGGATAGGCGTCGGTCCCTGAATTTTCCAGATGGGAAAAAATAAGGGCCCGGTCAAGCACGTCTTCACCAACCCCAGGGGCGCCGGACCCATGACAGGGGGATGAAAAATCATCCGTCATGGCCCGTTGCAACAGCTTATCGGCCTTGTTTCCGGCCACAAACCAGTCCGGCTTGTGCGCGTTGACGTAAATCGGCAGCCCGTTGCTTGCAAACCTCTGCCAGTATTTTAATGATTGCATCGTATTCGTCTCAAAAATAGTTTACATTGATGAAATTTTCAGGCAAAGGTCACCACATTATCATAAATAGCCGGAGATGCAAACATGATGCTCCGGAAAAACATCAGCTACCGAACCACCCGGTCAAGGTCTGCTTTGCACGGAGGATAACACCTGCCGGAGATCAACCTCCCGCTTCCTCCTGCAGCGTTCTTTCCCGGACAAATAAAAGAAAATTATGCGAACAAATCAACGAGCCCCGAACGAACTGCGGAATTTTTCCATTGAAAGAAACTTCCAGCCCCAGGCCGATGCCTCTGTATTAATAAAAATGGGCAACACCCACGTTCTCTGCGCCGTCACGGTGGAGAATAGCGTTCCCCCCTTTCTAAAGGACAGCGGCAAGGGCTGGATCACGGCGGAATACGGCATGCTGCCCTGCTCCACCAACTCCAGAATGGCCCGGGAGGCGGTCAAAGGTCGCTCCGGCCGGACCTATGAGATCCAGCGGCTCATCGGCCGATCCCTGCGCATGATGCTTGATCTGACCCAACTCGGCGAACGAACCATCCGGATCGATTGCGATGTGCTCAATGCCGACGGCGGAACCCGCACCGCAGCCATCACCGGTGCGGCCCTGGCGGTTCGCGATGCGGTGATCAAACTGCAGGAAAGCGGCCAGCTTGAGGAGATGCCGGCCATTTTACCCCTGGCTGCCGTCAGCGCGGGCATCGTGGGCGGCGTGCCCCTGCTCGACCTGGATTATCAGGAGGATTCCCACGCCGAGGCGGACGCCAATTTCATCATGACCGGAGACGGCCGCTGGATCGAGGCCCAGGGCACGGCTGAAGGCAAACCGTTTTCTCGGGGCGAATTCGACCAGCTGGCCGATCTGGCGGAAAAAGGCATCAAAGAGCTCCTCGGACTGTGGCGGTTGGAAGAATGACATCACCCTTTACCCTGCACGCCCAGTCATCACAATGCGCGGCCCGCGCCGGCGAAGTGCGCACCCTGCACGGCACCATCCAGACCCCGGTCTTCATGCCCGTGGGCACCCAGGCCACGGTCAAGGGGGTGACCCCGGAAAATCTGCTGGAGATCGGCGCCCAGATCATTTTAGGCAACACCTACCATCTCTTTCTGCGGCCTGGCCATGAGCTGATCCGCCAGCTCGGCGGGCTGCACAAGTTCATGAACTGGCATGGGCCCATTCTGACCGACAGCGGCGGCTTCCAGATCTACAGCCTGAAGGAGCTGGCCCGCATCACCGAAGAGGGGGCCACCTTCAAATCACACCTGGACGGCTCCAGCCACTTTCTCAGCCCGGAAGACGCGGTGGCGGTGCAGGAGGCATTGGGCTCGGACATCATGATGTGCCTGGACACCTGCATCCCCTACCCGGCCACCTGGCAGGAGGCCGAGACCGCCACCGCCCTCACCGCCCGCTGGGCAGCCAGATGCAGAGCAGCCCAGCAAGAGACGGGACAGCTGCTGTTCGGCATCGTCCAGGGCGGCATGTACCCTGATCTGCGAGCCCGCTCCGTCCAGGATATGTTATCCATCGGCTTTGACGGCTATGCCCTGGGGGGGCTCAGCGTGGGTGAACCCACCGAAGTCATGTATGACATGACCGCCCGCACGGCCGCCCTTCTTCCCGCGGCCTTCCCCAAGTATGTCATGGGGGTCGGCACGCCGGAGGATCTGGTTGAATGCGTCTTCCGCGGCATCGATATGTTCGACTGCGTCATGCCCACCCGCAATGCCAGAAACGGAATGCTCTTTACTTCTCGAGGCAGGCTTGTTATAAAAAATGCTTGCCATTATAATGATCCCAGACCCGCGGATGAAAATTGCGACTGTTACACCTGCCGCAATTATTCGCGGGCCTATCTGCGCCATCTGTACATGGCAAAGGAGATCATGGCTTCGCAACTCAATACGATCCATAACCTGCATTATTTTGTCAATCTTATGAAACAGATGCGGCAGGCAATCAGGGAGGATCGCTTTGAAATATTCAGAAAAGAATTTTATGCTATGAGGGAACAGCAGATTCCCCCAAATTAACATCCATCAAGGAGTGAAGTTATGACATCTCTCGCTTATGCTGCTGATGCGGCATCCCCTGCAGCAAATCCATTGACCGGCTTTTTGCCGATGATTCTGATCTTTATAGTCTTTTATTTCCTGCTTATTCGCCCGCAGCAGAAAAAGGCGAAGGCACTGCAGGAATTCCTGAGCAACCTGAAAAAAGGAGACGAGGTCGTCACCGGCGGCGGATTGCACGGAAAAATCACCGGCATCACCGATTCGGTGGTAACCCTGGAAATCGCCGATAATGTCCGGGTTAAGGTTGCCCGCCAGTATATCCTTTCTTCCGCCTCTGGCGCGAGCTGCTCCAAGCAGGACCAGTCCTGCAGCACCTCCAGCTGAGGATTCGGACGATAGTTCCACCGGTGGTGAAACAACAAGGGCCCGTCGACAGTGACCCGAATATGCCTGCTCACCCTGATAGAGATTTTTCCGGGCTGAGCAGCTCTTTCATGTGTCGCAACGATGGGCTTTCCCGGCGGTTTATGTTGCCCGACAGGGCAGGCGGGTTTTACTGCGCCTCTTTTACATACTCCATTTACCAGCCAGACAATCATGCCTGAAAATCTTCTTGAGCGCACTTTCTCTCTTGATAGTCTTCCCACTCTGCCCTCGGTGGCAATTGAGGCCATCCGCCTCATGGAGGGTGAGAATTCCACCTTTGACTCCATCGCTGATCTGCTGAAAAACGATCAGGTGCTCACCGGCAAAATTCTCCATTACGCCAACTCAGCCCATGTGGGCGCCAGAAGGGAGATTGCCACCATTCCCCAGGCAATATCCGCGGTAGGCTTCAATGCCTTGCGCAGTATCATTCTCTCGGTCTCCATTTTTGACACCTTTTCGGCAAAAATCACCCCCCACCAGACAAAGCTGGTGAATTTCTGGCTGCACTCCATCGGGGTTGCCGCCACCGCCGAGGCCCTGGCCCGGCAGCTTAATTTCCCTTCCCCAGACCAGGCCTATCTGGCCGGACTGACCCACGACCTGGGCAAACTCGTCTTTTTTCAGCAGTTTCCCGACAAATTCAACCAGATCTGCCGGGAATTGTCCGATTATTCCCCCCACAGCAGCAGAAATGAATTCCTGCCCCTTGATGTGGAGCAGGCCATTGCCGGCTTCAACCATATCGATGTGGGGAAAATTATCGGCGAACGCTATGATTTCCCTGAAAGTTTAACCAGATCAATGTGGCTGCACCACCAGCCGGTAATCGAACCCATCCGCCCGGACCTGGACCATCTGCCCCAGCTCATCCGCTTTGCCGATGTGCTGTGCGTCACCCATAACGTTGGTTCAAGCTACTTTCTCACCGAAACGCCGGTCTGCCATGACCACTTTCATTTTGCCCTGGAAAACCTGGTCCGCTTGCACCAGCTCAGCACGGAGGATATCGACAACATCATGGCCGATGTCCATCTGCGGGTTGCCGAGGTGTGCAAGATTCTCGGGTTCTGGAATGAGGATGATTACCAGAAACTGGTGCGCTCGGCCAATGTCAGTCTCGGCAAAATGAGCATGGAGCTTGATGAAAACAATCAGCTGCTGCTGGCCACCAATCAGGTTCTTGCCGCCACCTGCGACATGCACCGGAAACTCCATTCAAACATCACCCTGACGGAGGCCGCCGAGGTGGTGGCCGGTTCGGTATGCCGGGCCTTTGACGTAAAACGCTGCCTCTGCCTGATCCGCGACCCGGCGGCCCATCGTTTCGTCGGTTCCCTGGCCGACCACCAGGTCTTCCAGGATGTGGAGCTGCCCAGCCGTCTTGCCGATCTGGATAACAGGCGCAATTACGCCACCAACGATATCGAGGTGGAAGCGGCAAACAGGCTTGAACAGGTCACCCATGACCTGTTGCACGGCCGGATTACCGAGTCGCGCATGTTCAGCATCATGACCGGCTCCAAGTTCCTCGCCACCTTTTTTATGGCCGACCGTCATTCCCGCTGGCGCAAGGAGCAGCTGCTGGGCCAGCTGGTGGTCGATTTCAGCGGCGGCCCGGATTTCATCCGCAACGGCTTTGCCGTTCTGCAGAAAAACTTCGAGGCCATGACCTCAGCCGCCGGTATGGCCATTGAACGCCTGCTCCTGCATCAGGACATCACCCGGCAGGCGCGCAAACTGACCGAAACCTCCCGAAAAATGGAAGAAAACCAGCGGCAGCTCTTTTCTGCCCATCGTCTGGCCACGGTGGGCAGACTCGCCGCCGGCGCGGCCCATGAGATCAATAATCCCCTCACCATCGTTTCGCTGAACCTGCAGATCCTCAAGCGGCTGATCAATCAATTGCCCGAAAATGGGACTCTGATGGAACGGCTGCAGATTATCTCGGACCAGGAAACCAGGATCTCCAATGTCATCCAGGATCTCATGGGTTTTGCCAAGCCCACGGAACCGAAATTCTGCCCGGTGGAGCTTGGGGAAATCGTGGCCAAGGCCCTCGCTCTGGCCAAAAGCAGAGACCCGCTCGTCAATATCCGCATTGACAACCAGCTGCCCAAAACCCTACCGCTGGTGATGGTGGATCCCCAGCAGATCGAGCAGGTTTTTTTAAATCTGTTCATGAATGCCTGCCAGGCCATGCCCCAGGGCGGCACCTTGACCATCACCGGGGTCACCGGCGATGATTTCATCGAGATTACCGTTGGCGATACCGGCACCGGCATCGCCAAAAAGGATCTGCATAAGATCTTTGATCCCTTTTTCACCACCAAACTGGAAGGGGAAGGCACGGGTCTCGGCCTGGCGGTCTGCCACGCCATTGTGGAACACAACCAGGGCACCTTGCGGGCGGAAAGCAAGAAAGGCATGGGCGCCACCTTTGTTATCCGTCTGCCCCAGGACAAGAGCGGCCGGCTGCGCCAGATGAAAAACATCCTGAAAACAAAGAAAAAAAAGAATGCGGCCAAAGAGATGCCGGAAAAATGCAAAATTCTGGTGGTGGATGATGAACGCATCCTAAACGAAATCATGCAGGAATTCCTCAAGGCCGCAGGTTTTGCCGTTGACGGGGCTTTTGATGGGGTCGAGGGCTTGGAAAAACTGCGCCACGGCAAATATCACGTGGTGCTGCTCGACATCCGCATGCCGAGAAAAGACGGCATGGAGGTGCTGGAATTCATCAAAAAGGAATACCCGGAAGTACAGGTCATTATCATCACCGGGCTGGCCTCCCTGGACGAGATCAAGGAAACCGTGAAAAAAGGCGCCTTTGCCTGCCTGAAAAAGCCGTTCATGCTGGACAAGGTGCTGGATACCATTGAGCGGGCGGTGAAGGACCAGAAGTGTAATATCTCCCCTGATGCCTGACCAGCTGCTGAACATAGAAGACGTTGTCCGCCTGACCGGGCTTGAAGAGAGCCTGATCCGTTTTTACGAGTCCGAATATCCCGCCGAACTGCCGAAAAAAATCCTGCTGGGCGGCGCCCTGTTTTTTGATCCCGCCAGCATTGCCGCTTTTGCCGGCATCCATGCCCGGCAGCAGGGGGCGGAGAGCGGCCCAAAGCTTACCAGAGAACGCTTTGCCAGAGTGATTACCGTCACCTCGGGCAAGGGCGGGGTGGGCAAGACCAATCTGGCCCTGAACCTGGCCATCGAATTCCAGCGCCTGGGCAAGATGAGCGTGGTGCTGGATGCGGATATGGGCCTGGCCAATGTCCATCTGCTGGCCGGCCTGACCCCGCGCCACAATCTGACGGATCTTCTCTCCGGCCGGGTTGAGATGGCCGAACTGATCGAGGCGGGCCCGGAGGGCATCGGCATCATTGCCGGTGGCAGCGGCATCCTGGACCTGGCGGACAGCAGACAGCAGGACCGCTGCCGCATCATCGAATCCCTGGTGCAGCTGGAAAGGGCGGCGGAGATCATCCTGGTGGACACCGGCGCCGGCATGGGCCGCAGCGTGCGGGACTTTCTCCAGGCTGCCGATGAGATCCTCTTTGTCATCACCCCGGATATCACCTCCCTTACCGATGCCTACGGCCTGCTCAAGGCCCTGCACCAGGAAAACCTGCCCGCCCTGCCCATTCACCTGGTGGTCAACATGGTGCAGTCCCTGAAACAGGCGGCGGACGTCAGCCTGCGTTTTTCCTCCTGCGCCCGGGAATTCCTGGGCCGCGACATCACGGACGCCGGCTACATTCTCAAAGACAACACGGTGTCCCAGGCCACGGCCCGCCGCACGCCCCACAGCATTTACCGCCCCAACGCCCGGGTCAGCAAAAATACCCGCACCATTGCCGCAAATCTCCTGCAAAAGGAACAAAGACAGTCTGCCGCCAGCTCCGCCTTTGGCCGCTACCTCAATCTCATCAAAAATGGGCAGGCACAGCTGCCGCTCACCCGGAGGAAAACCGCATGAGTCACGCCGGCTGGACGGAAAATTTCGGGCTGAAGCAGAATCCTTTCAAGGACACCCTGGATACTGACCTCTTTTACCGCACACGGCAGCATGAGGAGGCCCTGGTGAAGATCCGCATCGGCATGGATGACTGCCATGCCCTCATCCTGCTCACCGGCCAGTCCGGCACCGGCAAGACCCTGCTCTCCCAGCTGGTCATCCGCAGCCTGGATCTCGCCCGTTTTGTGCCGGTTTTCGTGCCGGTTTACCCCGGCATGGGCAAAGGCATGCTGCTGGCCCAGATTCTGGCCGAGACCGAGCGGCCCAACGCCTGCCGCTTCACCCATGAACGCCTTAATCTTTTACAGGAGGCGGCACTTCACCTGCACACCAAAGGCCAACGGCTTGTGGTTATCATCGACGAGGCCCATTTCCTCAAAGCCGACGCCCTGCACATCCTGCGCACCCTGTCCAACCTGGAGACCGAAAAGGAAAAGCTGGTGACCGTGCTGCTCATTGCCGAAAACAGCCTGGCCCGCCGCCTCAGCAGCCCCTCCTATGCGTCGCTCCGGGGCCGGATCACCTTTAGCGTGAATCTAGCACCGCTTACAAGGGCTGAGACCGAACAGTTCATCAAGTTCCGGCTGCTCAAATGCGGCGGCCCGCCCCAGCTCCTGAGCGCCGACGGCTATGACGCGGTGCACCGCATGAGCGGCGGGATTCCCCGGGAGATCAACCGCCTGCTCTATAACGGCTTTCTCGAGGCCTTAAGCTCAAACCAGCAGATCGTAAACGGCGCGCTCATCGAGACCGCCGGCCACAAACTCGGAATACCCCATGGGCAAACTCAGCAGACTGCGGCTCCGGCCGCCGAGTAAGGATAAAAAGAAGGAGGAAGGGGTTGGTGAGGCGGAACTTGCCGTGCTGAGTGGCACGGTGTTAGCCCCCAATGGGAAAAATAGCCGCCCACAGGTTGAGGGGAAAGATGTCTCCCCTGCCCCGCCTTTTTCCCGCAGAAAACCGAAATCCGGGAAATAAAACAGAGGATGCAAAACGTGCTATATCGATATAGGTCAGTTGATGACC
>Ga0180007_10006479_pt1 | contig 11418 bp, 6 predicted proteins | sample MM_PC_MetaG_FD_121122 | JGI IMG/M metagenome (GOLD analysis project Ga0180007, IMG submission 121122) | Groundwater microbial communities from the Aspo Hard Rock Laboratory (HRL) deep subsurface site, Sweden - MM_PC_MetaG | ecosystem: Environmental > Aquatic > Deep subsurface > Groundwater...
GGTCAAGTCTTTAAAATAAATGTCTATATAAGAGGAGGAAAATAAATGAAAAAACGAATTATTGTCTTAGCACTTGTTATGATGTTTGGATTTTTCTTGGTCTCATGTACACCAGATGAAGAACCAATAGTCCCAACATTAACAAGTATTGTTATTAGTGGTGCAGATGATGTTACCTTAGCTTTCGAAGCTAATTTTAACATCTTAGATGGCGTTACTGCATTAGGTAATGACAGTGTAGATTACACTGCAGATATTACTTATGTAACAACATCAGCAGTACTAGATGGGGATGTATTGAATACCAGCGTAACTGGTAATCATGCCATCCGTTATGAAGTGAGTGTAGATGGTATTGTTGCTCAACATTGGCGCTATATCACAGTTACACCTCCACAAGCTGTAGAAGGCGAAATGCTTGTGAATCCAGACTTTGCAAATGGAACTGCTGGTTGGGATTCATCTGATGTCGTCTACAATGCAGATGGCTCATCAATGACTCTATCTACAGAAGATGGTGCACTTAAAGCAGAAGTTGTTGCTGGTACAAATGTTTACACGCCTAGATTTGGTCAAATGAATGTACCTTTTGAGCAAGGCAAAGCTTACAAGGTTAGTTTTGATGCAAAAGCTAGTGTTGAAAAAATTATTAACCTACAAGTTGGTGAATTATTATCAGGTGCTCCATACTTTACAGATTTCAAACCTGGTCAAACAGAACATCGTACAATTACAACAGAATGGGCTAATTACGAGTATTCATTCATGATGACTTTAGACAACCCACGTGGTGGCGTCTTATTTGAATTGGGTGCTATTGGTGGTGTTGCTGTTGATGGTACTTTATGGTTTGACAACATTCTTATTGAAGAAACAACCATTACTGGAGATTCAGTTTTACCAGCTATTTCTGGTGTTAAAGCAACTACTAACATCTTAATTGATTCAACATTTGATCCACTTACTGGTGTTACTGCGTCAGATAATATTGATGGTGATATTACTGCTAGCATTGAAGTTGCTATTTATTCAGTTGTTGGAGAAGTTGAAACATTAGTTACCACAATTGATACATCAGCTGAAGCAGTCTATCGTATCGTTTATACTGTGTCAGATGCTGCAGGAAATGAAACTGTTGCTGAAACTGTAGCTACAATTGTTTTACAACTAAATTGGGTTGGTTACGGTATGACAGTTGTTGAATCTGATACAGACGTTACAATTACATACACTGCAACACCTGAATCTTGGTGGAATAACAATGCACAACTTGAAGTTTCAGATTTTGATGGAACTAAAGATGCTGTTTTATTCACATTTACAGGAGTCGCTGATCAAGAATATCTATTTAAAATTGAAGGTGGCGGAGCAGCAAAAGAATTAGCAGTCATTGCTGATGGTACTGAACAAGAATTATTATTAGATTTAGCTTCAATGACAGAAGCACAAAGAGATGGATTGAATTTAATCATTGTCTTCGTGAAAACTTTGGATGCTGCTGGTACACTAGTTGTAAATAATTGGGAATATGGTCCTTCATGGATTGGTTATGGTTTAACAGTGGTTGAAACTGCAACTGATGTTAGCATCACATACACTGCAACACCTGCATCTTGGTGGAATAACAATGCACAACTAAAAGTTGTAAACTTTGATGGAACACAAAATCAAGTACAGTTCACATTCACTGGTGTTTTAGGCACAGAATATTTATTTAAAATTGAAGGTGGCGGACAAGCTGCAGAATTAGGAATGGTTGCTGATGGTACAGAACAAGTATTGCTGTTACCTTTGACGACAATGACAGAAGTACAAAGAAACGGATTGAACTTAATCATCGTCTTTGTGAAAACTGAAGGTGCTGCTGGTACAGTTGTTGTAAATGATTGGACATATGGTCCAGTTGTTGAAACAGTTGCTCCAGTTTGGACTGACTTTGGCATAGCTGTTGTTGAAACTGAAACTGAAGTAACTTTAACTTATACATCAACACCAACAGAATGGTGGAATAACAATGCAAGACTTGCAGTAGTTGGTTTTGATGGAACAAAGAATCAAGTCGTATTTACATTCACTGGTGTTGCTGGTGAAGAATACGTATTTAAAATTGAAGGTGGCGGACAAGCTTTAGAATTAACAGTTGCTGCTACTGGAGCATCTCAACAAGCTGTATTAGATTTAAGTGCTATGACTCAAGTACAAAGAGAAGGATTGAATTTACTTGTTGTCTTTTCAAAAACTATAGGAGCTTCAGGAACATTAGTAATTACTGATGTTGAATATACTGTTGCAACAACATAAAGTTAAAAAGTTTAAATAGTGATGGTGCATAGACAGCGTTCTATGCACCATACTCTAAACATAAAGTATTTAAGAATAGGAGGAAAAAAATGAAGAAATTATTACTTTTATTTGTTGCCTTATTCCTAGTGGTTGGTCTTTATGCTTGTGGTGGAGATGAAGTTATTGATCCCATTGTTACACAAAAAATAGAGCTTACATATGCTGATTGGGGCGATCAAGATTTAAATCAGAGAATGATTGAAGCCTTTATGGTTGAATATCCTGATATTAGAGTTTCACTACGTACAGATATTAATGGCAGTGGAGCAGAATTTACAGGAAATCTTGTAACTGCTGCACAAGCTGGAATTTTACCTGATGTATTTGCTACAGATAATGTTCCAACGATTATCAATGCCGATTTGACTTATGATTTAGCAGAACTATGGGATGCTGATCCAGATACTGATCTCGTTTATGATAATGTTGCACTTACTGGTGTTTATAACGGTCACAGATATGCAGTTCCTTCATTCCAATTTATTAAAGGCATTATGATCAATTTAGACATCTTTGAAGCTGCAAACTTAGTTACTGTTGAAGGTAAATATAGAATTGATAATGATGGCTATCCTGTTAAGGACTGGACTCATGCAGAGTTCGTAGAAATTGCTAAAACAATTACAAACTTTGACTTAGACAATCCTGAAAATCTTGTTATCGGTATGGACACTTGGTACGGAGCACCTGATTTTCAACAAGTTTGGCCAATGATGAATGATGCTGATGTCCAATATGATACATGGGATGGTAGTGCATTCCACTACACATCTGCTGATTGGATTGCTGCTATGGAAGAAAAAGTAGCTTTACACCAATTAACCAATGGAACTACCACTAGATTTACACCAGAAGACCTTGAATATCAACCTGCATTGGCTGGATATTTAATTCAAACTGGTTATGCCGCAATGGACATTGAAGGTTCATGGCAATTTGGTGTGATTAATGCTGCTAAAGAAGATAGCAATATCAATTTAGGTTTCTGGCCATATCCAAGTGGATCTGCTGGTTTATTCCCACCAACAATCCTTGATTATCAAGCAGTCTCATCTCAAACAGCTCATCCTGAAGAAGCATATTTACTTGCAAAATGGATGACATTCGGCGAAGATGGATGGAAAACTCGTCTTGATTTGCTAGAAGCTGATCGCGATGAAGCATTAGCCAATGGTGATTTACCTATACATTTAGATCGTTTCCCAGTTGCTGATTATCCAGATGTTTGGGATAGAGTTTATGACTTGGTTGACGATATTGAAGGTTTAAATTACACATTAGAACGTATTGAATATGCAAAACCTGACCTTGATAAATGGTTACCAGGGTACAAAGATTTCTGGGCTTGGGTAAGTGATCCTGAAAACCCATATAATTGGGATAGTTTAGTTATTGATGGTCCAACTGCTGTAGCAACATATGCTGTGCAATGGGAAGCAAAAGCAAATGAACTTGTACAAGGACAACTAGATACTTTAGGTGCTGATTGATCAAATGAAATGGATAAGAGGGGAAATTTTCCCCTCTTAAATCCATTATATATTAGGGAGGAAGCATGAAGAACATCATTATATTATTTAAAAAAGGATTTAAAAAAATCAAATCTAGCATCAGCGAATTTAGTGCTAAGCGGATTATATCCATAATCTTAGCATTTGTTTTAATTCTCGTTGTCGTGCTATCTTTTTTTAAGCAATCCTCAATTGATACTTTTTTTGAAACTTCCTTATTAGCAAATGATTATCAAAATGAAGCTTTGAGTAATGCTTTTAGCACACCTTTGTATACACAGGTTAAACAAGCTTATATCGAAGCGAATGCTACAGAAACTGATATAGAAAAGACCATACTTACATCGGATATGACATCATTACAACCTATTGACATCAATGATGCTGATTATGGTAATATTGTCAGTGATTATGTTGATGCAACAGGTATTTCACAAGATGTTTATTTATTAGATGATTCACATTCAGTATCATTTGTTCATACAAACACAGAAGCCGGGCTATACTATATTGCTTTAGACTATTACGAGTTAGAAGAAAGCATTAACAACACTCAAATCAGTATTAAAGTTAATGGAGAAAGCCCTTTTTATGAAAGTCAAACGATTGTTCTACCTTCTAAATGGGAATTATCTTCTACTGAATTTACACTCGACAGGTATTTAAATGAAATACAACCTAGTTCTAATAAAATCAAAGATTGGTATCATCATAAGGTTAATGACTATCGTGGCATGCATCCAGGTCTGTTTGCTTTTGAGCTAGAAGAAAACGATGTTGTTGAAGTCGAGTATGTCAATGGACAACTATTAATCGGACAATTCTATTATGTTTTAGAAGATAACATTCCAACTTATGATGCATATCTAGCAAGTCATGGAACTTCAGATGTCATTGATGATAATATTACGATTGCTGCACGCGACATGGCATCACGAAATGATGCGTCGATTCGTTTAAGATCTGAATATGATCCTTCAAACTTATATTACAATACCCAATTTTTAAGACTTAATGTTATTTTTGGTGAGTCATGGCAAAATAGCGGACAAGCGATTACTTATAATGTGGAAGTAGAAACATCAGGGTATTATTATTTATCTTTCAAATATCGTCAATATATGATTAAAGACATGCCTGTCTTTAGAAAGATCATGATTGATGGCGATGTACCATTTGATTTACTAGAAAATTATGCTTTTCCATATACAGTTAATTTTGTTAACCGTACATTAGTTGATGAAAACAATGACAACCTAAAGATATATCTTGAAGCCGGTTCTCATGAGTTTACGCTAGAAGCAGTTAACTATCCATATCGTCAAACGATTGAAACCATTCAGTATGTCATGAATGAGATTCAAAGCTTGGCTTTAGATATCAAGAGATATACAAGCGGTGGAACAGACAGATACCGTGACTGGGATATTGAAACTTATTTCCCAACAGCATCCTCTGATATTCTAGATTGGGCTGATCTAATTAGCCAAACTTATACACAACTCTTGAGTTTAACAAGTGTTGATCAACCTTCTGAAATTGGAAACTTGAAAGTTGCTGCAACACGTTTAATTAATATTGCAAATGATATCAATAAACTTCCAAGTTTAATGGTTCTATTTTCTGATGGTGACTCATCTGTCAATCAGATGCTAGGTAATTTGATGCAAAGTCTCATGCGCTCGAATCTTGAATTAGAACGCAGTATCTTTCATGGGGAAGATCCTATTGCTAAGCCATATGCAAACATATTTGTTCGCTTCTGGGAAGGCACTAAGCGTCTTGTTTTATCGTTTGTCAATAATCCTTATTCAGCATCAACGCGTCAAGATAATGAAATTACTGTTTGGGTAAACCATCCAAGACAGTATATAGAAATCATGCAATCAATGATTGATGAGAGATATACAGGCTCAATGAAAATTACTTTATCACAGATGCCTGATCAAAATAAACTCGTATTAGCGAATGCCAGTGGTCAATCACCTGATATCGCTTTAGGTGTCAATCACTGGATACCTTATGATTTTGCAGTCAGGGATGCTGCGCTCGATTTACGTCAATTTGATGGCTATGAAGAACTTGTCACTCATTTTTCTAAAGGGGCAATGATTCCTTATGTCTTTGAACAAGGTGTGTTTGGTATTCCGGAAACTCAAAACTTCTGGGTAACTTATTATCGCAAAGACATCTTAGACAGCATTGGTATTACTGAAATCCCTCAAACTTGGGATGAAATTATTGAGATTTTACCTTTGTTACAAAGCTATGGCATGAACTATTTTGTACCATTAGCTCAATATAGTGGACTCAAACCATTTGTTGCTACATTGCCTTTCATTTACCAATTTGGTGGAGATCTCTATTCATCAGATGGTATGCAGACCAATATCAATAGTGAAGAAACACTAGAAGGTATCACGTTAATGTCTGAACTATTTACTTTATACAATGTTCCTAAGTATGTTGGTTCATTTTATAATCAATTTAGATATGGCTTGCTTCCGATTGGTATTTCTGATTTATCCACTTATATTTTATTAGATACTGCTGCAGTAGAACTAGATGGACTGTGGGGCATGGATTTACATCCTGGTGTTCTAGACCCTGATACTGGTGAGATTAACCGTTATAGCTCTGTTGGAGCTCAAGCATCCATGATCATGAGTGATACAAAGTATCCTGAACAATCTTGGGATTTCTTGGAATGGTGGATGTCAACAGACGTCCAAAGCGACTTTGCATTTTTACTTCAAAGCACTTATGGTAAAGCTTATTTTTGGAATACAGCAAATCTTGATGCATTTGAAACACTTTCAATGCCTCAAATTTATAAAGATATCGTTTTAGAACAATGGACATACGGTCTAGAAGCTTCACGTATTCCCGGTGCATACATGGTTGAACGTGAAATTAGTAATGCATGGACTAAAATTGTTTTTGATGGAACAAATCCAAGACAAGCACTAGATGAAGCCGTTCGTATTTCTAATCGAGAGATTATCTATAAGATGGCAGAATTTGGATACACATACCAAGGAGAAATATTGAAGGAATATATTGTTCCAAGTATTTACAATATTGACCAGTGGTTAACGGAGGTACATGATGATTAGTAAAATGAACCGTCCGGCTTGGTTTATCGTTCCATATTGGACATTATTCTTTTTCTTTGTTGTTGTACCAGTACTTGCAGCTGTTTTCTTGTCATTCACATATTTTAATGCTATTCAAGCACCAACTTTTGTTGGAATCACAAACTATATTGAACTGATCACAATGGATACAGTTTTCATGCAGTATGTTTTGTCAAACACACTGAAGTTCGCTTTAATTGTTGGACCAGTAGGTTATTTATTATCATTTTTGCTTGCATGGATGCTTGCACAGATACCTTCAAAAGCTAGAACTGTTTTAGCAATCATTTTATATTCCCCATCACTCACAATGGGTGTTGCAATGGCTTCCATGTGGAGAATCATATTCTCTGATGATTCACAGGGTTATCTCAACAGTTTACTTCTTAACTGGGGAATTATCTTAGAACCAATTCAATTCTTGCAATCACCTCAATACCTAATGACCATTATGATTGTTGTCTCTTTATGGAGTAGTATGGGGGTCGGATTTTTAGCGATGCTAGCTGGGGTGCTCAATATTGATCAAACACTCTATGAAGCCGCTTATATGGATGGTATTAAAAATAGAGCTCAAGAAATTTTCTATATTACCATTCCTTCAATGAAACCACAAATGCTCTTCGGGGCGGTTATGGCAGTCGTTACAACCTTTCAAGCAGGTGGTATCGGTGTCGCCTTATCTGGGTCAAACCCGACACCGCAATATGCTGGACAATTAATTGTAAATCATATTGAGGATTTTGGATTCATCAGGTACATGATGGGTTACGCAGCAACAATCAGCGTCATCTTATTATTGATGGTTTACTTCATTTCAAAAGTTACTTGGCGCATACTAGGGGAAAGGGAGTAATCATATGGCTAGAAATTCATTTCAAGGCACAAAGATAAATCCTGCTCATTTTGACCGTAGCCAGATTCCATTCTTTGCATTCCTTATTCCATTTTCAGTATTGATGCTTTTACCTATTATATTTATTGTCAACCATGCATTCAAACCACAAAGTGAGCTTTTTGCTTACCCACCAAAGTTCTTTGTTAGAAGACCAACATTGGATAATTTTCAAGAATTATCTCGGATTGTATCTGCATCTGGTGTTCCATTCTCAAGATATTTGGTTAACAGTTTGTTTGTGACAATTATCGGTGTTACACTCGCGATATTCATTACCGCCTTTTCAGCATATGCTTTATCCAAGTTGAAGTTTAAGGGAAAGAAATTCCTATTTGAACTGAACACATTGGCTTTAATGTTTGTTCCTATCGCAGTTCAAATTCCTAGATACTTAATTATTGCTAAGTCGGGTTTAATTGATACCTATTGGGCTCATATTTTACCCGTTATTGTCATGCCAGTTGCGATGTTCTTGATTAAACAATTTATCGATCAAACACCGAACGAATTGATTGAATCAGCCAAAATAGATGGTGCATCTGAGATGCAGATCTTCTTAAAGATTGTCATGCCAATCATTTCTCCAGCGATTGCAACTGTAGGTATTTTAGCCTTTCAGGCGATTTGGAATGATACGACGACTTCGGTCTTGTATATTAATGATGAGAGCAAACGAACGCTTGCTTTCTATATGATGAGCTTAACATCAGCACAAGGAAATACTGTTGCCGGCCAAGGGATGGCAGCTGCAGCAGGGCTTCTGATGTTTATTCCAAACTTATTGCTATTTATCATCCTTCAAAGTAAGGTTATGAATACGATGGCACATTCGGGTATCAAATAATGAAAAAATATATTATATTAATTATTTTATTGCTAACAATCTTCATTCCATCCCTAGAAGTGAAAGCAAACGGATTACCTTATCAAACCTATACCTATTCAAGTGCTACTCATCGTTTTGTCTGGACACAAGATGCATATTTACCATTATCCATTAGCTACGACTTAGGTGGATTAACTTTGGATGCACCTAGCGATTTAACTGTTGATGACAATGATAATGTCTATATTGCTGATTCTGGAAATTCTAGAGTCATCAAATATAGTTTAAAAGATGATGTTGTCACAATTATTGGTGAAGGTTTTCTTAACCAACCAACAGGTGTTCATGTTGGTTTAGATGGTAGCCTATATGTTGCTGACTTTGGTACAAAAGAAGGTTATCAATATTTATATGATGAGTTAACAGATACATACACGTTAGGTTCAATCTATTCAAAACCAATCAATACACCGTATTTTACAGAAGCAGATGCATTTGATCCAACCAAAATTATTACGGATCGTGGAAATAACGTTTATATTTTGTTGGCAGGTAATATCAACGGATTGGCTGAATTTGAAAACAATGGCAATTTCTTTGGATTCTTTGGAGGTAATACATTACCAAGTACTTTAGACAATATATTAAAATCAGTTTTATTTGATGAAACACAGCGTAGAGAATGGTTTAAAATGATACCAAAACCTGTTTATAATATCGCTGTTGATCATGATGGATTGATTTTAACTACAACAAAAGAAGAAAGCGGATACCTCAAACTCAATATCGCAAACTTTGTTTATAACAAATCTGTATGGGGATTTGATAATGTAGAAGATTTATTTGTTGGTCCGTATAACACGATCTTTACAATTACATCAGATGGTTATATTACTGAATATGGTCCAGATGGTTCAACTCTCTTTGTTTTTAGCGGTCCAGATACATACAATCAAAAAGGTTTGTTTAAATACCCAACAGGTGTTGCGGTAGATTCTAAGAGTAATATTTATGTGATCGATCAGGAATCTTCTGCCCTTCAAGTATTTATTCCGACTGAATTCGCAAATTTAGTGCATTATGCAATCGAACTTTATCAAGAAGGAAAATATGCTGAATCACTAGAACCATGGCAAGAAGTACTTAGAATGAACAGTTTGTTTGACCTTGCTAACAAAGGAATTGGTAATGCATATTTCGCAGAAGCTGATTATGAAAGTGCAATGGAATATTATCTTGTTGCAAGAGATACTGATGGATATTCTAATGCCTTCTGGGAAGTAAGAAACGCCACACTACTTGATAGTGGACAATTCATTGTTGGTATCTTCTTAAGCTTAATTCTTTTATATTTTGTAAATCGATTTGTCCATTTTATGGATTATGTCAAGAAACCTTTTAGTAAACTTAAGGCTTATTTAAATCAATTTAAACTCTATCAAGAACTCGTTTTCCCATTTTATATTATCAGACATCCAGGTGATGGATATTACGGTATAAAACGAGAGCATAAGGGGTCCAATCTTTCAGCAACTATTTATTTATTGTTGTTCTTTGCTGCTTATGTTTACTGGATCTTTAAAACAAGTTTCTTATTTAATAACAATATTCCATCAGAAATAAACATGTTCCAACAAATGACAACGATCTTCGTTCCATTCTTCTTATGGGTTATTGCTAATTATCTAGTATGTAGTATTCGAGATGGTGAAGGTAAATTGAGTGATGTTTACCAAGCGACTGCTTATACTCTCTTACCTATGATAATTACATTCCCAATTTTAACTTTCATTTCTAATGGATTAACTTATAATGAAACATTTATTTATTCAACATTATTATTTATTGGTATTGCACTCACAATTATTTATATGATTATCATGGTTAAAGAAATTCATTTCTATGACATGAAGCCAACCATTTCTAATATTTTAATTTCAATCTTTACAGCAATTATGATCTTGGCTGTGCTTTTCATCATTTATTTATTACTCAATGAAGTCTGGACCTTATTCTCAGATATTGTAAGGGAGTTGATCAATCGTGGCTAAAGTAACTAAGTATATTATTGTATTTATCTTGTTTACGATGCTAACAGCTGGTATTGTTTACGCTGCTGATGTTAATATTCCTCTTGCTGATTTCCAAACTGCAGATAACTATCCATACATTAATGAATTATTACTTGAAAGTTCTAGATATACCCAAACAGATGATGTTTCTCCTCAAGTTTTAAATGATTATCATACTTTGTATAATTTATCTTATACAGATATCGAATTAGATACTTTAGGCTATGAACTCATGTTTGATACGAGTGAACTTCAAGTGTATTTTGAAAAAGATTCATTCTCAATCATGATCAAAAACAAAGAAACTGGATATTTTTGGTCCTCAAGACCAGAGTTCCAAGGTATCTCTGGATCAAGAGAAGATAATACAGCAAATAGAAATCTAATGAATTCTGGGTTGTGGGTTGATTATGTTAGAGCACAAAATATCACAACATCGACGTTAACTACAGCATCCTTATATACGCTTGCTGAAGCTAAGTATCAAAATGATGCTTCTATAACTGTAGATAATCCAGATCACTTACGTCCATATCTACTTGAAGCTGGCAGTTATTTAACAAGAAAAGTCTCAGTTTCAATTGAAAATCAAACATCAAATTCCTTTTCTGTACATGTTGATATTAAAGAA
>Ga0180007_10006480_pt1 | contig 11417 bp, 16 predicted proteins | sample MM_PC_MetaG_FD_121122 | JGI IMG/M metagenome (GOLD analysis project Ga0180007, IMG submission 121122) | Groundwater microbial communities from the Aspo Hard Rock Laboratory (HRL) deep subsurface site, Sweden - MM_PC_MetaG | ecosystem: Environmental > Aquatic > Deep subsurface > Groundwater...
AATACTTTCCTGTGTTTTTTTCCCATGGACTGTGAAGGCGCGTCCATGAGCTTGTTTACCCAGGCATAATTTTTTCCAAGGATTGCGCGGTTCACTTTGTTGTGGAAGGCTCTGTTTGGCATAACTATTGTTTTGTTTCTTCTGGTTTAAAATCTTTTCCTAAAGCAAAAGCATATTAACCAGGGAAGGGGAAGGTATACATATTGGATAGGGTATGGAGTATAGACCATGGTGTATAGTTGATGAAAAGATATGCTACAGATGTGAACAAGGAAATGCACTCAGAGCTGCAAAAGGCCGGAGAATTCTGCGTGAGCCAGGGTTTAATTCCTAGAAACACGCATTACTTCGTAACCAAACTTGGCCTTCAAACTCTGCTTAGGTTCTGCAGGGATGAAGCTTTGAAGCTGAAGGAGAAGGGGCTGGCGGAATAAAGGCAGGTTTATGGCATGTTTAAAGTATGTTGTGGAGGAACTATAAGCCATGTCTCCTACTGAGACAGGGGGTATAGGTAATGCGTAGTAAACTAGTAACAAAACCACTATATGAAAAAATAAAAAAGCTAAGGGCTGATAATTACTCCTGGGATGCTATTGGCGCAAAATTCGGAATGCAGGGGAAAACGGCCTCGGATGGTTTCAATGAATTTTTAGAGAAAGAACAGAGAGAAGAAAAAAAAGAAGAGGCAACTCTCGGGGTAGAGGAGGAGCACCCGCCACTGCCAGAGGAGCCTGAAAAAGCGGTTGTTAAGTCAAAGCCTGCAAAAGGCGTTGGAGGTAAAAAAATGGCTGAAGGAACTGGACAGCGAGAAATGAGCGTCAAGTTTGATGCTCGAATGGACCCTACTACTTACTCGGTTGCTGACCAACTAGTAAAGCAGGGGATTGCGGAGAACCAAAGCGATGCGGTGAGGAAGAGCTTGCGGTTGCTTTATGCGGTTTCTAATCCTGGGCAAGTACAATCTATGGGTGAAGGTACCCAGGCGCTTGCTGAAAAGGTCCAGAGCCAAAAGGGACTTGGGGACATTTTGAACATGAAAAAGCAAATGTACGAATTGCAGCAGTTGGATAACGCATTGGGGAAAAAGGAAGATGGAATGGGTATTGACATGGGAAAAATATTACAGTACCAGATGATTCAAAATTTGATGCGCCCCTCCAAACAAAATGATGGCAACGGTTCTCAATATCAGATGTTAGCCTCGCAGATTAAAGATATGCAGTCAACCTTTCAGCAACAGATAAAGGAATTCACAGTCAATAACCAGCACAAACAGGAAATTAACGAGATGAAGACAGCACTTCAGCAACAGATGGACCGGCAGCAGCAAGCCATTAAAGAGGCGACCACAAATAAGGGCTTTGACATTGAAAAATTCTTGACTCTTACAAATACTGCGAATGAAAAACAGCTCGCATTAATCCAAGGAGCTCGCACAAAAGAAGAGGAGATTAAGGCTCAGAGCAATGAACAACTTGCTCACATGAATTCAAAGCTGGAGGACGTTAAGCAAAAAATGCAGGAGCAACAGCTAGAATTCATGAAAAATGAGATGGAGAAAATCCGTAATGATATGCATAAAGACATGCAAGGAGCGGCTATGACCAAATCCATGAGGGACAAAGTTGATGGGCTCCTGCTGAAAAATTTTGACAAGGCATTGGACCACCAGGAAGGTGGAAAATCAAAAGACCAGCTTATAACCGACCTGATTGGAAGTACCATGGACAAAATCAAAGAGCCTATTCTAGCGCCTTTAGGTCAAGCTATGGCTCAAAGAGCAATGCAGATGCCGAGCCAAGTCGCGCCTCAAGCACCGCATCCATCCATGCCAGCCCAAGCGCTTTCCACAGCTCCAGGAGCCTTCCAGGAATTTACTTCTCCAACACCTACTGGGCCTCCGGGTGGAAAGAAATAATAACCTGAACAAAGGCAATAATAGTTATGAATCACATTGACCAAATCACGCTTTCTTTCCTAAAGCAATACTCGGAACAAGACCTTGCCCGGGCAATCGAGGAAAATGCAAGCCTGAAGCAATTGATTATAACTTACATGCCCTGGATTTTGGGGCTCGCTCGAATCTCAGCCCCCTTTTATTCCTCCAGCGATTTTAACTCAGAAACTATCCTTAACTGGCTTAGGCCGGAAAGGCCTGACCTTTACCGAGTTCTCACCCGGGACAGCAAAGCAAGGCAGTGGTTTGAGAATCAAATGGTTGAATTAAAGGGTGCTTTCTTTGGACAATAGAGAAATAGGGTTTCTGGATTACAACTTTGACAACATAATGCGGAACCTGATTGCGACAGAAATTCATCTGAGGGACTTGACCAGCGGCCGCGAGCAAGGGCATGATTCCTGCTGCAGGAAACACCTGTTGTTCATCGAAAACGAATTGGGCGAGGCCCAAAGCCATTCCGCGGTTATAAAGCCGGAGCTGTTCAAAGTTTTTAAAAAGCTTGAGGGGAAGGTCATTGATTTACGCAAGAACCTTTCGACTGTGGAAATAACTGACGCGATAAACAGGGTTCGAGAAATCCGCAAGGGCATGGAGCAAATAAACCCCGAATACGACACTTCTAATTGTGTTTCCTGCGCCGGAGTGGAAAAAAAAGTTGAAAAGTTGTTAAATAGTAAACCAGAAAGCCCAGCGCAAAAACGCAAGACATATAAAGGAGATAAAGTCAATAATGTTAATACAAAATTAAGCATTGGAGGTAATGGAATGTTGAGCGGAAAAGAAGTTGGCTATATTGCTGGTGGAAACTTCCTTGGAAAGGGAGTGGACATGCTGGCAGCCTATGTCGATACCTCGATGGCATCTGCAGCCAAACCAGTATTTGAAAGGCCTTCCACTTGGATTAGTATCCTTGGCGGGCTTGGACTGACAATAGTTGGTCTAAAGTATGTCAAGGACCCAAACTATGCGTTGGCAAGCACGGTTTGCGGAACAAACTTGCTAACCAACGTGGTTGACTACGCACAAGAAGCGCTGGTGACGGAAACAATGGGGCTGGGTATGCCAATGGCATTACGGGTTGCTCCAATGATTCCAAACGGCCACGTCGGAGGCCGTCCTTTCGCAGGACAGTAAAGGGCAGATGGAATGCTTAAGGCAGGAATGCCGAAATGGGGCAGAAGGAATGCCTCTACAAAAAAATAATTTGGAGGGAATACAATGGGAAAACCTTTGATAGTAGAAATGGACAAGGTGAGAGACCAGTATCCGGAGTTTGACGTAGGAGCACAAAAGCTGTTCACGGATGCAGTTGACAAAGCTAAGCAACAGTGGCCAGGATTCACCTATGGTGGACAGTACCCATCCGCTAGCGAGTTTGGGAAGACCACATTGCTGCCAAAGTTCTTGACCGGCTACGCTGGAGCAGCTCTAACCAACTACAGGCAGTATTTTGGTTCAGTGAACGCTTGGAACCAGATTTTCAACAAAACAATTGACGAGGACGTAATCCACGGCATGATGGGATTTGCGTTCCCAGACCCGACAATAAGGTTCACGGAACTGAGGTACGAGATCGGCGACATCAAATATCCACGCATTAACATAGAGGAAATCAACTGCTATAACCAGCCAGCAGTGATATTCCGCCAGGGAATAATCGCAATGGAAGAAACGCCGTTCCTTGTAAAGGGCTACCTGACATCAACAGGATACCAGAGGGTTGTGCCGGTAGAAAGCTTCACTTTGTTCAAGAAGAAAGCTGACGTGATTTCAGAGTAAGGAGGCTGACTAAGAATGGCCCAGACTTCGACGGTTAGTATCTACTACAAAGATATTAGACCAGGCGCAGCTGTAGTCTATGGGCGTATCAAGGGAAGAATTGGCTCGGCCAAACTCCGAGCCAAGGACTTTGACCTTTCGACCATTAGGGTTGTTATGCTAACCGCTAACGACTATGATGCAAAAACCATAGGCACTCCTATAATTGGAAGCATTGTCGGTGCAGGCACCCCGGCAAAAGCAAAATCATTGGCTTTTGGTAGCCTAGGCAATCACTTTATCCTTGGCTCTCCAGGATATGCCGCGGGAACTCTTGCGAGGACTGTAAACTATATTGTGATGGGTGAATGACATGGCTGTAACTTCGACTGTAACAATATTCTGGAAGGACAAAAAGCCAGGCAAGGAAGCGGCTGTTATCTATGGGCGCGCTCGCGCGCGAATAGGTTCAGGCCGGCTCCGCGCAAAGGACTTTGACCTTTCGACCATTCGGAACCTCCAGTTAAACTGGCAGATTCCAGGCAGCGCAGCTCGACAGCAGTTAGGAACAGCCTTGGTAGGAAGCCTTGCAAGTCCAGGAAGCCCTAGCAATTACTTCCTTTTGAAGGGAGCTGCAGCGGGAACACCGTTGGTCACTCTTAACTTTGTGGTGATGGGGGAATAATATGGCAGGACCAAGTTCAACAATAACAATTGACTATAAGGCCAAGAAAGATGGAAGTAAGGCAGTGGTTTATGGAACCCTTAAAGCGTTGTGGGGAAGTGCAACCCTTAGGGCTGAAGACTTTGACCTTTCAACCATCTACTGTGTTCAGCTTACAAGGAAATCAGTAGGCCTAATGATTTCCCCAGGCTCGCAAGTTTCATTGATTGCAAGCGTTTCAAACGTTGGCAGCCTAGGAAATACCTTTGCGGTTCCAGGAACGCCACTTGGAGCGGCATATAGTTCATACTTTATAGTCATGGGAGAATAACTCCCGACAACACGCCTCTGCGTGTAAAAAGTAGAGAGGTGAATAAGACAATGGAGTTTTTAGAACCCGGTCATTTTGTGAGGATATGGGATAGAGAACTAAGGAGATTCGTTTTCTATCGGCTCCTCGAGCGAGAAGGCCCCCTAAAGTACCCTTATACTTACGCTGTCTTAAAGGCAAACACCACTTGCAGCGAAAAGATTTTTGAGGACTTAAACCCCTCAAAGAACCACATTTACCAGTGTTTTCTTGGCATAAGGGACGGCTTAAGGTTGAATGTGTGGCACCCCTACGACGAGAAAATGTTGCTGTGGGATGAAACTGACCTTGATGATGTTTCCTCTTCTGACACTGCAAACCTCGAATACGAGGACACCCCATATGACGAGCCAACATTCCAGTTTTGGATTATCAGGGACAGGTACCCTGGCTTTGTGGTTAAGAACCTCTATGGGAACAGGAAAGTCAGGCCGCAAATAATCGTTTACGGCATGAAATTCGACTACGAAGTGGTAACTGACCCTGCGCTCTTGGACAAGCTGACGAGAGGGCTGGTAAGATGTACTCCCATTAGTTGGAGGAAGCTGGAGGACTGAAAATGGTAGGCGAAACTAGGACTAAAGGCATTCGCACCGTTCCACTATTACTGGTGGCTAGGACGCGAGGCACTGGAGCCACTCAACTCATGGGTTCTTTCACGATTCCAAAGAACAAGCGGGGGCAGGTTACGGTCCAAAAGTTTATCTGCGGTTCCGCTGACACTTGGTTCGCGGTAACTGCGACTGCAGGAAGCGCCGGAACTAGGGGAACTGTGGACATTCACTACATGGAAGCGAGAGGCCAGGAAACCATAATTGGAGCAATCGACGAGCCGATTCTGTCCTTGTCTCCTGGAACGGTTAATGTTCGCATGATAGCGAATGGAACTGCAACCTGGAATGGCGTGAGGATGAGAACTGACCTAGTCTAAAGGTGATATTATGCCGCAGGTAATCAGGCGCACAAGGGTAGTCTCAGACGACATTCGCAATCTTGGCATTAAAACGGTTGATATTGGAGAACTGAAGGTCACCACTGCCAAGCTTGCTAATTGGGCGGTTACCGCTCCAAAGCTTGGGAGTAAGTCTCTTACTACTGTGAAAGGCAGTCCTCACTTTGTAACAAATGAGTTAATTGCTGGCACAGTTATTGGCTCGACTGAAATAAAGGACTATAGCGTTATCGCAGTTAAAATTGGAAGCAAGGCCGTTACCACTACAAAGGGTAGTCCTCTTTTCTGCACTGGTACTTTGCTTGCGGGTAGTGCTGTTACCCGAGCAAAAATTGGGTCTGGAGCAATTACGACTAACAAAATTTTTCCAGACGCGGTTACAACTAACAAAATAAACGCTAAAGCCATAACAACTACTGAAGGGAGCCCTGATTTTGTAACAAATGCATTGCTGGCTGGTAGTGCGGTGCAAACAGCGAATATCACTGCAGCCAATGTTACGGCTAACAAGCTCGGTGGCAGTGCAGTCACCACTGCAAAGATTGGTTCTGGACAAGTAACAACTAACAAAATTGCTCCAGATGCAGTGACCACTAATAAAATTAATGCAAAAGCAATTACGACCACGGAAGGAAGCCCTGACTTTGTAACAAATGCCTTGCTGGCTGGTAGTGCGGTGCAAACAGCGAATATCACTGCCGCCAATGTTACGGCTAACAAACTTGGGGGCAGTGCGGTCACCACTACAAAGATTGGCTCTGGGCAGATAACAACAAACAAAATTGCGCCGGATGCGGTCACTACCAATAAAGTAAATGCTAAAGCTATCACTTCAACAGAAGGCAGCCCTGGCTTTGTAACAAGTACGTTGCTGGCAGGTAGCGCAGTAATCGAAGCCAAAATTACGGCTGGAAATGTAACCGCTAATAAGCTTTCTGGTAGCGCGGTAACCACCGCTAAGATTGGCTCTGGGCAGGTAACGACCAACAAAATTGCTCCAGATGCGGTCACCACCAACAAAATAAACGCTAAAGCCATTACAACTACTGAGGGCAGTCCTGACTTTGTAACGAATGCCTTGCTGGCTGGCAGCGCTGTGCAAACAGCGAATATTGGTTCTGGGCAGGTTACGACCAACAAAATTGCCCCGGACGCTGTCACCGCTAACAAAATAAATGCCAAGGCCATTACAACCACAGAGGGTAGTCCTGACTTTGTAACGAATGCCTTGCTGGCTGGCAGCGCTGTGCAAACAGCGAACATCACGGCTGCTGCAGTTACGGCTAACAAGCTTGGCGGTAGCGCTGTTACCACGGCAAAGATTGGCTCTGGGCAGGTAACAACTAACAAAATTGCTCCGAATGCTGTTACTGCGAATAAACTAACAAGATTAACTCAGGGCAGCGTAATTACTGCGGGGAATTATTATACTTATCCAACAGCTTATACTACTCTCTTATCAGCAGCGGCAACTAGGACGATAGGCTCTCCACTTTATAACCCTGTTTATATTACAAGTAGAAAAGCTGGTTCTCTAAAAGTAATGGGAAGCCCGGTCGAATCCTTGCTGGTAATGGTTGTTGGCGACGTGTAGCCAAACCGAACCTTTAAAAACAGTTATGCAATAAAGTAATTTTTATATGGTTTGCGTTATTGGGCTTGGCGAGATTGGCGCTGCTGTTTTGAGGGAACTTGTTTTGGTTGATGGCCATAAAAAAGTTTGTGGCTGCGATATAGACAAAGAAATTGTTTCCAAGCTGAAGGCCCAGGGATTTAATGTTTCTACTGAAATCCAAAAAGACGATATTTACATAATTACTGTTTATACAACTGAGCAAGTAAAAGAAGTTATTTCAAAAATTGCCCATAGGTGCCATAACTCAAAAATGTTTCCCCTAATTTCAATTGAATCCACTACCAAACCAGGCACTTTAGAGTGGATTAAGGCGGTTAAGGATAAAGCTGGCTTTGACCTTGTGTTATTCCCCCACCGTTTTAATCCAAAGGACTTACAGCATCATATTTTCAATTTGGATAGGCTTTTAGGCGGTTTCGACTCTGAAAGCGTTTCTCGGGCTTTAAAGTTTTACTCAAAATATATGCCAAAAAATTTAATTCATACTTATCCAATTTATGTTGTAGAGCTCGCGAAAGTAGTGGAAAACGTTTTGCGCTATATGGAAATAGCAACCGCTGAAGAATTGGACCTATTGCTCGAGCAAAAAGGGTGGGACAAAGTTTCCAGAATTGCCCTTAGGAACGCAGTGAACACCAAATGGAATATTGACTTGAAGGAAGCTCGGGATGGAATTGGTGGTAAATGTTTATCAAAGGACATGAAAATATTCAATGAATTCTTCTCCAACAACTTTTTGTTTCAAATCGCAGAAAATGTAGATGTAATCTATAAGAGGAGGCGAGCTAAATAAGACTGTTGTGGAGCGCTAAAGACCATCCGATGGTTCGTTCAGCCTATGGAAAATGCTTGAGAGAAATCGTTCCCAGAGTTAAGCGAGAAACAAAGCACGAGATTGCCTTGTTTGCAACAGTAGGAATTCAATACTGGGAGGACAATTGGGAAGGAATGAAGGTATACCCTGGAGCCGACAACAAAATAACCGGCGAGGATATAATCCAACAGCACTACAATAACTGGCGGGCCGACGCCTATATTTTACAGATGGACGCTTGGTGTTACAGCCAGCTTTACGATTTTTCTGCCGCGCGGCAGATAAATTTGTTCCAGTACGTTCCGATTGATTATTTCCCGCTTCCACAATATGTTATCCAGCGATTGCAGAAAGCTTGCGGTCTTATCGCTATGACAAAGTGGGCTGAAGATGCTATGAAAAAGGCTGGCGTTGAAAACGTTTTAGGCCATATCCACCACGGGGTTGACACCGAAATTTACAAGCCAGCAGCCATTTCAAAAGAAAAAGTGAGAAAAGAATTTGCGGCGATGCGAAAACAGTTATTTGGTGCAAGTGAAGACGATTTTTTGATTACCATTGTTGCAGCTAACCAGGACAGAAAGTCTTGGTTTGAGTGGCTTAATGGTATCGCTCTTTTCATAAGAGAAAATCCGGACGTAAACACAAAAATTTATCTCCATACTCCTATGCAGATGGGCGGCGGCTATAACATTCCAGCCCTGGCAAACCTGCTAGGAATCCAGCCCATAATCAGGACGATTGACCCTTACAAGTATGCTTTTGGCCTGATAGGTGAAGCAGAAATGGCTAAGATTTACAATGCTGCAGATGTAACTCTTATCCCCTGCATTGAAGGTTTTAGCATGCCAACCATTGAATCGCTGGCTTGTGGAACGCCTGTAATTGGTCTTGACTATGGAGCCCAACAAGAATTAATTACTCCAGTAAGCAAGAACCTGCTGGCAAAAGTGGGGCATGAACAGATGTATGGGAACGCTTTGGTTAAGCCGGTGGTGAGCTCTGCCAGTATCGCTGAAAGGCTTGCCCATATTGCCAATGACCGGGATAGATATTTCTTTGAGTCTTCGCGTTATGGGGCTAGCTTTGACTGGAATACCATTGTCCAGAATGGCTGGCTTCCAATGCTAAAAAAAATAGAAGAGGTTCTCGAGGGCGAATGCTATAAGCTTCCTGAAACAAAGCCTTCAACTGCTAGGGTGATTAAATGAGAGTCGCTTGGCTGCAGGACTACTCGCCTTTTACAAAGGTCGGGGGCGCAGAATTAAATGACAAGGGAATGCTCTTGTATGGCATCAAAGAAAAAGGAGTGAACCCTGAAATCATTAACCCCCAAACTTTTCCACAGTACGATTTGTCAGTTTTTGACTTGGTGGTGGTTTCAAATTGCGTTACTTTTCCCCGGGAACAATTAAACAAAATCATGGACCAAACCCGTTACATGATTTTCACACACGACCACTATTTTTGCCGTTGGAGGAGCTTCTTTCAGGCATGGACTAAATGCCAAAAATGCCCCCGTTTAGAGTGGTGGAGGCAATTTTACGCCAGGTCTATTTTGAATATATTCCTGTCCCCATTTCATTATTCGATGCATGCAACGGTTTTCTCACAGGACGAGTTAAGCCCTCATATTGAAATTCCTTCTGCTGTTCCAATTGAAAAGTTTAAGCCAGATTCAGGCGTTTCAATGGAGCCAAATTCAGTTATTTCTGTCGGAGGGCTTTGGCCTTTTCGGGGCCGAGATGAACTCCTAAAGTATGCCGAAAAAAACAGCGACAAGCACTTTACTTTTGTTGGCGGTTGTCCGGATGCTGTTCAATTGCCCCCTAACTGCAAGTTTTTGGGCGAAGTCCCGAATGAAAAATTGATGGACTTATACCGCGCTCACGAGTACGCAATTCATCTACCGCGGAACGAGCCTTGCTCCCGCGCGGTAATTGAGTTCCTGCTTTGCAATCCAAAGGGAAAAGTTATCACCAATGATAAAGTCGGTTTTTTGAGTTTTCCAGAAATTTACTCTGAAGAAAAACTCGACCACAAAAAAATAAGGGAGTTCGTTGATGGGGCTCCTAAACGATTTTGGGAAGCAGTGGAGGGGGAAATATGAGAATTGCAACAGTAGGGCATTCCCTAATCAACTACAAGCAATACAATTTATACGAAACAATTGGCGAAAAAGGCTTGGCTGAATGCAAGGCAATCTGCCCTTCTTCCTGGTACGACGAAACAGGAATTCCCTTGAAAAAAACGGGCTTTGAACTGAAGCCATTATTTCCCACTTCAAAAAGCTGGATGCATTACTGGCTGGTAAACCTGAAAAGGGAAGTTCTTGAGTTCAAGCCAGATATCCTTTACATAATGCAGGAGCCCTTTTCCCTTTTTACGCTTTGGTGCCTCAAGACCTTCCAAAAGTATCCATTTAAAAAAGTGGTGTTTGGCTGGGAAAACAAAGAACCTAAAACAACTAACTACGATTTATCTGTTTGGAAACAAAGCCTGGACTTAGCCGACCTTGTTGTTTGTGGTAGCAAGGACACGGAACGTTGGGCTAACCAACTGACTGCCACGAAGACGATGGTTTGCCCTCAGTCCGGAATTGACACTGAGCTATTCAAGCCGATAGACATGGACATGGTCGTGCCGATGGATATGGAAAAAATAGAGTATGACCTTGTTTACGTTGGCCGGTTTGCAGAAGAAAAAGGGGTTAAGATGATTGAACAAGTGGCAAAAGAGCTGAACCTCAAAGTGCTTTGGGTTGGCGGCAGGGGAAAGATTGTCCCAGAATATGGGGACAAGCTTGGCTGGGTTAATTACATTGACCTTCCAATGCAGTATAATAAAGCAAAATTATTTGTTTCATTCACCTATGACTTTCAGGGCTATGCTGAACAATTTAATTATTGTCCTGGAGAAGCAATGGCTTGTGGCATTCCTGCAATTATTTCCGATAATGGCTCCCAGAAACAGGCTTATGAAAACTCGCCTATAACGGTCGTTAAAGAAAAGGATACTGCGGCTTTGAAGGAAACAATTCAGAGACTGCTAAAGGCTGACCACAAGCCCGAGCTTCTTCGGAACTGGGTTGTTGAAAATTTGTCCAATGAAGCGGTTGGCAAAAGGCTGGTTAAAGCATTTGAGGAATTAAAATGATTAGTGATATGATAGAGAAAGTATATGGGAAATTGAATAGGGAATATTGGAGCGAGTATTTTAAGGCTTGCATGGAGGTGCAAAATTGATCGGCTCGTATCTCATTG
>Ga0180007_10006481_pt1 | contig 11417 bp, 8 predicted proteins | sample MM_PC_MetaG_FD_121122 | JGI IMG/M metagenome (GOLD analysis project Ga0180007, IMG submission 121122) | Groundwater microbial communities from the Aspo Hard Rock Laboratory (HRL) deep subsurface site, Sweden - MM_PC_MetaG | ecosystem: Environmental > Aquatic > Deep subsurface > Groundwater...
TGGAAAGATATTCCCCGCAGATTTCGGCCAGACGGGCAAAGGCCACAATGCGGTGCCATTCCGTCTGTTCCTGCATCTGGCCGTCCTGGCCTTTCCATTTTTCCGTAGTGGCCACACTGAAATTTGCCACTGCCGTACCGCTCTGGGTATAGCGTACTTCCGGGTCTGAACCCAGGTTGCCGATGATGATGGCTTTATTGATCATGATAAAACTCCTTAAAAGACGGCGATGAGATAATGATGATATGAAAAGGTTCAATAAAATTAAACAGTATAAATTACATCGGCCGGCAGTGCAATCAGTCAATCATTGTCCTGCCGTTCCGAGAGAAAAAAAATATATGCAAAGCAGCAAAGAAGCAAGAAGTTAATGCAGGTTTTTTAAAACCGAAAAAGAAACAGCCGCATCAAGTGCCTGGGGTAATCTCTTTGCCTGGCCCGGTTCAAACCCGCACTCCTGCCATATTTCCTCGCTTTCCATGCAGAAATAAAGACAGGTGGCCGGGTGGGCCCGTATTCTGAGATGATGGAGCAGATGCTTGTAGAGTTCCACCCGCAGCGAGCGGAAATAACGGCACTTGCCGTCGAGGCCCATGATGAATTCCTCATGGAAGAATTTCGAGTTCGGAAAACGGGTGAGGGCAGTGGGACGCAGGGCCGGCAGGAATCGTAATGCCCCCAGGCTGATCCAGACGATTTTGTCTGCCGGTACGGTGTCGAAGAGTTTATGGATGGTTTGGGCGTATCCTTCCCGCCAGCCCGGGTGATAGATGATCGGGTCGAAATGAAAGGCCAGCCTGTAGCCCCATTCGGCGCATTGGACGGCCGCTTTGAGCCTTTCGTCAAGGCTGGCCGTCTTCAGTTCCTCACCCTTCATGACCTCAGGGCTGTTCAGTGACCAGGCGACAATGGTTCTGCCTCCGTGGTCAAGATTTTCCAGGTGGGCGATGGAGACACTTTTGGTTTTGAGTTCGAGCACGGCGGAACTCTTGTCCCGCATGAATTCCACCAGAATTCTGCTCAGGCCGGTAAGCGAGTCTAGGGCCAGGCTGTCGGTAAACTCGCCGGTGCCGATCCGCCAGAACCGGTTCTTGTGGGCAAAGGCCATGTTGAGTTCATTGATCAGATCATCGATATTGACAAAAAAGGAAATCCACGGATTATTGAGGTAGGCCTGGAGAATGCAGTAAACGCAATCCATGGGGCAGTTCATGCCGATATTCAACACCTGGTAATCGCAGCAGCAGTATTCTCTGGTGCCGGGGCAGGGTTTAAAAAAACTGCCCCGGTTTCTGCACAGGAGAAGATGCTGTTTGCCTTTTGTCAGGCTGCGCGGGTATGGTTCCGCATCGATTTGCGGCATGGCGCGGTCGGCAATGATTTCTACGGCAATATCGTGTGCGCGGGCGAGGATTTCCCTGGTATAAGAGAGATCCCGGCAGCTTTCCTCGATAAAAATTTTACGGATATGACTTGCTGGATTAGATTTTTGATGATTAAAGTAACTTTTTTCTAACATGCATCACACCATACATGAGGCTGAGATGGGCGACAAACGAAAAAACATTCTTTTTTGCTGAACAGTGGCGAGGCCGATCAAGTGTCTTCTTCTAAAATGCATTTTTTCCCCTGCTTCATTTTCCTGCTGTTTTCTCTTCAATCATTGGCAGCCCATGCCCAGAATCTTCATCTTCCGCCGCATGATATTCTCGTCCTGCATTCCTCGAACATCGGCCTTGACAGGGTAGAAAATATCAATACGGGTATTGAGCAAGTTCTGCTTGCCAAAGACCGGCAGGACATCGAATTGTACATTGAATATATGGACGGTCTGCGCCAGCCCGGAGAAGAAAATTTCCAGCGTATTTACCGCTTTCTCACGGAAAAGTACAGTTCCAGGAAATTTGCCGCCGTGATCGGCGTCGGCACAGCCGCTGTTGCTTTTCTGCAGCAGTACCAATCAGTGCTTTTCCCCATGACCCCTATTCTTTACTGTGGCGTGAGCTGCCGGAAGGATGACCGGGATGCCCCGACCGGAGGTTTTGTCGGGGTGTGCGAAAACGTTGATATCGTGTCCACCATTGAGGCGGGACTCCATTTATATCCCGAAACAAAGGACATTTTCATCATCAATGACCGCACCATTGACGGCCTGATCTATGACGCCAAAATAAAAGAAAGCATGCAAGCCTTTGCGGGGCGTATCGCCTTCCATCTGTGGGATGATGTAAGCATGGAGGAGCTGCTGCAGAAAGTGCGGGAGGTGCGGGAAGGCGGTCTTGTTCTGCTGGTTCATTTTACCCGTGACAAGAATGAGGTGAGTTTTTCATACGGCAGGAGTATCGGACTTATTTCAGCAAAATGCAAGGTTCCCATTCTGTCCATGTGGCAGTTTTATCTGGGCAACGGCGTATTAGGGGGAATGATGGTTGACGGCAGGTCCCAGGGCATGGCGGTCGCCGAAATGGTTGTTGACATACTCATGGGCGAACCTGTTGAAAATTTCGTCGGGCAGCAGGCTACCGCCAATCATCTGATTTTTGATTACAACCGGATGAAAAGATTTGCCATCCCTTACAAGGCCCTGCCTGAGGGCAGCATTGTCACGGATGAGCCGCAGTCCATTCTCTGGAAATATAAAAAGACCGGTCTGACGGTGCTGGGCATCGCCCTGGCCCTTGAAGCCGCGGTCATCATTCTTTCCGTCGTCGCCTATAAAAGCAAGAAGGCGGAGCAGATGCTCGAGGAGTTGGCCGATAAGCGCACCCATGAACTGACCAGCGCCAATGAAAAATTGAAAGCGGAAATCCATGTGCGGAAAAAAATTGAAGAGGCCCTGCGGGAATCGGAGGAAACTCTCCATCAGCTTTCCATAAATCTGCTGACGGTTCAGGAAAACGAGCGCCGCCGAATTTCGGTGGAACTGCATGATGAGCTGGGGCAGTCCCTGGCCGCCCTGAAACTCCAGGTCGGTTCCCTGGAGAAGCAGCTGGGGTATGATCTGCCTTATGTACTGCAGGAAGAGTGTGATGAGCTGCGGCAGAGCATCAACCTCATTATCGAGAATGTGCGCCGTCTTTCCCGTGATCTCAGCCCGGTTGCCCTGGATGATCTGGGTATTGATGCGGCCTTGGAGTATCTGATTACAAATTTTGCCAAGCTGCATGGCATTGAGCTTTCTCTTGATCTTATCGAGATCAATCATCTCTTCAGCCAGGCGGCCCAGCGTCTGGTATACAGGATCGTACAGGAGTCGCTCAACAATATCGGTAAGCACGCCAATGCAACGCATGTCAGCATCAAAATTGAAAAAGTAAAAAATCGTATCTTTCTTATTGTGAAAGATAACGGAACTGGTTTTAATACGAGGGAATTCCAGAACCGGAAGAAATCGGAGAGCGGCATGGGCCTTGCGGCCATGGCGGAGCGGGTGCGGATTCTGGAAGGGGTTATGGATATCAATAGTGAAGAGGGCGAAAGCACGACGATTGCGGTAAGTTTGCCGGTTTAGCCGGATACTATGATTGCAGCCAGTCCTCATTATCCGGGATTGCGCTGTTATTGCTGTTTTCGGGTCCATGCTCTTTCTTCACAGAGTACCTATTGTTAATTGCCGCCTGTTCGGATGTGCAGGGAATCGCTATGAAAGTCTATCAGGTTTTACTCGCTGACGATCATGTTTTAATTCGTCATGGCATTAAGAAGATCATTGAATCAGAGCCGTGGCTCGAAGTTATCGGCCAGGTCGGGGATGGCCTGGAACTTTTGCACATGATGAAGGAGGTGACCCCCGATATTGTCCTGCTTGACATATCCATGCCCAATTTGCGTGGGATCGAGGCCATCGGTGAGGCCAAGAAGATCTGTCCGGACGTCAAGATTCTGATTCTCACCATGCATAATAGTAAACAGTATCTCTGCCATGCCATGTCGGCCGGGGCGGACGGCTATGTTTTAAAAGAGGACTCTGACACGGAACTGCTGACCGCCATTAATCAGGTGATGAAGGGCGATATCTTTATCTCTCCCGTTCTGTCAAAAGAGTTCTCCAGTTCGGACATCGAACTCTGTATCAAAACAAAGAATTTCCCTTCCGAATCGTTGACGCCGAGGGAACGTCAGGTCTTGAAGATGGTCGCCGAGGGCAGAACGAGCAGGGATATCGCCGAGCTTCTGTCAATCAGCACCAGGACGGTGGAGCACCATCGGGCCAATCTGCTTAAAAAACTGAATATCAGTAATACCGCGGATTTGATTAAATATGCCATTCGCAAGGGCTATATCCTGCCCAGTACTTAGGGGCCGTTGCGAAATAACCATTACATCTCTAACCATTTCATTACGGCCCCTTATGCCGTTCGCAGTATTGCGATGCTACAGTTATTTTTTACAACGGCTTAGGGATTGATGCTGCATGTTTGCGGGCGGCCTTCCCGTCGTTGCAGGAAGGTTCTCCACCCCTGTTTGCGGATTTTTTCCCTTCGGAAAAAAATCTTCCACCTATCTTGTTGATTTAAGATTGTTTTTAAAAAAAGTCCTGAAAAGGGCTTTTTTTTTGAAATGAAAAGCTTTGACATTCGGCTTATCTTGTGCTTTCATCTTTTCTGACATACAACATTTTGTGTGTTCTGTCTTTTCTTGCCTGCGGGCAGTCTGTTTAAAAATACATGGCGTGGTTCAACCGCTTTGAACCAATTATAAGCTGGGGAACAGGAGAATAGGAATGGGGAGAAAAATGGAATTAGGTGATATGAAAATTCCGGCTGGGGTTATTGAACCGAAGTTTGCCGATAACGCCCTGTCAGTTCTGGAAAGACGTTATCTGATGAAGGATGTGGAGGGGAATGTCATTGAAACCCCGGCAGGGATGCTCTGGCGGGTGGCAAGCTCCATCGCCGTGGCTGACAGGCTTTATGACAAGGACGCCGATGTGCAGGCCCTGGCCCTGTCTTTTTATGAGATGATGGCAAACCGGGATTTCATGCCGAATTCACCTACCCTGATGAATGCCGGCAGGGATCTGGGCCAGCTTTCCGCCTGTTTCGTGCTGCCCGTTGAAGACACCATGGAAAGCATTTTTGAGGCGGTCAAGCAGACGGCAATGATCCACAAGAGCGGCGGCGGCACCGGCTTTTCTTTTTCCCGCATCAGGCCCCATAATGATGTGGTTCATTCAACCCGCGGGGTGTCAAGCGGCCCCCTTTCTTTCATGTCCGTTTTCGATTGCGCCACGGAAACCATCAAGCAGGGCGGCACGCGCCGAGGCGCCAACATGGCCATACTCCGTGTCGATCATCCTGATATCATGGATTTCATCAAGGTCAAATCAGATCTGTCGGTGCTCAATAATTTCAATATCTCCGTAGCCATTACCGATGCCTTTATGGAGGCGGTTGAAAATGATGAAGAGTGTGAGCTGATCAACCCCCGCAATAATGAAGTTGTCAAAAAACAGGGTGCGGTCAAGGTGTTCAGGCAGATCGTCAAGCAGGCATGGTATTCGGGAGAGCCGGGCATCGTTTTTATTGACCGCATGAATGATGACAATCCCACCCCTGAAGTCGGGCTGTTTGAAAGCACCAACCCCTGTGGTGAGCAGCCGCTTCTTCCCCATGAGTCCTGTAATCTCGGCTCAATCAACCTTGCCAATATGGTGGCTGACGGCCAGGTGGATTATCCGAAGCTTGGTGTAACGGTGGCAAAATGTGTTCACTTCCTTGATAACGTGGTGGATGTCAACCGCTATCCCTTGCTCGAGATAGAGGAGAAAACCAAACAAAACCGCAAGATCGGCCTTGGCGTCATGGGCTTTGCGGACATGCTGCTCAAGCTCGGCGTTCCCTATTCATCCCCCGAGGCGCTGGACCTTGCCGAGAAAATAATGAAATTCATCGATACCTCAGCCTATCAGGCATCCGTGCACATAGCTGAGCAGCGCGGCGCATTTCCCAACTTTTCCAGAAGTGTCTATGGCCGCAAGAACCCCGATGTGCCGGTGAGAAACGCCACGCGGACCACTATTGCCCCGACCGGGACAATCAGCATCATTGCCGGATGCTCCAGCGGGGTTGAACCGCTGTTTGCCGTTTCCTATGTCCGCCGTGTAATGGACAATGACGAGTTTTTTGAAGTGAATCCGGTGTTTGAAGAGATTGCCTGGGCCAATGGCTTCCACTCGCCTGAGCTGATCAAGAAGATCTCCTTCAGCGGCAGCGTGCAGGGTATTGAGGATATTCCCCTGAAATACCGGCGTGTTTTTGAAACTGCCCATGATATCAGCCCGAAAAACCACATCGATATTCAGGCCGCCTTTCAGAAGAACACCAACAATGCGGTGAGCAAAACGATCAATTTCAGCAATTCCGCTACGGTTGTGGATGTAAAGGAGGCCTTCATGCTCGCCTACAAGTTGCGCTGCAAGGGGGTGACCATTTACCGCGACGGCTGTCGGGAAAACCAGGTACTGAATATCGGCAAGACCGACAAGAAGAAAAGTCCCCAGGCTGAAGTGAGCCGGCCGGTTAAAAAAGACAGGCCGCGCACACTGAACGGCTCAACCTATCAGATGACCACCGGTTGCGGTCCGATGTACGTGACCATTAATGAGGACAGCCAGCAGCAGTTTTTTGAGCTGTTCAATACGGTTGGCAAGGCCGGCGGCTGTGCCGCCAGCCAGTGCGAGGCCATCGGCCGTCTCGTATCCCTGGCCTGGCGCAGCGGCTTGCCGCCCGAGCCCATCGTCAAGCAGCTTATCGGCATCAGCTGTCATAAACCGGCCGGTTTCGGCAATAACAAGGTCGTCTCCTGCGCCGACGCAATCGCCCAGGCGATCCGTCAGCACCTGGAGCGGAATAACGGCTGCAAGGATGAGACACTGTCCGAGAGAACCATGTTCGGCGCCTGTCCGGAGTGCGGCGGCGTGATCGAACATGAGGGCGGATGCTGCGTCTGTCATTCATGCGGCTATTCCGAATGCGCCTGACATGAATGGTAACAAATTGATTTCTCCTGAAAAAAAGATGTGCTAGAATAGTAAGAACTGTAAAAGACTATTACGGGGAAAAAATGAATATAAAACCTGCACATCGACGGGATGAAAGTCACCAATAACCATAATGTAAAAATTCTTGTTGTAGATGATGATCCGCTGGTTCTCGAGGCCTTGAATCTGGTGGTGGAGTCATGTGGTTATCAGTGTCTCACTGCCGACAACGGACTAGAGGCCATCGAAAAACTCCAGGAAGATGCCATTGACATTGTCGTAACCGATGTGGTGATGCCTGAAATGGATGGCTTGCAACTCCTTGCCTATATCAAGGACAACTATCCGAATACTGATGTCATCGTGGCCACCGGTTATACGGATAAGGCAGGTTATGCTGAGGTAATAAGGGCTGGCGCCATAGATTTCATCAAGAAACCCTTTGAACGTGATGAGCTGGAGGCGAAGCTGAACCGGGCGGAGCGGGAACGGAGCATGATCAGGAAGCTCGAAAAGATGTCTCTGTGCGATTCCCTTACCGGTCTGAATAACCGACGTTCCTTTGACATCAAGCTGGTAGAGGAAGTGCAGCGTGCGCATCGCCAGGATTTCCAGGTTTATCTGGCTCTGATCGATGTAGATAATTTCAAGGGATACAATGACACCTATGGCCACCCAGCCGGAGATAAGGTGCTCAATGCCGTGGGAATGATTTTAAATGACTGTACCCGGCACAATGTGGATTTCACCTTCCGCTACGGCGGCGACGAGTTTGCGGCGATTCTCACTCAGACCAATGAAGAGCAGGCTGTTAAAATCATGGAAAGGGTGCTTCATAATTTCCGGCAGGCCGGTTTTTCCGGCACGACGCTGAGTATCGGCCTTGTCCGCTGCAGGCGTGATGAAATACTGACCTGGCCGGAAAATGCAGCCGGCATGATAGACAGGGCGGACAAGGCCCTCTACCGGGCAAAGAGCGGGGGAAAAGACAGGGTCATACTTGATGCCGAGATTGATGGCGTTTAAACGTTCAAACGTTGAAACGCCTAAACGTTGTTTTCTACCCTTCGCTCTCCTTGACCGGCAGGTTCACGGTGATCGTGTTCCAGCCGTCCTCTCTGCTGGTAAAGCAAATCTCTCCGCCGTGCAGTTCAACGATCCTTTTGGCGATGGCAAGTCCGAGCCCTGATCCGCCAAACTGGGTTGATCGTGATTTCTCAACCCGGTAGAACTGTTCGAAAATCCGGCTGATATCCTCCTGCGCAACATGCGGTCCCGTATTTGACACCATCAGCTTTACAGAGTTCAATTCTCCCTGCCCTTCAAGACGCAGCCGTCCATCGGTTTTTCTGTTGTAGCGGGCGGCGTTATCAAAACGATTGATCAACAGACGGCGCAGTTTTTCCCGATCCCCCTGGACATTGTCAAGCCCCTTAAGCCCTTTTAGGGCGTTAATCAAGCCACCGGCTCTGCCGATGGTTATGACTCAGGATTGCGGTCATGAAATGTTACATAACCGAAACCTCAGGCGAACATACATAATTTTTGTAGGAACTCGAAAAATTGTGGTGAACGGTTACGAATTTTTTTTATTGCGCATTTTTTTTTGCCGCACTAGTATGACCACCTGGTCATATCATGGAAAATTTACAGCAATTACCAAGAACGACATTCAGCAACCTGCCGCCGGGAAAACAGGAGAAAATCGTTGCCGCAGCGGTCAGTGAATTTGCCCGGCATGGATACAGGAAGGCAAGCATGAATACCATTGTCAGGGGTGCCGGCATTTCCAAAGGATCGCTCTATCAGTACTTTCATAATAAGGAAGTGCTCTTTGTATATATTTTTGAGCGGTTTACCAGGCTGGTAAAAAAAACGGTCGCAGAGCATGGACGCTCTAGTGTCGTGCGAGCCAGGGATGGCGAAAGCGCGAGCAAGAAGGCGGGAGCTGGCCCGGAGCATGATTTCTTCGGCCAGGTCGGCAGAGTGCTGCTTGCCGGCATTGAATTTATTGACCGACATCCTGATTATTTCCAGATTTATCTCAGGGTGCTTTTTGAACAGGATGTACCCATGCGGGAGAAGCTGCTGGCCCAGGTCCGTCTTTTTTCCCGTGAATATTTCGGGCCGCTGTGCCAGACGGGGCAGAACAGCGGCGCCATCCGCCGGGACATTCCTCCGGCAGTGGTGATTTTTGTCCTTGACGCCACCCTTGACCGGTTTCTGCAGAGTTATGCCCAGGGTGCTCTTGACCGTGATCTTGATTTGGCGCAGATCAACAGAGAGGCGCTGCTTTCCCGGGTAAAGATGATTCTGCAGGTATTGAAAGAAGGTCTGGCAGTTGGCGGCAACAGCAGTAATCGTAGGGTTTGATAATAGTTGCGTGGTGTCACGCATACGCAGCAAAGCTTGCAAGGGAGCGACAATTTCATGGACTCATATGTGGAAAAGACAGGGCTCGGCGATATCCTGCAGAAAATAAAAAATAACGAAAGAATCAGCCGTGAAGACGGGATCAGGCTTTATCAGTCTCCCCATCTGCTGGCTGTGGGTTATCTGGCTAATATAGTGCGGGAGCGCGTTAACGGCGACAACACCTACTTCATTTATAACCAGCATATCAATTATTCGAATATCTGCACCAATCTCTGTAAATTTTGCGCCTTCGGCAAGGCAAAGGATTCCGACAAGGCCTATGAGATGACCCGGGAGGATGTGGCCAGCAAGGTGCGGGAACGTATTGATGAGCCCATCACCGAGATCCACATGGTCGGCGGTATCCATCCGGATCTTCCCTTCAGCTACTACACCGATCTCCTCAGGGAAATCAAGGCAATACGTCCCACGATCCATATCCAGGCCTTCACCTGTGTGGAGATTGATCATCTGGCCAAGCTTGCAGGCAAGCCGGTTGACCGGACCCTGGAAATTCTCATGGAGGCCGGGCTCGATTCCATCCCCGGCGGCGGCGCCGAGGTGTTCAGCCCGCGGATCAGAAAACTGACCTGCGAAAACAAGCTCTCCGGCGAGGGATGGCTCGCGGTGGCCAAGACAGCCCATCGGCTCGGACTGAAGACCAATGCCACCATGCTCTACGGTCATATCGAGACGTTTGAGGAACGCATCGGCCATCTCGACGCCCTGCGGCAGGCCCAGGATGAGACCGGCGGCTTTCTGGCCTTTATCCCCCTGGCATTCCATCCGAAAAATACGCAATTGTCCGATCTGGCGCGCACCTCCGGCATGGATGACCTGAAAAACCTGGCCGTGGCCCGCTGCTTTCTCGATAATTTCCCTCATATCAAGGCTTACTGGGTGATGATCGGGCCGAAGATGGCCCAGATCGCCCTTTCCTTTGGCGCCGATGATGTGGACGGTACGGTGAAGGAAGAGATCATCACCCACATGGCCGGCGCCGAGACCGAGCAGGCCATGTCCATTGATGAACTCGTGCGGTTGATCAAGGAGGCGGGTCGCGCGCCGGTGCAGCGCGGCACTCTCTATGATGTGATTAAGATGTATTAGTCGGATTGGTCTGATTAGTCTGACTGGTCCGGCTGGTCCGGTTGGTCTGGTTGGTCTACGGCATTTGACTAGCCGGACTAATGGGGCCAGTAAGACTAATCGGGCTAACAGGACCGGATTTGAGAAACTGGGGAGAAGATGGAAAAGATAATCAAGAAAGTAGAAGCCGGGCAGCGCATCAATGCGGAAGAGGGGTTGGAGCTTCTGCGGGACGGGGATCTCTATCAGCTCGGCATGCTGGCGGATACCATCCGCAAAAGGCTGCATCCCGAACCTGTTGTCACCTATGTGATCGACCGCAATATCAATTACACGGACATCTGCATCTCCGCCTGTAAATTCTGTGCCTTTTACAAGGCCCCTGAGGACGAGCGCGGCTCGGTGCTCACCTTTGACGAACTGGGCAGGAAAATTGATGAGACCAGGGAACTTGGCGGAAACCAGATTCTTCTCCAGGGGGGGCTGCATCCGGACAAGCCGCTGGAGTTTTATGAGGAGATGCTGCGCTTTATCAAGGGGTACGGCATTCACATTCACGGATTTTCCCCGCCGGAGATCTGTCATTTTGCCAATCTGTCGGGCATAAGCGTCAGAGAGGTGCTCATCCGCCTGAGAAAGGCGGGGCTTGACTCCATCCCGGGCGGCGGGGCTGAGATTCTGTCCGACCGGGTGCGGCAAGAAGCCTCGCCGCGCAAATGTTCGGCCGATGCCTGGATCGGCGTGATGGAGGAGGCCCATAACCTGGGCATGCGCACCACGGCAACCATGATGTTCGGTCATATCGAAACCTTTGCAGAGCGCATTGAACATCTCGAGCGTGTCCGCAGCCTGCAGGATCGGACCAGGGGTTTCACCGCCTTTATTCCCTGGCCCTTCCAGCCCGACAATACGGTTTTTGCCCATCTGCCCA
>Ga0180007_10006482_pt1 | contig 11417 bp, 15 predicted proteins | sample MM_PC_MetaG_FD_121122 | JGI IMG/M metagenome (GOLD analysis project Ga0180007, IMG submission 121122) | Groundwater microbial communities from the Aspo Hard Rock Laboratory (HRL) deep subsurface site, Sweden - MM_PC_MetaG | ecosystem: Environmental > Aquatic > Deep subsurface > Groundwater...
GACAAAACCAGGGCGCACTTGTCCCCGATTTCCCACTGCTTAGCGCTCGTTCCCTCCTGGGCTCGGGTGATGTCAAACTGGTCTTTTGCTTTGTAGTGGGCGTGAACGATTTCTCGGGTGGAGTCCAGGGCAGGGAAGGAATAGGCGGACCCCCAGATGACCAACTGCCAATGGTCTGACACGTTGTCATCGGGAAACAGCGCCCCCTCATCTTCCGTAACTTCCAGCACAAGCCCGTCGCTCGCAAGCTGAGCGGCGAGTGTGCCGTAAGCGAAGTTTTGCTGATGCAACCAATCGGTCATTATTAATCCCCCTAACGGCCGTTAAGCGGCGGGTGTCCCGTAGCTGAGCGCCACTTTCGGGGTGACCGAAAGCTGATCCCCATCGTTTGCCGGGGTAAGCGGGGCCGCTAACCTTTCGGCCCACAGCAAGACGGTCCCGGCGTTATTGGTCACGTAGTACCCATAAATTGTTGGATTCGTGTCCAATGCCCCCGTAAAGGTGAACGTCTGCTGGGTATAGATTGCATCGCTTGGGTCGTTGTCCGTGGTGACCGTCCATCCGGCCCCACGGGAGAGGGTCTTCGCCGCATAGTCTCCGCCGGCAGCCTCGGTGTAATCGCCAACCACGTCGCCCCCGTTTGGGTCCGGGGTTACGTCGGTAACAAACAGTTTTAACTTGCAATCCTGGACGGCGGTCGCAACGAAGAAAGTACCCAGGATCAGGTCGGCCCCCAGATCACTAAAAACCATAGCCATTGTCGTGTCTCCTTATTCCAAAACTTCGATGTCGAATGACCTCGCCCCGTGGCGAAGTTGAGCCGGAAGGTACGCCTGAACCACCATTGACTTCCCGGCATCGGTAGCGGATTTCTCCGCCTTGGCCAGCTTCATAAGACCCTCTTCGTACAACGCCTTCCAGGTGGCCATCCTGGGGTCGTTAAAAATGTAGGGCTCCGCCTTGATCAGGGCTCCGTAAAGCAGCAACTCCCAGGCGTTTGTCAACCACCAATTCGTATCGGTGACGGTCATTTCCGCCGAATACGCGTAGAATCCGATGTCGTAGGTGTAAGACTGATCGGGGGTTGGCCTCACCAGGATCTCGCTCTGCTCGTCGAGGAAGGAATAAATCTTCGGCATCGCCTCCGGGATTCCCGTGCCCGATACGTGGGGGTAAATGGTAAGCGCCGCTTGGGGGTCCTGCTGAACGAGGTCGTAATATTTGGTCTCGTATAGAATCTTCACCCAGCGGATTTCCTTGATGAGAGACGGCATTGTGATGTAGGCCTCGTCGCTCGACGTGGTCTGCCTCTTCTTCATGCAACTCCAGTTAACTGAGACGCTTTTCCCGTCAAGGATAAACTGGCCCCGTTCGACGTCGCGCTTGGCGAGGTCTGCCCAATGTACGATCCGGTCGGACAAATCCGTCCTGTTCAGGTATAGGGCGATTTCAGCGAGCAGGTTCGCATACGTCATTGGTTATCCCCTTCATCGGTCCTTTTTCGCTGGGCAGTGATTTCAATTTTTTCCGGTTCTTTTAGGGGTATGGCATCCTTCATGCGGTCGTAAAGGGCGACGATGTTTATCGGAAGACTGTCGGCCCTTTCGATTGCCCCGGTTAGGATCTTAAGCATCCCGGGGGTGAGGTCGATTTCCACAACCTCGATTTTCTCGGGATTCCACCTGACAAATGTTTTGCCGTCTTCCTTGGGCTCAAATGCAATCTGCCAGTCGGTGATTTCTTTTTCGGTGAACCCAACCCGGGTGAATAGATCATTCGTCAGCCGCATGGTTACCAGGTTCCCGAACCGGGGGATTTCCTGCATCCCCAAGATTGCCAGTCTCTCCTGAATGTTCAGCTTCATGTGTTCCTCCCTTTGATTTTTAATGGCCATTTGGGCCATGCGAATGATACGTCGGGTGCTTCTCTTCGAGAGTTGCAACCCTGGACGTTAATGCTTCCAGGTCTTCAATCACGTCCTTCACCTTGCAGCAAAGGGCGTGGAAGAGCTGGGTGTAGTGATAATATTCTTTTTCCTGTGGCCCCTCGGGTGGATAATGCCCATCCTCGTTAAGGCCCAAAAACTCAATGAGCGCGTTAAGGGTAGCCTGATGCACTTCGGAGTCGTCCCTGTAATCTCCGTGGTCGCACGCCACAACGCTTCTTCGCGGGTCTGCCATGGTATTACTCCAAAAGGTCCCAGGCGGGGACGAAGCCCCGCCCGAGAGTTAGTCAGCCTTACGGCTTACGTATTGTCGGCATAGAGGTTAATGTACGCAGTCGCGCCGCCAGACAGGGAAGTTCCTTCCTGATCTCCACCAATATGTACCTTCAGGTGCCCAATGCACTCGGTTCCGGCAGCCTGGCCGGTGTCATAAAACTCGGAAGCAGACCCGAAGTTCATGAGGTACTTGGCGCACGGACCTTCCATCAAAAACACAGTCAATGGGGTCGCGCTGGCGTGTGCTCTGTAGCGGTGGTAGGTGTACCTTCCAGACGTGGCATTACTCAAGGCAAAACCAAGGTCAAGGCCAACCAGAGCCTCACACGCGGTTCCAAGATCATCAATGTAACACGAAAACGGGGCAAACCAGCTAACCGTCGGATTTCCCGTAGACGCAGCGTAAACGGAAAACGCCTCGGCGTATGAGGTTGTGCCTCGGAAATACATGTTCACGATAGCCCCGGCCCAATAGCCGGTCATTACGGCGTTCTGATACGCGGTAATGGACAGGGGAATGCCGGAAGCATCGGTTGAAATGTTGTTATAAACCAGGTCCACTCCGGGCCGCGAAGACGTTACCGCAGAGGTAATGTTATACTCCTGGCGAGCAGCAATCGCTCCGACGGCGTCAGCGGCCAGACCAGACTCGACAATGTACCAATACCCCATGATCGGATCGGCGGAAAGGATCACGTAATCCGCAGCGCCACTTAGCTGAATGCTGGTGAAGGTCACGACGGCCTTCCCCTCGCTGCCTTCGGCGGCCTTCCGGGTCACGATGTAATCCGGCTTGCTGGTATTGGCGGTAATGGTGACGGCATAGGCGCCGTCCTCGTTTGAAATCTTAAGCGCCTGCGGGTGGCTGTAATCCTTCAGCGCAGGCAGGGTAATCGTGGTGGCGGCTGCCGGGGTTACCTTACACCAATCCTCGGCATCGGCGGCCACCAATGTGGCAGAAGCGGTTTTCGCCACGGTTTTCTGAAAATTCCAACTCATGTGTTTAACTCCTTGAAAAATTTCCCCGGACTATCCGGGGAGTGATTGTTGTTCGATTAACCGAAGATCAAGCAGGAAAGCTCTGGATATATGCACTTGACCCCGTACATGATATCCAGCCGGATGATGTCCTCGTCCTCTTCGATGTCGTAGTCTTTGACCACGCGGATCGAGAGGTTTTTGTAGGTCTCACGCGCCTTGAAAGCCGCGCCCTGGGGCAATTCCAGGGGAACCATCACGAGGGCCATGGCGTTCTTGTGAAAGCACATGTTCCGGTCCTGGGCATCCGTGTAGATCGTTCCGGGCTTCACAACCGCAGCGCCCGCCTCGGGGGCCGCACTCACGGTCTGGTACGCACCGGAGGTGATGATCGCAGGATAGAAGGTCAGGGTCGCAGCCCCGCCGGACTCTGTCACAGCTTCGGTGATGACGAACTGCTTCAGGTGCCGGTACGCATCGCGGGACATCGGGTTGATGTCGTACACGCCGCCAATTGTGAACAGGTCTCCCACCTTCCAGGTATGCGTTCCGCCGCTACCCGTCACGGTAATTGTAGTCGTGGTGGGGTTTGTCGCAAAGATGGTCGTGTCGCCGGCCACAACGGTCCCGGGGGTGAAGGTCTTGATGTTGGCGTCTTCGTAAATCGGCATGCCAACGATTTTCCCGCAGGCCCCTCTCATAATCGCATCTTCCGTCAACTTCTCGGAGAAGATGTTTGCGTCGAGGGAGTCTAGCAGGGAGGTCTTCGCCCGGGGGTTCAGAACGATGCTTCGGTTCTGTCGGGGCCAAAGCTGCTCATCGGCCTTCTGCATCGCGGCCAGCCAAACAGCAAAGGTCGAGGGCGCGGAGCCTGGAGTCCCGACGTTCATGAAGAAAGACGAATGCAGATCCGCCAGGTCGGAGTCAACGATATTAGCCAGGGCCGCGCAGGCGGGCTGGATATACCGTTTGTTGTACTCGGCCACGGTCAGGGTAAGATCCTGCATGGAAAAGGTCCAGGACACATGTTTCCGTTTGTTGATGGTGATGTCCGTTGTGCTTTCGGACACGTTCTGGTTTACGCGGGTCGCGCCGTCAGAGGCCACAAACTTCACCGGCTTCCGGATGGAAACCTTGGAACCGATTTTCACGAATTCCTTTTTGTAGTCCCTGTGAACGAGGCCACCGAAAACCATGTTGTTTTCGAACCACAGCAACGCCTCTTTGGCGATGATGCTGGGGGTAATCAGGGTGTTAGCCATTGAAATCTCTCCTAAAATTATTCAGCGAACGATTTCCTTTTTTTCAGGTATTCGGACATGGACAACTTGCCCGGGTCGTCCTCACCTTTTTTATCGAGGGCGCCCGAAGCACCCCCCCGCTGTAATGGGGGCGGGGCATCCCTCTTAACCTTCTTCTCGGCGGAAACCGGGGCATGAAGTTTATCGTAAAGATGGTTGATAACCCGGGTCAATTTGAGGGCCATCGGGCCGACGATGGTCGGATCGGTCAGGGCTCTGACTTCCTGGATGCTCAGCCCCGCCCCAACTGCAAACTCGGTCAGCTTGTCGGCCTTCTCTTTGAAGTCCGGAATCTCTTTCAGGATCTCGGCCTGGGTGGTAGCAACTATGCTGTCCACCTGCCGGCCATGTTCGATAACGTCTTGCCGCCTCACAGAGAAGTCGTCTTTGAGGGCCTGAAGCCTGGCCACGGTGCGCCGAGCCTCGGTATACCTCTCGTCCGTGGGGTCCACGGACTCCATCTTCTCGATTTCCGCGTTGATCTCGCCCACCACTCCGCCGGGGTCTTTCACGTATCGGTCGAATAACTCTTCCCGGGGTGTCTTCGGACCCTGTGCGGCAATGGACTTCTTCATTTCAGCGACCTGCTGAAACTTCCTGTCAAGACCCCGTTGGAAAGACTTCATAAGCGCCTTCCCCTCGGGCGACAGGCGAGAGGTGTCAACGTCCCCCTCTGATTGCAGAAGAGCCTCAAGCTCCTCCGGAGTATATACGGCTTTCGCGGCTACTACCTTACCGGCTTCTCCGACGGCCGGCTTGGCCTCTGCCCCCCCTGAAGATTCCTTGGGTTCCGCCTTCGCGCCCTCTTCCTCTTCAAATTCTGGGGCATCTTCCGTCACAGACTCATCGCCACGGCTTGCCGGCTCAACCGGGTCCTGACCGAGAGTCGTAACTTCCGCTGCTGTCTTTTCAGATTTTTCCGCTAATTCCATGACCTATTCCCCCCTATTTTTACCGTCCCTTTTCAGGTTGCGGCGTATTTAATTCCCTTGCTTCCAGCGACTCTTCGTATGCTGCGTTGCAAACAAAAGACTCAATCCGGGCGCGTATCATCTTGAGCGCACGGTAATGCCGGTACAGATGTTCTCTCGCTTCCGACTCCTGTAAGTCGGTCGAGGCCCATACCTTAAAGGACTCCCCCTCCAAGGCATCCATCAACTCCGCCCACAGGGGGTTGGATTGCAACTGCCGCGCGTAAGTCCCCCGCTCCTGGGCAGTCAATCCCGAGCTCTTAATGGAAACGGTGGGCTCGGCACGCTTCTCTCCGAAGATCCTCCCAAAAATGCTCACCCTATATTACCTCCCAATGATTGCTCGACCGGCTGATTCGGCTCGGCCGCATTTTCCGGAAGTGCCGGGGTTTCCTGTCCAGGAAAACTGCCCTCTGTGTTCTCTCCGCCCTCGCCGGGTTTCGGAAGCAGGCCAAGCTGCGAGGCGATAGCCATGCAGAGCGGGCCAAGTTGCGGATGTGCGGCTGCCCCCATCTTTCCAAGGGTCCCCAGCAGAACGGTAATCTGCTCGACAAATTTCGGGTCGGTAACAAAATCCCCGACGTTCCGCAGGCCCATGGCCTTGACCAACTCCTTGATCGCGTTGTACACGTTGGTAGGCGTCACGCAGGGAATCCCGCTCTTGACAACCTGCTGGTACAGCCCGAGAAGCTGCTGCATGAAAACGATGGTCTGCTGCTTATTCCCGGTCCCCAGGCCGACGTTCACAATGCAGTCTGCCTGGCCCGTGATCTGCTCAGGGGAAATATCTTTCCAGGTGTTCAGGAATTTAACCGCCTGCTTCTTCTTTAGGAACCAGATATTGATGTCCACGATGTCCCGAACCAGCGGGGCCAGGCCCATTTCCGCAATAAGGCGAGCCATCATGGCGATGCGCTGCGACGCCTGGGAAACCTGCTCGTTCTGGCCTCTCCAGGTCTTATTCAGAACATTCGGGTTGACACCCTGGAAGCTCCGCGGAACCCCAGAATGATAGTCCTTTTCTACGTTCAGCATTTCCCAAAACTGAAAGGTTTCCGGGGGCAGCGGTGCTTTTTCTTCGGGCATAATAGCCGCCCTGGGGTCACCCGCGGTACGCACAAGCGCCCCCGGGAAATTGTGCTTCAGGTAGTCATTCACATTAATCCGTTCGGGGTCACCAAAATACCGACGGTTATTGGCAAAATAAACATTGTCCAGAATTTGGCGTAACAGGGCTGTCCGGACGCGCTGCAACTCTTTTATCAGGTCGTAAAAGCTGAACCCGGCCACCCGATGGGCCATTTTGATCGGGGTGATCCCGTGAAACGGGGGCTTCCGATATTTATTTACCGCCGGCTTCGACATCAGAACGTCGGCGCACAGTGGGGCAATCATCGGAGTGCCGGAATCGGGATCTCGGTAGAAGCATTCCCATACCCAATACTCGTCGATTTTTTCGTCGTAGAAAAATGAGTCTCCCCCCAGATCCGCGAGGCGGGCTCTCTTAACCTGATCGTCCCGCTCTGACTCGTCCTGCTTCCCCTTGGAGGACTCGACTTCTTTAAACTTGGCCTCTCCGAAAAGTTTAATCATTCTCCACTTGGGATAGGACGTGCGGTGGGCGCAAAACGCAAAATCTTCGACCTTCCGGGCACGGACGGGGAACCAGAAATCCTCCGCCGGAATCGCCTCAATCAACGGGTATTCAAGTTCTATGCGGTAATGGACCGTAATGTCGTACAGGTTTTGTGCCTGCGGAGAGACCATTCCGGGCGTCATAACGGGCATCGGAGCAGGCGGGGCGTTAAGGTCTGGATATGCACGCTCCGCGGAGATAGTCGCATTTTTCTCGACCTTCTTGGCCTGATATTCATCCTCGGTCAGGCCCTCGTACTCCTTGTCAAACTCCTGCACGTCCTTAAACCACTGATACTTAATCCACCCCGTTTTCAACTTCAGGCAATCGTCCAACCAGTCGTGAAGAACCATAAACCAATTATTCTGCACCCGAAGCTGATAATTCACCAAAAGGTCAAGGTTGGCAACGGATTCCGTATCCTGTTCCGATTTCGGGCGCAGGCTGCAAGCCTCGTCTCCGCTGGCAAAGACTTCGAGCAGGGCGGGCTTTGCCCACTCTATGGTGTCCATTAGGTCCGTGGTCGTAGCATTGGATCTATTTGTAACCAACTCGACAATCGCCGGGTCGGAACGATAAAACTGCATCGCATCGACACGGTCGCTGGTCAGCTTCTCCATATCTTCCCGCAGAGACTTCAACTGATCCATCAAAAACTGCCGAACGTCTTTTTTGTTTTCAGGCATTATGATTTCCCTATACCACCCCGGACTTTTCGTATTTCAATTTACCGCTGAAAAGCTCCGGGGGTGTGTATTTCATTCCCGCCAGCGTTGACCTGTAAAGGTTCTCCATCATGTGGTCGTTTTCTTTTTGAGGTTTCCCCTCCTTGTCGTAGATCCATCGGGTTGCCTCGTAGATATGCCGGACACATCGTTGCAAAAAGAAAAGGGCAGGCATTTTATTAGCGCCCTCTAATCTAGTATTTATGTTCTGAATCCCGGAAGCCTTGTCCTTAGAAGCAACGTGCAGCCGGATTCCATAGGGGGTCAGCTTTTTCGATACAATCGAGAAAGTATCCTCGACGTTGATCCTATTTTTTACATACAGGTTGTCCCCCTTGGCCAGCGGGTCGATATACGCCTCCCGGAGGCGGGGATACGAGAATTTCCTCCTCACGATTTCGTCCCCGATCTGTTCCGGGGTCAAATGCTCCCAAATTTCCTCAACCGCGTACTGACGGTCGTATTTATCCCAGGAATAAAATCCAATCGCCTGGGGCTTATTGAGATGAATGTCGATAACTGCAATCGTCGGCCAGTCAACGGGGACCGAGAAGTCAGCCACGACGTTTACGTCCCGGTCGAATTTCTTCAAGATCAGGCCGGATAGCTGGAGCCACCCACCAGCTACCCGGACGGCCAACTCTTCCTCGGAAAGTCCCTGTGAGAAATTTTTAATGTCGTCATCCCTAAGAAGGGGGTTCGCCCTCATCGGGACTTCGAGGACACAGCCTACGCTTGATTGACTCGACAGAACAATTTCGTCGAGAATCCACGGCTCATAGAGAGCCGTCATGGTCATAATAAAAATTCCGGAGTAATCAATCAGCCCGCGCTTATTCGCGGTGTATTTGTCTTTGGGCAGAGGCTCGTCACTCCAAACGATGTGCCCCTTCCACCCCTCATGGATCCTCGTTTCCTGGGAGTGGGTCATCAACTCTATCGTCGATTTCGTCTCCGGGAAATCCCAATACGTCTCAACTCCCACATTATTTTTTCGAGTCTCGTAGGTTCCGACGGGAAGCCATTCCTTGAGAGCCGGGACAATAACTTCCTTCGCGTGATGTTCCCAATCCACAGCGATAATCCGAGCGCGGATAGGAATTTTTCCAAATATAGTGGGCTCACCAGACCAAGGCTCGATGCCAAGACACGCAGCCCCGACAACGCAGGAACCGAAGACAGTTTTACCAATCCGGTTAGCACCCTGAAGAAGGATTGTTTTCTTGCCGGCGCGGATGTAATCCAGGCCCTTCTGCTGGTGGGGCCACGGCGACCACTCCTCAATTTTCCGGGCGCCCGCATGAGAACGGATAACGTCCTCAAGGTCGCGAATCTTCTTCTCAAGGGCCAGCCGACGCGCATCATCGCTCATCTTATGGTTAACCCGATAATATACGGAATGACGATAAACGCCAGAAGCCAGATCAGGGCCTTCCAACCCTCGCGCTGCTCCCCGGCTCCCAACGGATCAACCCTGTCCTGAACATAAATTTCGCTTCCGAGTCCCACTTTTCCTCCCGCGCTGGCTATCCCAGCAAGCTCGTTTTTCGCTGCCCGGTGGGCTTCCAGCCGTGTTCAACCGCATTGAGCAGGCGTTCCTGAGCCTTAGCCTTCTTCAGCGAAGTTTTCTTTGCCTTCACCCCGCCCGGGGTTCGAACTTCGTACCTGCCGTCCTTCTTGGAAATTGTTACCGGCATCGCGACTCCTATCTCACCGCCCACAGGAAGGGGATAAGAACGTCAACTCGGGCTGCGTAAGACCATCGTTCGGATGGATGATCAAGAAACGCCCTGGCCACCCCGATAATCACCGGCTCCCCGCAGTCAAAGGCAATCACGGCACTGCCGGAATCTCCGGGGATAACTTCGAGGTCCATCGTAAAATCGGATGGGCTTAAATACGGCAAAACAAACTCGTGCCCCTCCGGAGCCGAAGGCCGCGAAGCTCGAACCTCGCCGCGCCGCAACTCATAGGTCCATGTAATATCCCCCGACTCGCTATCCCTCTTATGCACAACCGTACAGATCGCATCGCCCGCGCCTATTGCATCAAATTGCATAGGTCCAAATGGCATCAGGACTGTCGTCATTGTAAAAGACAGGCGAATGGGTGACTCTTTAAAGGGAATCCGGGGATGCCGGAATTTCAACAGGGCCACGTCCTGCCCCTCGTTTACGTAAATCACATCAAGCGGCGGTCCCTGTTCCCCCCAGGACGCGGCATAAATCATTCGGCTATCAAGCCGCCGCATCAAAACCTGCCAGGAAACCGCACTGCCAGTTTTGATCGTAACGATCTTTGGCACTACAACGTGCGCCGCGGTAATCACATAATTGCCCCGAACGACAAAGCCGGAACCCCCCGCCTGCCAGACGCCTAAACCCCATTCCCACTCCTGGCGCTGCGCTTCCTCGTTCCAAACGGGCAGCAGACCATAGCCGGTACCGCAGGCGCTGAGGGTGATGTGTGAAAGGGCGATGTCTTCGTTGTAGCCGCTCTCCGGGAAAGCCAGCTTGCCAAACTCTTTGTCGAAGGGCAGGGCGCTGGGCAGGGCGAAGCAAAAAATCAACGCGACGGCGAAAAAAAACGCGGCCAACCTTCTTAACGAATCACTTACCGGGCTCTTCATAATTCTGCCTCCCCGTTTTCGGATCTCTGATAGAAAGCCAAACAAACATGTAGGCCAGCAGGCCCACTGCCAGGCCGAGCAATATCACGGCCGCGCATAACGGGAAATCAACTTCCACTATTAACCACCCCCCATCCCCGGCTCCAGGTACCAGAGGACGGTCCGGTCCAGCTCGGTCATTTTATCCGCCCGGGCCTTTTCAACTCTTCTTTTTGCCTCAGCCTCAAGGGCCATAGCCTGCGGAACAGTCATCACGGCCCCCACCCGGGAACCTTCCGGGGAAGTATAACCTCCGGCGTAGCCGGCCAGCTGTGAAGAAGCCGGGGAAGAATAGAGCCGTGTTCCGGGGGTTCCCGCGTCGGGGGCGCCTCCAAGTAGTGGAGCCCCGCCCATATACCTTCCGGCCCCGGACCCCCAGCCACGTGCATACGTTCCGGGGCTGGAACCCTGGCCAACTCCGGACGAGCCTCCTGTGAAATCTGCTTCGCCTGCCATGGTCATCCTGCCTTTACGATTGTCCACTCGGAGGTGGCGATCGTCGTGGTTGTAGTATCCTCCCGCGTCAGAACGGCCGTCAGGTATGGAACGGTGTCCGTCGGGTAAGTTATGACAATTGTTGAGAATTCTCTCCCCGCTCCGACATCGATTGTGACCCCGCCGAGCTTATAGACCCCATGCGTATACGTACTCGACATTTTGCAACTCCTTCAAAAATTTACTGATAAAACCCTTGCCTCGCCCTGCCACGCCTCGCCACGCCTTGCCACGCCTTGCCAGGCTTACCACCCGTGGGCAGTCGAGAAAAACCCGTCATGCGTATAAACGGTTATGTGGCTCCCGTCCGACCGAAAAAGCCGGAAGACAAAGAAATTTATATTAAGCCACTCATCGATTTCCTCGAAATAATATTCGCCGGGAGGAAGAACCCAGACTTCGCAATATTCCTGGCCCGATCC
>Ga0180007_10006483_pt1 | contig 11417 bp, 10 predicted proteins | sample MM_PC_MetaG_FD_121122 | JGI IMG/M metagenome (GOLD analysis project Ga0180007, IMG submission 121122) | Groundwater microbial communities from the Aspo Hard Rock Laboratory (HRL) deep subsurface site, Sweden - MM_PC_MetaG | ecosystem: Environmental > Aquatic > Deep subsurface > Groundwater...
ACGTTCACCACGGCCGATCTCAAAGCTGTGGCTAAGGAGGTGGTTGAGACCTGGGAAGAATCTAATCAAGAGGCGAGACCTGCTTTAGTACTGACGAGCCCCGAGGCCCAACCGGACCCCTACAAAGACACACGCACCTTCACCAACTCACTCGACATCACCACCAGAATGCTCAGCTTCGCAGAGAATGGGTCAATCTTGAAGTTGGTCAAAGTGAGCGGTGAGGTTGACGTGTGGAACAAGCAGTACAGCGGCTGGACGGACGACAACCGTCACTTTGTAAACACAAAAAAGATGCTCAACCTTGTCCGGTATCACCTGGACCACGGTGCTGGGGCTAAGGTGACCTTGAAAGAAGCAAAGCCGGTGGAGGAAGAGCCCGATGATTACGACGATGATCACCCGGACGATGATCATCCGGACGATGATTACGACGATGATCACCCGGACGATGACATCGTAGTACCTGGTTTGGACAAGGAGACGTTCGAGGCTGTTTTCGCTTCCCCGTCCAACGGTCTCACTTGCCACGTCCGCTCGATCAACACCTACAGTGACTATCTGGAGTACGATGCTGAGCTTCGAGACCATTCCGGTAAGAAGGTTGGTATTATCACTCGGCAGTTCCGTTACAACGAATTCGGAGAGTTGTCTGTCAATCATCAATACTTCAAAATTGACCCGAAGTATCGAGGGCACGGCGTGGCCACCGAGATCATGGAGCGTGCGGAGGCGCTGTATGAGAAGCTTGATGTCAAAGAGGTTACCGTTCATGCCAACATCGACGTGGGTGGCTACACCTGGGCGAAGTTCGGCTTCGATTTCGCGAGTGATTCCGACCTGAAGTACATGAAGAACAAGTTTTTGAACGCACTGGAGAGAGCGGAGAACGCTGAAACAATCTCGAAGAAGTCTGCTGGCAAAGCGCGAGCTGCAATCAAGCACATGAAGCACCCCTGGGCATTCGCTGCTCTCGTCATTGAAGGCCATCAGTTCGGCAAAGAGTGGATGCTCGAAACGTCGTGGTACGGCACCCGACGATTGGATGTTCCTAAAAATCACCCATCGAAAAAGGTGTTCACCGCCTACATCAATGCGCAGAAAAAGAAGGGAAAGACATTCAAGAAAGCTGACGACGGGGACGATCCGCGTGAGGGCAACGATGATGTTTTCCTTGCCGTTGCCAAACGCTTGGGCTTTCTCACCAGTATCGCCAACCGGAAGAAGTTGGTGATTAAGGCAAATAAGCCGTATGGGCATGGCGGCTATACACGCGTTACTAAGTTCGCCCTTGATTTGGACTTCGACAAGGTCGAACCTGTGTTGAAGGTAGCCGCGTTGGTACTGCCAGACCTCGTCAAATCGATCACGCATGAGAAATTCTACACCACGGTACTGACACTACCCGGGCAGGTGAGGAAAGTTGGCGAGGGTCGTTTTGGCGCTCGTCAAATCGTCTTCCAGAACGGCGTCAAGGCTACACTCAAGCTCAAGCTCTTCTCTAATGAGAAGTTCCGAGGTATCGACAAGAACACGCAGTACTTGAGAGAAGCGGCGGCTTACCAACTCGATCGCCAAATTCTTCAACTCAACGTAGTGCCCCCAACTACGCTGACCATGTACAAGGGCACTCCGGCGTCTGTCCAGGCTTGGGTCATCGGTATGTCGGCCGTGGACATGATACCAAAGCTCTTCGTCAAAAACGACGGGTGGCAGGAGCGCATCGCCAAGTTTACCTCCAAGGTGAATGTAGACGGCATCCGCAAGACCATCATCTTTGACCTGGTTGCCAACAACGTCGACCGCCACGGTAAGAACTGCTTGTTCGACCCGTTCACCAAACATATTTGGGCGATCGACAACGGTCTTTGCTTCGGTCACTACTTCCGCTCGTACAACAACGTGTTCCATCGGCGGGTGTTTACCAAGCATCTGAAGCTTACACCCGACGAGCGGGAGCACTTGAAGGGGGTGACGAAGTCCCAGCTCGCACAGGCGCTACAACGCTACCTCACGGCCCGAGAGATCGAAGAAACCTACTGGCGTATTCAATGGGTGCTCCAACAAGCGGATTTGGGTTACAAAAATGTAGCACCGGACAGCGATACGAAGAACGATTTTCCTGCACAAAAAGCCTGGTTTGCGGACAAGATGCGCAAAGAGCCCAAAAACCACGTACTCGCTCAGGCAGCTAAAATGGGCACCCCCGCGATACCATCTGAGGTTGCTTGACGTTAGGGGCAATACCCCTGTAATTTCACAGCTAGAGGATGCAATGAACCTCGACGAACTCAAAGACGGCAAATTCTTCGTGTGGCAGCCCAACTCTGTGAATTTCCTCAAGAGCGAGGGAAGAGACGACGGGAAGTGGCACATCGGTGGTTTTGCTTCGACCGGTGAGGAGGATCGCCAGGGCGAGGAAGTACTACAGAAGGGCCTCGACTTCTCTGAGTTTATCCAGTTCGGTTGGTACAATGACAACCATCAGCAGCACGCGGCGGCCGGTATCGGTATCCCGGAGTTGGCCGAGTACAAGAAAGGTCAGGGCTGGTACACCGAAGGCTACCTTCTGAAGAACGTCAGTCGAGCGGTTGAGGTCTACAATTTGGCGAAGGCGTTGGAGGCCGAAGCCCCACACCGTCACCTTGGTTTTAGTATCGAGGGCAAGATCCTGGAGCGGTTGGGCAACAAGATCGTCAAGGCCATCATCCGCAACGTGGCCATTACCGGCTCGCCGGTGAATACAAGCTGTTCTTGGGGTCTCGTCGCCAAGTCCTTCGCCGACGACATCACCGCCAAGGCTCTGACCGTGGGCCATGCGCGCGTGCCCGAGAGCGGTGGCCGCATTTTGGTTCCCGAAGACCTGGAGCATGACGAGATCAAATACATCTACTACTGTCCGCACTGCGTGAAGGCGTACAGCAGCACTGTCGGCCTCGAAGGTCATATCCAAAAGTCTCACGCTTTGCTGGTCCCCGTGTCCGGCGAGACCTATCCGAGCGTCATTCGTCGAACCGCGAAATCGTTCACTCGTGAAGAAGCACTCACCCACCTTCGCCGAATCAGACCCGATTACAGCGAAGAGGTTTGCGCGAAACTTGTTGACCACGCCCTGGCACAAGCCAGCTAGGAGAAAGACTATGGCAGCCTCCCCTCCCCTCAGTTTTCATTACCCGCAGCTCGCGGGCAACATCGTCACTGTCCCCTCCACTGGGGAGTTGACCGTTGACACCGGTTTGCGATTCTTGCAGACCTTCGTGGCAACGATTCAGTCATCGAACTTGGGAGCAAACGAGGAAAGTCTTATCAGTTGGTATCCGGTCAACGATGGTGCTCCGACTCGAAAGGTTGTCATTCGCATCGAAAAGGGCGGCACCAGTCATGGAGACATCGGTGATACCGCCATCGCTGCAAGCTGGTTCGCCCTCGGCATCTAGTAGGGCTTTTCAAGGAGAAAAAACATGGCAGTCAACGAAGCTGATCTCATGAAGGCCCTCGACGACATGGAGAGCCTCGCCAAAGGAAAGAAGCCCGCGAAGAGCGGCAAAAAGCTGTCCCTGAAGGAGTGGGCAGAGCAGGGGTCGGAGGAGTCCGCGCACAAGGGTGAGGACGGCGACGACTTCGAGGAAGTGGCAGAAGATGAAGAGGATATCGACAAGGCGGTCGACGATGACGACAGCGAGTCCGAGTCCTCGGACGACGAGGAGTCCTCGGAGGACGACGAGCCCCCGGTGAAGAAGGCCAAGAAAAGCACCGATATCGCCGACATCATGAAGAGCGACGGCGCCAACGGTGGTCTCATCGACGTCAGCCCCTTCATCGAGTCCCTGGTCGAGCAGGTCTCGGAATCCGATCAACGCCTCCGCAAAAGCGTCATCGCTCTGCGAGACGAGAGCCGCGCGTATAACCGCGCTCAGTCCACGGTCATCAACATCTTGGCCAAGGCGATGGTCAAATTGGAGAAGTCGCTTGAAGCGTTCGGCGATCTCCCCGCTGGTGAGCGACAGACCGCTCTCTCCAAGTCCGAGGTCGAGGAGCGCTTTGAGGCTCCGGCCTTCCAGTTCTCCCGCGGTCAGGTGCTCGACGCTATGTTCGAGCTGACCAAGTCCAACCAGATCAGCGGCCTGGCCGTGACCAACTATGAGAGCTTCGGCTCCATGGAATCAGACGTTCTAGCCAAAGTCGAAGCCTATTTCAAGAAGAGTGCCTGATTCGGACACTGGCACTATTAACCAAGTACTACAACACAGGAGTTAAACATGTACGGCAATTCGGTGTCCTTCAGGGACTACGAAGGTGTGGCGGGCTTCGGCATCGGGTCGATGGCTGAAGTGGATGAGTTGAACAAGGCCCTCACAGCCGGCACCCAGCGCCCTCCCGCCACCGGCGGCTCGGCGTTGCGCGTGGAGTCGCTCGAAGCGACCTTGCGCACGGTGACCTTCAGCCTTGGACACGTCAAGCTTTGGCCGAAGATCCCCAAGATCCCGGCCTACAGCACCGTGGAAGAGTACAACCTCCTCCAGGGCTACGGCGCTAACTCGGGGGCCTTCACCAATGATGGTGACCTCCCGGAGACTCAGGACAGCAACTACGCTCGCCGCACGGCGCTCGTGAAGTTCCTCGGGACCACCCGAGAGGTCAGCCACCCCATGACCCTGGTTCGTCCGGCGCACGGCAACGTGATCGCGCTGGAGACCCAGAACGGTACGGTGTGGCTCGTCGAGCGACTGGAGCGTGCGCTCTTCACCGCTCGTGCCGATGTTGTCACCCAAGAGTTCGATGGTCTGGAACGCCAGATCCTCGACGGTAACGGCGTCATCGATCCGTGGACCAACTACCCTGTCGCGGCGGTCAACCCCGGCATCCTCGATTGCCGTGGTGGTTTGATCACCGAGGATCTCGTCGAGCAGGCGGCCAACCTCGTGGTGCAGAACTACGGCACCCCGACCGGCCTCCACCTCGCGCCCCGAGCCCTCAGCGACTTGGCCAAGCAGTTCTACCCGCGCGAGCGTGTGAACCTGCCCGCCCCCGCCGATGGCAAGGTCGGCTTCGCGATCACCAGCTTCAACTCGTCCGCCGGGTTGATCCAGTTCAACCCCAACATCTTCCTGCGGGCGGGTGACAACGGCGGCGTGAAAACGCCCCCGGCTGCGGCGACCTCGCCGCGTGCGCCGAATCCGCCTCTCGGGGTTGTGAACGTGGCCGCCGGCAATGCGAACTCGCACTTCATCGCGGCGGATGCGGGCAACTACTTCTACCAGGTCACCGCGCTCAACCGCTTCGGTGAGTCGGCTTCGACCGCTTCGTTGGTCGTGGCGGTCGTAGCAGCCGATGGTGTGACCGTCACCATCACCGACGGCGGCGGTGCCAACCCGGCGACCGGTTACCGGATCTACCGGACCAACGCTGGCGGTGCAGTGGGCACGGCTCAGGTCATGGTTCTCGGCGTTCCTCGGGACACCGTGACCCCGATTGATACCGTGTTCGTGGACAACAACTACTACTTGCCCGGGACGAGCAAGGCGTTCCTGTTGCAGGAGAACCTCCAGTATTTCAGCTTCCGGCAACTCGCGCCGATGATGAAGATGACGCTCGCGACGATCGCACCCAGCATCCGTTGGATGCAGTTGCTCTACGGCGTGCCCATCGTTTACGCGCCGCGAAAGTCACTGATGTTCATCAACGTCTTGGACGACTAGTCCAAGTTCGACCGGGCTCCCGTCTGAAAAGGCGGGAGCCTGGTCTCCATCTTTGCTGGAGTACTATCATGGAAGCGGAAACTGTGCGGATTCGGAATGTGTCTGTGAGTGGTCAGAAGGTTACGTCGCGGTGGGGTTTCTTGAATTTCGACGCTGACGGCTACGCCGACGTTCCGGCTGATGCGGCCAAGGCTCTCGGAAACGCTCCGGGATACAGCGTAGTATCAAAGCCGAGCGGTGACGCTGCGCCCGTCGAAGCTCTCGAACGGGATGAGGTCGGCGAAGAGGCGCCCGCGGTGAAGATCGAGAAGAAAGTCGCAAAGAAGGTCACCAAGCGAAAGAAGAAGTAGTGAGCGCAGATGTCGACCACGTTGCCCATACCCCCCGCGCCGTTTGATCGGACGGGGGCGTTCTCGCGCTTCGGGTCGATCGAGGATCTCGCCCCCAAATTTTTGCGGGACAACTACCTCAAGGGCCTCGTCTTTGTCGACGAGAACGACAAGCCCTACGACGACAGTTGGTACGAACAGAAGATCAACGTCGCCATCTCCGTGTTTGAGCACGGAACCCAGCTCACGCTCACCCCTCGGTTGCTGACACGTGAGCCCCACGATTACTACATCAAAGACTACATGAACTTCGCGTTCTTGCAGCTCTTCCATTATCCGCTCATCGTCGACCAACAATACCCTCTCGTAGAGGCGATCTACCCGACAGGGCAAGTGATCATAACGTTCCCAAGAGAGTGGGTGCGGCCGGACGCCCAGCACGGGCAGCTCCAACTCATCCCCACACAGGGCACCTTGAGTCAAGTGATACTAGGCCAAGGCGGTAGCTATCTCCCAATCATCTATCAGGGTCTCGGCTACCTCCCTCAGCTCTTCCAAGTGACGTACCGCGCTGGCTTCGAGAAGGGTAAGATCCCCATGTTATTCGTGGACGCTTTAGCCAAGCTCTCGGTCATCGGTGTCCTCTCTTCGGTCGGTGACTCCGTCCATCCCGCGGGCGTGACAAGTCAAAGTATCGGCATTGATGGGATGTCGCAGTCTCGCGGCTTCATGAACTCTCAGGAGTTCGTGCCTACCTTCAGCGGGACCATTAGTCAGCTTCAAAGGGAGCTGTTTGGAGACCCTCGTCTTGGTACTACCGGCCTGCTTAGGGAGATCCAAAATTACTACCGCGGTATAAACTGTATGGTTGTGGCGTAGCCATGGCCCTCAAGCGGGCAGCTTCGACCCTCAGAGGTCAGCAGTCTTCGAGAGTTGAGTTCAACCTCGAAGACTTCATCGACACCTTGAACAAGCAGGGGTACGACGTCCGGTGGTCTAAGGCGATGTTTTGCCCCAACCGTGACCCCGACCAAGAGGACCACCACAAGCTCGATTGCGACCTTTGCGACTTCAACGGATTCGTCTACTTCGACCCCATCGAGCTGAAGGCACTCGTGACGAGCTACGGAACCAAACAGCTCTTCATGCCAGAGAGTCGATACGAGCCGGGGACCGCCTACTTCACCACGCTTCCGGAGCATAAGTTGTCGTTCTGGGACAGGATAGAACTACTGACTGCCAAGACTCGTTTCAGCGAAGTGACGAGCATGGCATCTTTCGCCGGGGCTACAGCGCAACTGAAATACCCAGCACTCTCGATCGAGAAAATCATCACCAACGTCGGCAAAGAGATTCCAAACGACAGCGCCGTCGTCCTCAAAGACGGGCGCATACGGTTCTCAGAAAGACCAGTTGATGACTTTTTCTCGATCTCCTACTTCTACCACCCGACGTACATAATGATCGACCTCCTGCACTCCGTGCGGGACTCGCGCATCACTATCGTCGGGGGTGACGATAAGGAGGTCGACTTTCCCAGTCAGGCAGTTGGTCGGTTGGAGTTCCTCGTACGCGACGAGTCGGCCAAATGATCAACGTAACTATTGATGTCGTAGAACTGGCCAAGAAGGTTGGCAATAAAGTCGACGACGTTATTGAACGCGCGGTAAGCGTGCTCGGAGAGTTCGCGGTAGACCGCATCCGTCAGATTTCGAGCGAACGTCTCAAGATAGAGACGTGGCAGCAGTTCGCAAAATCTGTTCAGGTCACCAAAGAGAAGTACTCGGTGACCGTGTTCATGGACGACAAGAAGATGGCGGCGCTGGAAACCGGCCACAGCGGCTTCGACATCAAGAAGGGCCTCCTCAAAGGGCCCAAGGTCAAGCACGGCAAAAACGGCCCTTACCAGGACGTCCCCCTCCCCAAGAAGGTCACGCTGCGCGGCAAGGGCGACTACGTCGAGCCTCGAAACATGAGGCAGGCCATCAACAAGGCCGTGGCCTCTGCCAAGAAGACTGGAGAGAACATTCGGGTATTAAACAAGACCGAGAACCCCAACCTCTCCGGCATCCGTGTTACCCCTCAAAAGGAAGTTAGTACTTTTCGCCGAGTCAGTGAGAACTCCAATCCTGAGAGTTGGATGCACCCTGGCTACGATGGACTCAATGTGTTTGAGACGGTGGCCAAAGAGATCGAAGAGATGAAGGACCAGGTAACCCAAGACATCGCGGACTCAATGTCATGACCGAAGAGTTTGAAGTCATGGATGGGGTGTTGGCCGACGAGGAGGGCTCGTTACCGGGCACCTCTTTGCCGGAGCGCGTACTCCAAGAAGTACTAAAAGCCGGTTTCATTGCCATCCACAAAGACCAAACGCTCATCGACGAGCTGTTCTCGACCTTGCCACAGAGCGTGCGAAATTCGATCAAAGAGTACTACGCTGGTCACGAAGTGACCGTTCGCCTGAATTTCCCCCGCGATGGGATCACTTTTCCACTCGTATCTATCCTTAGTGGCTCTGACAATGAAGCTACCGATCTGGACTATCTAGGGGGCTTCGAGGGTGCAGAGTTTGATAGCGCGTACACGACCCGTGTACAGGCGCTCGGCCACGCACTCCGCGACGACGTGCAAGTTTTCTGCATGGCTGGGAAGGATTCCAATGCAGTACTGTGGATGTATTACCTCGTCAAAGCCATCTTGATGGTGAACATGTTGACGCTGGAAGCCCACGGCCTCCAGAACGTCACTTTTTCTGGGCGGGACGTCGTTTTGCGGGAAGACCTGTTCCCGGAGTTCACCTTCGCTCGTGTTTTAGGGTTGTCTTTCGTCAGCTATTTCAGCGTTCTGGTAACCGAGCGTGTCGCCAAGGCTCTCGAAGTGCGAGTCTTCACGGCAGAGCCTTTTTCTGATACACCTACGCAGGTGAACGTGGAGGATCCATGAAGACCAAGAGCAAGACTTCTTTCAAGCCTGCTGACATCAACGATCTCCCGGAGAGGGAGGTGGCTGATCTCGAAGCGAAGATCACCCCCGAGACCGAGCCCGAGCCCGCTGCGGTGCCCGTCCCGGAGAAAAAGATCACTCTCAACATGTACTGCTCTCACAAGCGGATCCCGGAGCGCCGCCGCGCCGGCATGACGGCCTACACCAAGGTGCGTAGGGCCAGCATGGAAGAGTGGGACAGCATCTTCGCCAACTACTAGGAGAAAACGATGACTCGCCAAGTACTGTTCAATGGCGCCGTGCTCGTTCGAGCCGGCGGTGCAACCAAGGTCGACGCCTCGGCATTCCAAAACGTTGGCGTCACAGGCGTTGGTATCGTGGGTCTCATCGGAGAGGCCGACGGTGGAGAGCCGAACTCTGTGCAGCTCTTCCGTGATCCACGAAGCATGGTGGACGCTTTTCGCTCCGGCCCTCTCGCGGATGCAGCGGATCTCGCTTTCCGCCCCATGAATGACACCCGAGTCCCAGGCGGTGCTTCGGCCGTGGTTGCCGTCAAGGTCAATCAAGCGGCTCGATCGTCCAAGGCGCTCATGAAGAGCACTGCGAACATGATGACGATCACCTCGATTGACTACGGGGCGCACACTCTGAAGGTCAGCGTCGAGGTCGCCACCAGCGGAGGCGGCAAGACCGTCGAGTTCGTGTTCGAGGACAGTACTGTGCGGCGAGTAGAGTCGTCACCCGTGCTCGGCGCAACCGCCGAGTTCACGATCCAGTACACCGGCGCGGGTGCCAGTTGCACGATGACGGTGAGCCCGACTCAGATCACGACTACTGTGGCCGCCGGACCCGGCGGGGAAGACCTCACCATTCCGTTCAGCACTTACAGCACGCTGAACGAGATCATCAACTTCATCAACAACTCGGCCGGCGGGGTGTATACGGCAACTGCGGTCACCAAGAACCCTTACGCCTTCCTCGGCTCGGATCTCGATCGCGTCACCGCCGTCGACATCGCGACCGGCGTGACGAGCTTCTACGCGAAGCTCTATCGGATGATCGATTGGGTGAACAGCAACTCGGCTCTGGTTACCGCCACCCGAGCGGCTTCAACCGCGACCGGAGCGACCGCGGGCACTCACACCGGCTCAGTGAACGCCCCCTTCAACCTGGAACCCGGGCAGGATCTCACCGTTGTGGTTGACGGTGGCGCACCAGCCACCGCCACCTTTGACGCGGTTGCGGCCGTGCATACGGGAGCGGCGGCCACCTACGCGGCTCTGAACGGCAAGACGTTGGTCTTCGAGATTGATGACGATGGTGACACACAGACCGTGACCTTCACGGCCGGTGCTACTAACGCGGCCAGTACTGCGGCAGAGTTCAACGCACAAGCTCGCAACTGCCGCATGATCGTCAACGGCACCGAGACTGACATCTACTCCGATCTTCGAGGGACGGACTCTTCGGTCGCGATCAACGCTTCATCCACAGCGCTGGTTGAGACCGGGCACGCGGCGACTACCGCATCCGGCACCGGCGACGTGGCCAACATCAACGCTGTGACCCATGTGGAGGCCAAGGCAGTCATCGAAGCGGACGTCGGCGTGCTGCTCATCGTCTACACCCCGGCCACTGGCTCCGGGACTCCAGCGACTTTGACATCTCTCACCACGGGCATCGCAAGCTCAATCCAGGTCAGCGGCGGCACCGCGAGAACGGCGTTCGGTTTCGATACCAACATTCACATCGGCACCGCGGCCGGCGCTGCCGGCGGCACTGAGGCTCCTGACGATGTCGGCCCGGTGTTTCTCACCGGCGGCGCTCGGGGCACGTCTACCAACACCAACTGGCAGGATGGCTTCGACCTCCTCGGCAAGGTTCTCGCCAACGTCATCACCCCCTTGGCGAGTGAGGACCTCGCCAACGAAGGCTACGGCTCTACGGCAACCTTTGCCAGTATCGCGGCGATGACGGACTCGCACGCGGCTTACTACAGTTCTACCAAGGGCAAAAGTGAGCGTGAGGCGTACATCGGCATGAAGGGCACCAAGACCCAGCTCTTGGCGATGGCTGGCACCCTTCAGAGCCCCCACAGTCTGCTTTTCGGTCAGGTGGTCACCCGTGGTGACCACTCCGGCTCGCTAGCGGAGTTCCCGGAATGGGGCGAGGCGGTCATCGCCGCTAGCGGCCGAGCCGGCTCGGTTCTCGGCGAGCCCCTCGTCCACAAGAACCTGCGAGCGAGCGGGCTCAGCCAAGACACGTCTTGGAACCCGGAGGACGACGGTGACGACATGATTCTCGGAGGCGTCACCTTTGCCTTCGCTCCTCCCAACGGCGGTTTCAAGTTCGATCGCGTGATCACCACCTACACCAAGCTGGACAACGACGCTTACGTCGAAGAGAGCGTGGTCATGGGCTGGAAGAACGTGACCTATGGTCT
>Ga0180007_10006484_pt1 | contig 11416 bp, 22 predicted proteins | sample MM_PC_MetaG_FD_121122 | JGI IMG/M metagenome (GOLD analysis project Ga0180007, IMG submission 121122) | Groundwater microbial communities from the Aspo Hard Rock Laboratory (HRL) deep subsurface site, Sweden - MM_PC_MetaG | ecosystem: Environmental > Aquatic > Deep subsurface > Groundwater...
CAAATGCTCAACCCAACAGACTACGTTGTGCTATATCTCGTAATCGCTTTGGGCGACCAAGCAATACACTGGATTCTAGGCGCAACAACAGGATGGAAAGATTAGTGCAAAGCCCCGCGCACCTAAAGGTTTAAATAGTAAAAAATTGCCCCAATCAATCATTGGGACACTTCCGCAACAGGTTCTTCCTCTGCTGCAGGCACTACTTCAACAGGCTCAACCGGCTTTGGCTTAACAACACGCTTCAACCTCTTCTTAGCCTTACGCTTTACCTTTGGTTTTGCAACTGACACAGTAACAACCTCTTTAGATGTAACAACCTGTTTCTCCTTTGACAACTTTTCCTCAGCCGCCAAAACAGAGTTTAGCAAATTTCTCTGCTCCTGACTAAAATCACTAATCACATACGCAACTTCGTTTAATTCTTCCTTATTCATATCTCAAAAAACCTCCAAAAAATAGTTTTTAACTACACATAATAAAATGCAAAATAATTAAAAAGGTGTTTATTAGGCAAATGCACTAGACCAAACAACACACAAAAAAACGGCAATTATAGTCTATGCCCAAAAAAGGCAGACTAAAATCCTCCCCCCTGTTTTGACAATCTAAAAACCTTTCTTTTACGCTTTTTACGGTCTTTTACACCAACAGGCCTACCCAATGTTTTACCCCCTTTTTTAATGGCCGCCAAACGCTGTTTTGTTGCCTCACTTATGCTTTCTCTTTCAAACTGTGCCATTGAAAGAATGATGTTCACAGTAAGCTTTCCAATAGCCGAACTTCTATCAAGATTCTCATTAACTGAAAAAACCTTTATTCCCTTATTATCCATTTCAGACAAAAAATTTGCCAAATCCAACACACTTCGCCCTAATCTATCAATACGAAATACAACAATCCCCTGATATTTCATTTTACGAAGTGCAACAAGCATCTTATAAAAAAAAGGTCTATTAAAAGACTTACCAGAACCAACCTCTTGATATATGTCAACAATTTCAAGCTCTTTATACTCACAAAAACGCTTGCAAGCTTCAATTTGTTGAAATAACTCTTGTCGACCAGTAGATACTCTGCAATACAAACAAACCTTATAAGCCTCCTTTTTTTCAACCTTTAATTCATCCATTCTAGTTCACCTTCTAAATCCTCCGTTTTTTATGAAAACTCTATTGCCACTTGCAATCCCTTATAAAACAAAAACAACAACAAAACCCAACCTGCAAGCTGTAGAAAAAATTTAACTTCAGAAGACATATACGTTTTTTTGCTGCCATCCATTGCAATATACAAAAGTCCTTCACCAACCATTTTTTTCACCTCCTTTCAAAATCCTGTACTTGTCCGTTTTTTCGCGCGCCCTGTTTTTCTCTTATCCTTTGATCGCTTCGGCTTTTAGAACAATTTACTCTTTTAGCCTTTCTGGCAAAACCCTAGTTACTGCCCTTCTTATTTGAGTAAGAGGAAAAAACTCATACCTGCTTCCATAGTTTCCTTCCAAACGGTATTCTGTGATATATATAGTAACAATTTTATAGCCTATCATTGGAAGCAATTCCTTGAGCCCACCAATCGTTTGAATTATGTTGTGCCCATAACCTGTCTTCCAAGCCTTGCCCTCATACCCCTTAGTCGTCCTATTTATCCAACTCACTTTGTTTGGCGTAGAAATCAACAACAGCCCTTTAGGCTTTAAAACCCTATGGGCTTCTTGCAACGCCTTTATCGGATCTTTCGCATGCTCAAGCATTTCTCCCATAACAACACAATCAAAAACATTGTCTTTGTATGGGTTTTCTTCAGCCATCCCCTGCTTAAAGTTTGGGTAACAAACGGGTTCACCTTTCTCGTTTATTGTTACGACATCCAAAGCAAACACGTGAAGGTTCGTTTTCTTCATTATTTCTTTATGTAATGTGCCATGCGAGCTTCCTATGTCCAACACTTTGCCATAAAGGTTTTGTTTAAAAAAATCAATTCTATTCATTGGTTGCCTCTTTTTCTTTTACCTTTTTCTCCCAAACGCACTATGTTTTTTTTCAAAACAAATTTCATCCTTTTCCAAAATCCTTGTTCTTTTTTTTGGGCCTCAAAGTCTTCCCAGAACCTGTCAAAGTCAAACGCTGTACTGTTGCCTTGTGAGTTCACGCGCCAACGCCTCCACATTCTCAAAATGCAATCGCCTCTGGCAAACAGTGCAAAGGCATGGCAAAGAATACAAGCCCTGCACTTCTTCCCCGCAAACACCGCAAAGCATTACCAAATCACCAAAAAAATAAAAATTGGGCTTTAAAATCAAAGCCCTAAAAAAACTGTTTTTTATGGTACAACCGGAACAACGCTTGTCGAGATTGTGTAGTTTCCAGGGCAAGTTGCCACATCGAAAACACTACAAACCCGCATGTCAACCGTTCCGTTTGACATGATGGTCAAAACAGTTGGCCCGCTGCCATCTTTGTAGGTAACAAGGTTACGCTCAAAGAGATAGCTTCCTGGGTTCCAAGCAACCATTTCGCCACCATCATAGTCTGTTGATGGAACAAGCCAAATCTTGGCTCCTTCCGCCAAATTGTCGTCTCCGGTTGCAGGCAAGTCCATTCCAAGCTCCACGCTGTCTGAAGCAGAAACTGCTCCTGTGTCGTCTGTTGTCACTGTTCCAATTAGTGCCCCTGGGTTGTTTCCAGTCCAAGGGTCGGCGTAGTAGATTAGGTCGTACTCTGTGTTTGCTGCAAGCCCACTAACCTCAAGAGTATAGTCAAACTTTTCGTTGACTGTCTTGAAAACCAGCGTTCCCGCTTCGCCTGTCTCTGACCAATCTGTATTGTCTTTGGTTACCAGTGTCAGCACAGTGTAATCCGTTCTCACCATTTCTGGGCACGAATCGCACAATAATGCGTCTGTTGAACAACCTGGCTTCAATTCCACTGTTATCGGAATCGATGCCCTGTTTTCAAGCTGGTAGTCCTGACAGGCTTCTTCTCCGCCATAAATTGGGTTTGAGAAAGAAAGAGAACCCTCTGTCAGAATAACAGATTGCTCTACTTCCACTTTGGTATTCATTTGATCAAAGTATTCCAGCAAGGCTGCTGTTCCCAAGGATGCTATCATCAGGACAGCCAGTGCCGTCATACCTATCCGTCTCTTATCCATTTTTGTTTGCCTCCTTTTTTGTTTTCTCTTTTTTGAACAGGAACAATAGCCCTGTAAAAAACCCCAGCAGAACCAGGGTAAAAACGCTTGCAAACAAGCCACGAAACAAAGGGGTTAGTGCCCAAAAGCCGGTTGGCAAAACAGGCTTGATGGCAATTGGCTCGCCCAAACCGCCCTTTTCACAGTTCTCTCCTTCTTTTAAGCACTTTTGCAGTGCCTCACACCAAAAAAAGCCAAGGGTTAAATTGCACCCTTGCGCGTCCCTTTCAACCTGTTGAACAACCGGTTTTGGCACAACAACACTCTCTGCTTCCGTTACATTAACATCAACATCGCCAGGCAAAGGAACGCTTCGACCAACCCAGCGCCCGCCACCGCCATCACCTTGTTGGACAACAGGCGGTGGCAAGGTTTCTTCCACTGATGCGACTGCCTCAAGCCTCACCACATACTTTTCTGGCGCAATGTTTGAAACCGCAGAAAAAAACAGTTTAACCTCAAAAGGCTGGCCTGGCAAAAGAACAAACGACTCTGGCTCGAACAAAACCGAAAAGCCGTTTGTGTCCCCTGACTCGCTTGAAACAACCGAGCTCAGCGAAACGCTTGCCGGAACAGAAAAGTCCCCAGAAACGACAACCATTCTTTCAACGCTGTTGCCACCACACAAGTTCACATCAAGCGCTGTGGGCGAAACCAACAGGCCTGCAAAGCAAGCTGGAGAAAAGGCAACGAAAAGGCAGGCGGCAAAAAAACATTTATTAACCATATACAACAAAACCTCTATTATTTTTCAAGTTTGTTTTTTACTTATTACAACCCCTTCATTCACGCAACGAATCGTCTTGCAATTCGGACACCAGTAACTATATCCACCTGGCTTGTATGGGTCAAGCTCGCTAGGCGAATCATACCTGTTGCCTTGGTTGTCGTAAGCGTAGGCCTCACGATGGCAACGCGGGCAAACAAACACTGTTTCTCTTTTCTCAACCATAAACAAGACCTAAATATCAACTCACTTTTTCTATTACATCAGCCATTTTTTGCCAAGATTTCCTTCCTTCTTCCTTGCAACAAGGACACCAATAAACAAGCTCACCAGGTTTGAATCTGTCATCATAAACAAAAACCTTTGAATGACATATAATACAACGCAAACTCTGGTCTGACCTATAATTCTTCAACTTCGCCACTAGCAAACACCTCGTGTTCTTCCAAATTTTTTCCTCTCCTAAGTTCTTGCTTCATTTGCAAAACAGAATCCCTAATAGACCTAAACGTTGGCTCACCCTCCTTTAACAAAGAAACAAGTTCCGAAACTAGAATTTTTTGTTCGCCAAAAGCAGCATTGGCCCCCTGTGATACAACAATCTGTTGAATGTGCGCCACAGAAGAATTAACTTTCTCAATGCGCTCATCAAATAGAGTTCCATAGCTTCTAACTCTATCCAAAATGTTTCCAAGCTCTCTTTCAAAAACTGTGCTTTCAACCTTTTTTTCAACCAAAACAAAACCACCTCATTTTAAGAAGAACACCCGCAACTTGTAATCTTAGGATAAAACCTTGTTGACCAATTGTTAACATCAATATAAGCAAAATCTGCACGTGGGATGCCCTTAATTACTTTTAGTCTATTATACTTTCCACTTTCCCAAAACCTAGACTTTGAATCCACAATTCCAATAAGTTTATCAAAAGCTGCATTTACTATATCCTCATCCAACAATTTATCGTTTTGTGTAATAAAAAAAAGCCAAATATTATACCTTAGCTTTTTGTTCACAAAATACCGTAAAACATCCCTACTAGTCAATGTTCTTGAATCAAGACGCTTATGTGGGCAAATTAAGTCAGCTTCTTCTATAATTATTGCTGGAGAAATCCTTTTCAAAAATTTGTCATCCAAATTTCTCAAAAGGTTGCCAATATAAGCACATGACTTATACTCTTCACCAGAACGCATATCAACTTGAAGACAAAGGTACCTGTTCTTTTCCCAAACCTTTTGCAAGATTTTTGCATTAAGCAAAACTCGCTTGTCTTTGCTTCCTTTCCAAAACCAGTGCCTGATTTTTTGCCAATGGGCAATAATATTTCCCTTTGTCTGATAAGGAATGTGAGTTCTCAAAATAATGCCCTGTTCAAGGTAACGTGCATTAAAAGCAGCTACATAGCTGAAAGAAATTGGCAAAGAATCCAAAAACTCGTCCATGTTCTTAAAATCATGCAAGTACTCTTTTTTCATCCAACGATTCATATATGTAGCTGCATCATCACTAAATCCAAGTGAAATAAAATCATCAATAGTGTTAAACGCACTCAATGGAAGAGCAAAATTTTTTATCACTTTTAGTTCTTCTATTGCCTGAGGATACTTTGAACGATAATTCATTTTCTTTGTAGCTTCATATTCGCCTTTTCCCATTGAATCCAAAATAAGTAGTGGTCTCTCAAACTCATAAAGCCTTAAAGCAAGTTCTTTTACCATTGCACTTTTCCCTGTCCTTGCCTTGCTAATAACTAGCACAACCCCATTCTTTTTTACTGGCAAATAAACATTTTTTGGTTCCCCTTCTTTGTTCTTCCCAATTCCCAAAAAAATCTTGCGGTGACTCCCTAACATTTTTTCTTCCTCCTACCTCGTTTCCTTCCTCGCTTGTAAACTCTTCGCTTTCTAATGCTTAATGCTTCAACATCAATTAATCCATCTTCTTTCATAACCCGCCACTTTCTTGCTTTTTCTTTTAGCCATCCTGGAGGCATTGGCTTTCCTTTTAATTCCAAAAAAACAAAGTTTTCCCATGCCTTGAAAAGAGGCGATTTAGAATGATTTACCATAACTACTCACTTTTGTTAAGCTTAACATTTTTTGGTTACTCATTTTTGGCAAGATACCCCAATTTGTTATATAATTACTTATATAACAAATTTTACACAAAAAAAATTTAGCTATTTTTTTTTGGCTCCTCACTATTTTTTTCTGTTTGAACAATGTCTGGCTTGTCAATAAGTGACTTAACAAACTCCTTATCCATAGCCTTGCTTTCATGAGCACCACGAATACTCGAACTAAATTTATCATAATTATCCAACTCAAACTGTTGCAAAAACTTTTGTTCACGAATCTTTTTGAATTTTGACTGCCTATAAAAATATTCATTGTACTCTGGATTTACCCAACCTGTTTGTTTTCCATTTCTATTGCACCTGAAAATGAAAAAGCCTTCTCCTACCCAACAACCCGCTTCCTCAATAATGTCTTCCCCAAACTCTGCGTGAACAGGAAAATCTGCCTCTGAAAACTTGCAAAGGTTCTTGCCATTCAAATCCGTTTCAAAATAGTCAATGGTTGAAACCTGGCCGTCGGGGTGCCTGGCTCGCCAATTGACAGTCATTGGCGACTTGCGCTTGTTGCCCTTTTTGTGCAACACCCAGGGGTTGAAAGCAATGGCTGCGATTATCAAGACAATTGCAACAGCCACCCAAACAAAAAAATTAGCCATTCACGTCCTCCGTCCAAATGTTTGCATCAATCATACGTTGCCGAAGCTCACAATCTGCTAGAACATAAATGTTTGTTGTTTCAGCACAATATGCCCAATAACCATTCAAACTGCCATGAATTTCAACATCACTAAGTTCTGGAGAAAAAACACCAAAAACAACAACTGTTAGTGTAAGCAACCCAACCGCTGCCAAGAACAAAAATTCTTTGTCCATTATTCCACCAGCTTTTTCAAATTCTCGTTTTTCTTCTCAAGCCACTTGTTCCTCTCACGCAAAGTAGCCAGCTCCATCAAAGCCCGAACAGTATTCGCATCCCTAAGCCGACCATAAAGCCTCTCATCATCCTTTGCAGCAAGCAAAGCAAGCTTCTCAGCATAATCCACTTCACCACCAGGACTTGATGTCTGCGACTCTAGCGGCTTCTGTTCCGACTCCGGTTTCGCTTTCGGCTCCTGTTCCACTGACCCTGAAAGCGTTTCCTTTGCCATCTTCTTTTCCTTTTTCTCGAACATTTAGTTTTGCCTCCTTTATTTTTTCATTCAAAAAAGTAACAGCCCTAAAACCAGGCCTTGAAACCTTTGAATAAACAAAAATCACGCCAATGCCAGCCAAAATTGCGATTCCAGCCAACAGCAACTCGTTTGCCGATTCCTCAGAGCCAGCCTGCAATCCAACCAAACCGGAACTCATCTCACCAATCTGCCTTGTCAAAGCAGCCACCTGCAAAGCAAGCTCTGGGTCGCCTGTTTCAACGGCTTTTGCCAACTCTTCCTCTGTTCTCTTTTTTTCCCTTGCAAGAGTTTCAATTAGCCAAGAATTGTGGGCAGCACCACCCTGAATACAGGTTTCCACTCCAGGAGATTGCCCAACATCAGCGTTCAAAGAAGAATCCTTGTCCATACAAGCAGAAAAATCCCAAACCTCCCCACTAGGATACTTTATGCAGGTATGGGAAGGCTCTTCTTCACAAGAAACGCCATGCTCTTCAACCCAAGCCCACTGGCTAGGCAGTGTTGAAAACAAAACCGAAACCCCAACCTCTATTTCTCCCAAGTCCAAAGAAAAGCTTGCCTGCCCCAAGTCATCAGCATCAATCAACAAAAAGTAGCGGGATTGCCTTTGCGGAACAACAACAATGTCATCGCCCGCATCCAAGTGAACAATGCTCAAGGAAACGCCATCGTCAATAAGAAAAAACAGGTCTGGGTCAGCATCCCCAAACAAATTGTTAATCTTGAAGGAAAAGGGCTGGTTTGCCTCAATCACAGGGCTCCAGCCAACAGGCACAACTCCAGCGTAAAGATATGTTTTTTTGTCCAAAAAATCCAAAACGTAAAACTTGTCAAGCTCTGGAAAGTCAACTGTGAAAGCAAAGTCCTCGCTTTTTTCAAAAAACCAGTCGTTGACATTGTTGTCGCCTGTGCCTCCCACAACCTGGTGGTTGAAATCCACTACAAGCTGGATTGGACCAACTCTGGCAAAGTTAAAGTCAGAAGCATTAAAATCGAGGGCATTCGCATCACTATTAGCGTCTGTAGCAACCGCGGCAACAGGAAGCAGCAAGAGCAACAGCAATGCGAATGCTTTCCTCATTTCTTTTTCTCGCCTCGCAAGAAACACAGCCAAAACTCTTCAAACTCAACTTCGCTCATGTTTGCTTCATCTCCAAGCAACCAATGCCATAAACCATCCTGTTGGCATCGTTCAGCCCGACTGGATAATAATAAGGCTCAACGCCAATGCCACAAGGATTGCTTGCCGCTGCTGCTGCCAGTGCAATGTCATCCCTATTTAAATCCAAGCTGGTCAAGCAAGCGGTTTGCTCAACTTGCTCCCTTGGCATTGTCGTGCCAAGCGCAAAGCCAATCAAAACACAGGCAACCAAAACAACCACCAACAATCCAAGCTGCCAGCCAAGGTCAACTTCTACCTTCATTTGTTTGCCTCCAAGTCAACGCACTTCTCCGTTTTCCAGCCCAAGTAAACAAGGCTCACAAGAAAAACAAAGCCTCCAATGCTGAACAAGGCAGCGTCAAAACCACAGTCTGGAACCAAAGCACAAGTTTCAAGTGCATCTAATACAGCCCAAGCTGGTGGCAAAGCAACGCCAGCCATTGGCAAACTAACCTTGGCAACCTTTACCAAAAACTCTCCAACCATCCAAATCACCTCCCCAAAAAATTTATGCCGAAAGAACGTTCAAGTCGGCTTTCAATTTGCAGCTTGTGACAGCTGGATTGTTTGGCACATAGCTCCAGTAAACCTTGTCACCCAAACTTATTGCACGCCCATTAAGGCTTGTCAAAGCCACCACCTCTGTGTTTATTACCCCGCTCCAAGTACAATCCCCTTGCGTTTCGTAGGTTTCGTACTGAATCGTGCCACCAATGGTTGCCTCGGAAAAAACCGTTGCGCTTCCAGTGCTAGTTGTCACGCCAGTGTCAGTCAAAAAATACCTTGTTCCAACTGACGGAGCAGCGCTTGAAACCGAGCCGCTTGGCAAGTGGTGTGAAACGCCTTGCCCAAATAAAACTTCTAGAGTGAATGCTGTTGCGCTGCCAACAAAAAGCAGTGCAAACAGCAAAACAATTGCCTTATTCATGCCGTTACTACCTCCAATTTTTTTTCTAAACCCCCAACAGAGGGCTTAAATATTCCCTCAGGCTTTTTGTCAGCCCGCTTCAAATACTTCAATCCAGCTTCAAGCTTGGACTTGCAGTAATTGGAACGCAAATGCCACTGCAGCGTTGCCAAAGGCGAGCAGACATAGTTTTGGCTGTCTTTCCAAACCTCGCCAAAACAACAACGCCTCTCATGCAATTCAACATCAGGGCTTTCAGAAACCCAAAGCACTCCAACCGGCCCATCCTGCAAAATCTCTGCCTCGAAAAAAAGCTCTCCCAAAACACGCCCAGGATAGTTTCGCTCCAAAGCAGCAACTGCCTTGTTTCGCCAGTCATCCACAGACAAAACCTCTCTGGGTGGCAAAAACACGCGCCAGTTAATTTTGTCGTGAATCAGGATTAACAAGAAAACAATGGCTGCGATTACGATTGCAGCCTGCTCCTGGATTAAACCCAGCTCGGCATGCAACCCAAAAAAAACAAACAAAGCCACAATGGCGGCAACTGAAAATTTTAAATATTGATTCATTTTATTAAACCCCTCAATTCATTCACACCAAACACTCTAACTACACACCAACCTCTTTCAATTAAGTTCTCATCCCTAAAAAAATCTCTAACTTTTCTGCCTTTATGCCAATAAACTCCATCATACTCAAAATCAATCTTCAATTCAGGGATAGCAACATCTAAAGAATAGTGTTTTCCTTTAAAAACTTTAATTGGATAATTTAAAATGGCTGTAGGATAAATTTGTTTTATGTGGTTGTAAAGTTCTACTTGTGGCTTTGAAGGATTTCTAATAAATTGTTGAGCGTATACTGCTCCTCCATTAATCATATATTCACGACTTTTTTGTTTTTGTTCTTCACTACATTTTACTCCTTGCATTGGATTTAGATGTATACTATAAAATTCTTTAAGTTTTTTACTTATTATTTTTTTAGTTTTTATAGAATGAGATTTGCCAAATAACGGGTGTTTGTTCCCCCCACGAAACAAACTAAACTTTTTTTTGGTTTTAACAGAATGTGTTTTGCCATAAAAAGGATTACCTTCTCCTATCCGTTTTTGGGACATTCTTTTTATTTTTTCTATTCCTTTTAATGAAGAAAAATATTTTTTTGCTGATTTAGACATACGTTTCTTTGTTTTTTTTGTGTGTTTAAAACCTTTAGGTCTACTCATTCCTTTTTCACCTCTTGTGTTCACTGAAAGTTCCCCTCCGCGCAGGGCTCATCAGACCAACAATCACAGCCAGTTATAACTTCTTCTTCAAGATGCCAAACAATATATTCATCTTCACAACCAATAGCCGAATAATGCCAATCTTTTATATCAACATATTCAGCACCATGTGGATTAGGTGCAGAATACAAACAAAGACTTTCAGGCATCACGCATTCACGAGGCTGCTGCTCAGCTTTGTTTGCATCAATGCAATACCAGACTAGCCCGTATTCGCCTCTGTCTTTAAGAATGTTGCATTCAACTTTTTCTGATAACCCGTCTTTGATTGCCATTTCTCTGATAAGCTCACTTTGCCTTTCTTGCTCCTTAACACACTGCCCTGTTACTGTATCTCTAATACTACATTTCTCTTCTTCTGGCTGAGGCTGCTGATTGTCTAAGCAAATTCTTTCACAAACTTCTACAATTCCACTAAAAGTAGTTTCAGCACCACAACTCCATCCAGAAAATTTAGAACAATTCGGGTTTATTGAATTGCAACCGCCGCCAAGAGTTCTATCACATGAAGTATTTGTCCATTTGCCTATATCTTTCGCCTCTTGGCATTCTGCAAGCTGGGAGGCGAGCACAACCCAAACGCAACCCGCAATAATTAACCCTAAAAGGAAAGCAGTTGCCAAGTGCATAAAGTTATAAGAATTGTATTCTTCTTTTTTTGCTGCAGTCATTTTCTTTCCTCCGCTAGCACACCCAAAACCTCAAAAACCTGGCGAGCCTCAGGCGACAACCTCAACAACTTCTTTCCAAAACGCCCATTATCACAAACAACCAAGCCATGCGCCTCAAGACGATTGCACTTCTCCCTCACACTCGAAGCGCCAAAAGGCCTATCCAAAGCCATCTCCAATTTAATAGCATAATCTGCTTGGCACAAAAGCTTTGC
>Ga0180007_10006485_pt1 | contig 11415 bp, 12 predicted proteins | sample MM_PC_MetaG_FD_121122 | JGI IMG/M metagenome (GOLD analysis project Ga0180007, IMG submission 121122) | Groundwater microbial communities from the Aspo Hard Rock Laboratory (HRL) deep subsurface site, Sweden - MM_PC_MetaG | ecosystem: Environmental > Aquatic > Deep subsurface > Groundwater...
CACAAAATGGCGGAGCAGGACAAACCCGTATTCTCCCATGGGAGATCCCTGCCGGGGCAATATCACATCAGGTATTTTTAGTGCGCCTTCCATGGAAAAATCAAATTTGCCTTGGTCCATGGAACAGACCAGTTCATAGGGATTGATCAGCAGGATCTCATGCCCGAGGCTTGTGGCCGATTCCAGAAACCGTTTGTTGGGATGAAAATCAAATCCATTGACGGTCAGAATTCCGATGATCATTTTTTCTCATCCCCCTGGGGATCAATCATATGTTCGGGCATCCACACCCCCATTTCCTTGTTAAGTTTGTCGCTGAAATAGGTCAGTATTTTTTTTGTCTTATTTCGAAGGGCAATTTTCTGGGTGGCCAGGTTATCCTCACTGATAATGGAAAAAACCTTGCGGCCTCCCGCCCTTTTGGTAAGCCCTTCAAGCAGCTTGGCTCCCACACCCATGGCGCGGTATTCCGGCCTGACAGAAGTATACCCCCTTTCCACAAAATAGGTAAAATCAACATTTGTCATTTGTTTTAATCGTTGTATGAACGCTTGTCTGGGATGCTTCAAACTGGAATTTCCGATGATCACACCGTTTTCCATGGCATAGCCGATCAAATAGGCGCGTTCAAGATTGGATCGGACATGGGTGATATCCACAGACCCTCCCGCTTCCACCATTTTACAGATTTCATCCAGAACCCCCAAGGGAAGATCTTTTGGCAATTGATAAAAATAGACCACTTGACTGCCAAGGGTAATAACGGACTGCGCCTGCGGATCGGCCCTGAGGCAGGTCAATGCCGTTTTTGTCAACCGGTTCACATACAATAACAGACAGGAAAGATCCCCGAACAATTTCCAAAAAGCAATCCCGGGCAGGGGGGCGACACGGGCATAGGCCATGAATTTCTCAGAAACCGGAAACCCGGCCTCTTCGTTTTTTATCTGACCCAAAGCGGTTTCCCCGAAGGAGTGGACAATATTGGGATTGTTTACAATAAATTTCATCTGGGCCTTGTCTGCCTTTCCTTGGAACAGGCGTGGGCCGGAGATATGATTCCAGATGCCCAGCTTGGAGGTTTCCCATAATCGCTTCTCAGGAATTCTGGCGTTCTCTCCATGGATTTCCCAGTGAATCAACCTCAGTCCGGATGAAAACAGGTCCGAAAAATTGTGTTCGACCTCCATTGGTTCGGCCCCTATCTGAAGGGCCATACCGAAAAAAACAGCCGGCTGTTTCAGGGAAAACCAGTGGTCCAGGTGCCGTATCATATCGGTTGATCCACCCGGCACCAAAGGATCGCTGGCAAATACAAATCCCTGGACCCCCAGGGAGGTGACCTGATCTTCCAAAAACCTGGACAATACAACAGAATCTTTAAAAAAAAACGGATACACCAAAAGAATTTTTTCCGGCGTCGGGTATCGATCCAGAAACATCCCTTTAAAATCGGGAAGAATGGTTTGGGAGCCAGAGTCAATTGCTGTTCCGTGGATCTTGCGGAGAAAATCCATCAATGACGCAACACCCTGGGGGCCGGTATTCCAGATCAGACGGTCAAAGCAAGCGCCATCCAGACTATCCGGAGCTATGCTTGCCATTGCCACTACCTGGACCTTGGGATACCGGGATTTAATAAAACCCGCCATAATCTGCGCCCCGAGTACCTGGTCTGGAAAGGAAACCAAGAAAATAGCGGTACCCGGGTCATGCCGGGTCATTTCTTTTCCAAGGCCTTGTTCACAAAAGCGGGCAAAGGAGGGCAGTGGGACAGGGAAGGCCTGGGCCTGCTTTATTTTGCACCTAAGCGATAAAAAATAAAGGGGGTCATAAAATTTTTCTTTCTCGAAAATCAGATCTGCCCCATGGAGATCAAGATTTGCGTCATAGTATGCAGATTCAAGTCCTGAACCGGACAGGCTTCCTGCCACCACGGCCGCCTCCCAGCAAGGCAGCGGGTAACTTGTTGCCGGGGGATAGATGAATAGAATCGTCCGGGAGATTTCCATTAGTTGCGAAAGCGATAGTTCCAGCCATTCTCCTGCATGCATCTTCTGGTATGGGAGATTTCATCGCTGGCACTCCAATCTTCCCGCATTTCCACTGCATAGTCCCTGGCTTTTTTTTCACAGATTTTTTTTTCTCCATAAAATTGGGCCTCTGATTTTTCCGGGTGAACCACGACCATTTTATAACAACCACCCGCGAACATAAACAGGAAGACAGCCAATCCTGCAACCATACTGTTTCTCATTTTTTTCAACTCCTGGTCAACGATTATAAGATTGATACGTTGAATTGGACCATCCCAACTGAACAAAAAAAAGTTGCGACAGATACATCTACTTGTATTCAAAGTTTAAAATGAAGTCAAGACAGAGAAAAGATTTATGGCAGATACCCGGCTTATTTTGACTGGACCCTTGCCCTAAAAAAGAGTATAGTCCGGGACACGGGTCAGCGCCTTTTCAGGCTGCCCAGAAAAAAATGATATAGATATTGACAAAATCAAGAAATAATTATAGAATTAAGAGTTTTTTAAAATAGTAAAAAGTATTGAAATAATAAGGAGAGTTTAACATGTACGCAGTTATCAGAACCGGAGGAAAGCAATACAAGGTTCATGAAGAACAGATCCTGAAAGTTGAAAAACTTGAAGGTACTGAAGGTTCTCAGATTGAATTCGATGATGTCCTCATGTATTCAGACGGTGAAGTTGTTACCTTGGGGGCTCCCAAGCTTGAAAATGCACTTGTAAAAGCACACATTCTTGAGCAGGGCCGCGGAAAGAAACAGCTGGTATTCAAGTATAAACGCCGGAAAGGGTATCGCAAGATGCAGGGCCACAAACAATATTATACTGAAATCAAAATCGAGTCCATTTCAGCATAGGGAGATCCTAAGAATGTCACATAAAAAAGCAGCAGGTAGTACCAGAAACGGTCGGGATTCAAACGGTCAGCGCCGGGGCGTAAAAAAATTTGGCGGACAAACCATTTGTGCCGGAACCATCATTGTCAGACAGGTCGGCAGCAAAATCCACCCGGGCAACAATGTGGGTATGGGCAAAGACTACACCCTCTTTGCAACAATAGACGGAGTGGTGACCTATGAACGAAAGGGTCGCGACAAGAAAAAAGTCAGCGTTTATGCAGCGTGAAATTTGTTGATGAAGCCATTATTACCGTCACTTCCGGACATGGTGGTGCGGGATGCACCAGTTTCCGCAGAGAACGCTACATTGAATTCGGCGGACCCGATGGCGGAGATGGCGGAGATGGCGGTGATATAGTTTTACGGGTGGATCCGGGGCAGCGGACACTCTACGATTATCGCCGTCAAAAGCTGTTCCACGCCAAGAATGGAGCCCCGGGGCTTGGCAAACAGAAACATGGCAAAAACGGAAATCATCTGTTTTTAGATCTCCCTCCCGGCACCCTGGTCTCCAATGCAGATACCCTTGAGCCCATCGTTGATCTGACCCTTGAGCATACAGAACACATTATCGCCCGCGGTGGCCAAGGCGGCCGGGGAAACAAACGGTTTGCCACGTCGACCAACCGGGCTCCCAGGTTTTCCCAGCCAGGAATTCCCGGGGTTGAAATGAGACTGAAGCTGGAATTAAAACTGCTGGCGGATGTGGGAATTGTCGGCCTTCCCAACGCTGGAAAATCCACCCTGATATCTGCCGTATCTTCTGCCCGTCCGAAAATTGCAGACTACCCGTTTACCACCCTGACCCCGACCCTTGGCATGGTGGAGCCCCCTTTTGGGGAACCCTTTGCCATGGTAGATATCCCCGGGCTCATTGAAGGCGCCCATGAAGGCACAGGTCTAGGCATTAAATTTTTAAAGCATATTGAACGGACCGGAATTTTAATCCATTTGATTGACGTGGGGGGGATCGACCCGGAACAACCGCTTGAATCCTTTAACCTGATCAACAAAGAGTTGTCCATGTACAGTGAAAAATTGGCCAAAAAATCCCAGATTGTGGTCCTCAACAAAATTGATCTTGAAGGGGCTCAAAATCGGGTGGACAGTTTTAAAGCTGCTGTTCCGAACCTCACGGTGCTCACCATTTCAGCCGTTACCGGCCAGGGCGTAAAAGCTTTGGTCAAACTGCTCGCCGGCAAACTTCAAAAAGAGTAATCATGGATGCCGGACTTTTTGGGGGGACTTTCAATCCGCTTCATAATGGCCATATCGGTATCATACAATATGTGAAGCAGGCCTTTCGGCTTGATAAAATCTTCTTGTTCCCCTCAGCCACTCCGCCCCATAAATCGGTCACCGACCTGGCCCCTGCCCAGGATCGGCTGGAAATGGTTACCGGATGGGCCCGGGACATGGAAGGGTTTTATGCCTCTGATATTGAATTAAAAAGAAAAGGGCCTTCCTTTACCATTGACACCATAAAGGCCTTTAAAAAAACCCATCGCACTGGGGTTAATTTTTTTCTCCTGATGGGATCAGATGCCTTTTTTGACATCACCACCTGGAAAAAGCAGGACCTTATCTTCCAAACACTTCCCATTATTGTCATGCTCAGGGGAGACCGGATAGGGATGGATGCCGTTGCATCCTTTATTGACCAAAACATCTCAAAAGGGTACACATTGGACAAGGGCCAATCCAGGTTTGTCCATGGCCAATTGCAGCCCGTCCATATCTGCAGTGTACCCAAAATTGATATTTCTTCCACCATGATACGGGCACGGGTGAATAAAAAATTGTCCATTCAGGGACTTGTCCCGACAAATGTCGAGGACCTCATCAAAGAAAAGGATTTATACAAATGACAAAACCCGCGGCGCTGGCAGAAGAATTTATCCCCTACCTTGCCCCCATTTTTCAACGGAAAGCAAAATCCCTTACCGTCATTGACGTCCGAAAAATGACCTCTTATACTGACGTGATCGTTATTGTAGAAGGGGCCTCAAGCCGCCAGGTAACCTCAATGGCCGAACACATCGTCAAGGCCCTGAAAAAAGAAAAAAGAAATGTTTTGGGCATGGAAGGCATCAAGGAGGGGGAATGGGCGTTGCTGGATTACGGCCATATCATCATCCATGTATTTGAATCCAAGGCGAAACATTTTTATGACCTGGAAGGACTCTGGGCAGACGCTCCCCGTGTGGATCTGTCCCGGTTCGGCCCCATCCTGGAGACCGAAGATGATGAAGACGACCTTTAAAAGCAAGCCTGTTAATGTTCTGATAATTCTGGACGGATGGGGAATTGCGCCTCCCGGACCCGGGAATTCTTTTGCCCTGGCCAAAACCCCTTTCCTGGACCGACTCCTAAAAGACTTCCCCCACAGCCACCTTGCCTGCTCTGGCAATGCCGTAGGCCTTCCCGACGGCACCATGGGAAATTCGGAGGTGGGACACATGAACATGGGTGCCGGCCGGAAAGTATTCCAGGACTTTGTCCGGATCAACACAGCCATCGAAGACACCCTTTTTTTTAAAAACCCGGAACTGATGAGCACCATGAAAACGGTCAGAAAAAACCAGAACGGCCTTCATCTTCTGGGGCTTTTGTCCGACGGTGGGGTCCACAGCCATATTTCCCATTTGTTTGCCCTCATTGACATGGCAAAGCAAAACCAAATAAAAAATCTGTATATCCATCCCATTCTTGACGGCAGGGACACCTCCCCCACCAGCGGCATCACCTATATCCGGCAGCTTAAGGACCATCTTGACCGTGCAGGAACCGGAAAAATTGCAAGCATTTGCGGCCGTTACTGGGCCATGGACCGGGACACCCGGTGGGACCGTGTGGAAAAAGCCTATCGCCTTTATACCAGCGGAGAGGGCAAGATTTCATGCGACCCGATCCAGGCGGTCCAGGATGCCTATGATGCAAAGGAAACCGATGAATTTATTTCCCCTGTTTTCTTCGGAAGCGGCACCGAACCCAACAACGGCGTCATCCGGAATGAAGACGGCCTGATTTTTTTCAATTTCAGGGCGGACCGGGCCAAGGAAATCACCCGGGCCTTTATTGAAACCGATTTTAGCGGGTTTAAACGAAAAGAGCATCCACGCCTGTCCACCTTTGTCACCATGACCCAGTATGACCAGAATTTTCATCTTCCCACAGCCTTTGCCCCCCAACACCTTACCAATGGTCTGGGCGAGGTATTAAGCCGCCGGGGTATCCCCCAGCTCAGGATTGCGGAAACAGAAAAATATGCCCATGTCACCTATTTTTTCAACGGCGGAAATGAACAGGCTTTTGAGGGTGAACACCGGATCATGATCCCTTCCCCCAGGGATGTGGCCACCTATGATCAAAAACCTTCCATGTCGGCCCAAATAGTGGCCCAAACCGTTTGTGAACAGATACAGTCCGACAAATTTGAATTTATCGTATTAAATTTTGCCAACATGGACATGGTCGGGCATACGGGTGTTCTTTCCGCTGCCATCAAGGGATGCGAAACCGTAGATGCCTGTGTCAGACAAGTTACCCAGGCCATATGGAAAACCGGCGGCACTGCCTTTATTACGGCAGATCACGGAAACTCGGAACAGATGATTGCTGACGACGGTTCCCCCCACACCGCCCATACCCTGAATCCGGTCTTCTTTATCCTTGCAGGAACTCAGTTCAAGAACACAAAAATACGCAATGGAATTTTGGGGGATATTTCCCCCACCATCCTCAAGGCCCTGGGGCTTACCCAGCCCCCTGAGATGACAGGAACCCCTTTAATATAAGCGAAGATTTATGTTTGAATCGATTAGAGATTTTATCACCGGAGAAGAAATAGACAACGTCGGCTCCGAAGCAAGCCGCCAGATCTTTGAAAAATTTCTGGTGGAGGCAAAAGGATTCCGAAAACAGGATATCCGGGTGGATGCACCCCTCATTGTTCAGTTCAAGGGCGAAGACTACCTGTCTTCCGTTGACCTGATTGTCTGCTGCAATGAACAGCCGTTTATGGCCATCACCTGTGTGGCAGGTTCCATAGGTTCCTATGAACGGGAAATTCTGGCCGCAGCAAGGCTTGTTTATGAAGTCCAGATCCCTTTTGCCGTGTCCACCGATGGCAGAAATGCCATTGTCATGGATACGATTTCCGGAAAAACCGTCGGCCAGGGACTGGATGCCGTCCCTTCAAGGGACGACGCCCAGAGACGTATGGTTTCCATTGAGAAAATCATTTATGCCCCTGAAAAAAGAGAGCGTGAAATGATCATCTACCGCTCGTTTAATATGGAAAAAATAAATCGATAGACCCTCTGGTTTTTAAAAACACGCCTAAAAAAAGCAAGGGCAGAAAAAAAGTTTCCGCCCTTGCTTTTTGCTTTTATGACCGGGTGTTTAGGCGTGTGACATTTCTTTCTTGCAATGTTTGCACAGGCTGGCCCGTTTTTTAATAATTTCCGCGCAATAGGGACACTCCCTTGTATAATGCCGCTCATGAAGCTGTTCAATGGCCTTTCTCACGCCTTCCTGCAAAATCGGCGTGGGAAACTTATGGTTCACCAGATGCTCTGTGGCATCGGCATCCCCCAGCTCGCCGACCATCTGTGCAGCTTTAAGCCTGGCCTTGGCTGGAATTTTTGGATCCAGCAGAATCTTTAAAATCTCGTCCCAGTCCTTTGACAGATAATAATCGGTCAGCAGGGAAAAGGTTTGTATGGACAACTCTCTTTTGGCCTCCTGCTTTATGAGGGCGGCATCATCCAGAATTCCGCCGGTGGCCCCAATGGGGCTGAACACGGGCATGTATTCAAAATTTTTCTGGCCCGGTTCATTGATGCACCGATAGGATGCAGGCGTCTCCATGGTCTCCTGGAGGTGATCCCACCCCTTTTTATAGGAAGGGCAGTCATCATTAAAACAGATGAACAAATAGGGAGTTCCCCATCCCAGCCCGTCGGAAACACTGATCTGCGGTACTTCCCACAGGGTCATCTTCTGCTCACAATGCGGGCAATCGGGTTTGTCCATTTTTATATATTTTTCAAGCAATTCTTCTTTTGTTTCAAATGCCATTCTTCTGGTCTCCTTTGGTAGTCTGAGTGTTTCAGACTACCAAAATAAGCACAAGCGCTCAGATGTCAAACCGATCATTGGATCACCGCAAGCACATCGTCTTTGGCAACCGAATCGCCGCTCTTGTAGTTGATGGCACAAATCACACCGCCGGCAGGAGACGGCAGGGCATTTTCCATCTTCATGGCTTCAATCACCACAATCGTCTCCCCTTCATTGACGGCATCCCCGACATTCTTCGCATACTTGATGATCATCCCGGGCATGGGCGCCTTCACCGGTGTTCCCGTGGCCGGAGAAGGCGCAGCCGGCTTGGGAGCCGATTTTGCCGGGGGCTTGGGGGCTGCAACCTTCCGGGCCGGAGCGGCAGGAGCTGCCGCAGGTGGGGCAGCAGCCGCCGCTGGTGCGGCATAGGTGATCACAGGAGTGCCCCCCACTTCATCCACCCCCACCTCAAAGTATTCTCCTTCAATAAAAACATTAAACACCCTGGCATATTCACTTTTTTCCGGTATATTTTCAGATTTTGATCTTTCGACCAATTGGCCTGCCTTTGCCTTTTTGATCATTTCCGCCTGCTTTTCCACATCTTTGAGGGTGATGGGTTTAAGGCTGTCCGGCATTTCTTCCCTGCCGTATTTCTGCATGAGGTATTTCTTGCCCGTCACAGGGAACAGGGCATAGAGAACCAGATCTTCATCATCCACGGCCAGGTCTCCGATCTGTTTTCTGGCGGTTTCAAGCTCGGGTTCCAGCACCTCAGCCGGACGGCAGGTAATGGGGATTTCTCCCCTGTCATATCCTTTCAGGGCTTTTTTCTGAACCTCCGGATCAATGGGCACAGAGGTTTTTCCATATAATCCGTAGCACAGGTCCTTGACCTGTGCTGTGATCATCTTGTACCGCTCCTCTTTTGTATCAAACAGCACATTGTTGACCGTCTGTATCCCCACAATCTGGCTGGTGGGGGTGACCAAAGGAATCTGGCCCAACTCTTTTCTCACCCGGGGCAACTCTTTGTAGACCGCATCTATTTTATCCAGAGCATCCATTTCCCGCAGCTGGTTGACCAGGTTTGACAGCATGCCGCCAGGAGTTTGGTGCAGCAGAACATTAATGTCGATCATGGAAACCTTGGTGTCATCCAGCAAATGTTTGTATTTGGGAAGCACCTCTTTTTCCAGGATCTCATTGATCTCTGCCAGGGCCCTGATATCAAACCCGGTATCCCGGCTGGTGCCCAGAAGTGACATGACAAGGGGCTCTATGGCGGCATGGGAGGTACGATAGGCATAGGGGGTCATACAGGTGTCAATGATATCGACACCGGCCTCAATGGCCTTGAAATGGGCCATGGGGGACATGCCCGAGGTAAAATGGCTGTGCAGGTGAATCAAGGGTTTGACATTGGCTTTTAAGGTCTTTACCAATTCGTAGGCGTCATAGGGTGCCATCAGTCCTGCCATGTCCTTGATGCAGATACTGTCGGCGCCCATGGCCTCAAGCTCTTTGGCTTTTTTAAGAAAATAGTCCAGATTGTAAACTTCCCCGCCCAGGCGCGCCTCGGTCAGGGTATAGCAGATACACCCCTGGAAATGGGCGCCGCATTCCTTGATCACCGGCACCACGGTTTCAAAATTCCGATAATCGTTCAAGGCATCAAAGGTTCTGAAAATCTCCAGTCCGTTGTCGACGGTCTTTTTTACAAACAGCTTTGCCACATCATCGGCATAGTTCCGATAGCCCACCAGGTTCTGGCCCCTCAGCAACATGGAAAAAGGGGTTTTCCTGAAGTATCGTTTCAGGGTTCTCAGGCGCTCCCAGGGATCTTCTCCCAGAAAACGATGCATGGTATCAAAGGTGGCCCCGCCCCAGACTTCAACAGCCCAGAATCCGATCTCATCCATTCTTTCGGCAATGGGAATCATGTCCTCGGTTCTGCCCCTTGTGGCAAAAAGAGACTGGTGACCATCCCTGAGGGACAGGTCCTGAACTTTTATGGGGTTTTCGGCCGCAGGCCTGTCTTTGTCATAATTCATCCCCACCATTTTGACTTGATTATGCTCACTCATTTGATCTTCTCCTGAAAAATATGGCTATTATTTTTTAAAATTTTGTTGTGTCGGACAAGGGCCTTATTTAAACATTCTCATCTGCATCATGGTCGAGGCCTGCATCAAAGACTGGCGGCCTGCCACCCCCCATAAATTTGTCTGACAAGCAGGCATCCGGGACAGGCTCTGGGGAACCGTTTCAACCGGTGTCAACTCCTGACAGGCATCACCCGCACGGCCTGTATTGATATATGCACCCACAGCAGCCATTACGGCTGCCAATTTTTTCTTGTCCATTTCTTAACTTCCCCTTTCCTATACCGGAATATTTCCATGTTTTTTGGCCGGCCGCATTTCTCTTTTTGTGGCCATGGCTTCCAGGGCGTCAATGAGCCGGGGCCTTGTTTCAGACGGCACAATCACAGCATCCACATACCCCCTGGCTGCAGCACAATAGGGATTTGAAAACTGTTCATTGTATTGGTCTATCTTTTCCTTGCGCATGGCAACCGGATCATCGGCCCCCTTGATTTCCCTGGCATGGATGATATTGGCCGCCCCTTCTGCGCCCATGACGGCAATCTGGGCCGTGGGCCAGGCAAAGGCCATGTCTGCCCCCAGATGCCGGGAGCACATGGCGATATAGGATCCGCCGTAATCCTTGCGGGTGATCAGCAGAAGCTTGGGAACGGTGGCTTCGGAATAGCACCAGAGCAGTTTTGCGCCGTGGCGGATAATCCCGCCCCATTCCTGGTCGCTGCCGGGCAAATATCCGGGTACATCGGCAATGGTGAGCATGGGAATATTAAAGGCATCGCAAAACCGGATAAACCGGGTGGCCTTGTCCGATGCATTGATGTCCAGGCACCCGGCCAGGTTATTGGGCTGGTTGGCAATAATCCCGATGGAGCGGCCGTTGAGCCGGGCAAAGCAAATCACGATATTCTTGGCAAAATACTGATGGGGTTCAAAATAAACGCCGTCATCCACAATGGCGGTGATAACCTTCTTTATATCATAGGACCTATTGGGATTGTCCGGGATGATGGTATCCAGGGAGGCATCCATGCGGTTGGGATCATCGGTGGGAAGGGCCATGGGCGGATCTTCCATGTTGTTGGACGGCAGATAGGACAGAAGGGTGCGGATATTTTCAATGCAATCTTCGTCCGACTCGCAGGCAAACTGGGCCACACCGGATTTTTCATTGTGAGTCATGGCCCCTCCCAGATCTTCAAAGGAGATCTCCTCTCCTGTGACGGCCTTGATCACATTGGGGCCTGTGATAAACATGTAGCTGGATTCTTTGACCATGAAAATAAAATCGGTCATGGCGGGTGAA
>Ga0180007_10006486_pt1 | contig 11415 bp, 10 predicted proteins | sample MM_PC_MetaG_FD_121122 | JGI IMG/M metagenome (GOLD analysis project Ga0180007, IMG submission 121122) | Groundwater microbial communities from the Aspo Hard Rock Laboratory (HRL) deep subsurface site, Sweden - MM_PC_MetaG | ecosystem: Environmental > Aquatic > Deep subsurface > Groundwater...
AACGGATGCTGATTCTTCATTAAATTTGGTATATTCATTCAAAACCCAATAGAAATAGAGACAGACAAAGGAAATAAAGGTGATCAAAAGCATATTATGCAAAAGAAGTTTTTTAATACTGGCCATACTATTTTCCTCTTAACTTGGACACTGTTTTTCTCTGCATCATTTTTTTTCAGCGTTCATTATTCGCCTGTGCCGAACAAATAATTCAACAGATCTGTACACCTTTTAAATTTTAATGATATCCAACCAGGAAAATTGAAATTATAAGTTAATGATTCTGTATCAATATTTCTAATGCCTGTAAAGGTATTTTAGCAGATCAACTGGTAGAAATATAATTTATTTTGGGGGTTTCGGTAACCATTTTTGCTGATTGTATCGCGTGCTGGCTTCTTTGCATTCTGGTTTTCTACAGAACTTTTGCCTTTTTAGACTGCAGGAATCCGGCTTGAATAAATTATCACAGTGTTTGCACCTGCGTCTGCGTATTTTCTTTTAAATGGAACGGGGTCATGTCCGGCAAGGGCGGGATCCTATCTGGAAATTCATTGCAAAGCTGAGACATTGGTGATATACAGATATGCCCCAGATCCGGCAACAGGTCGTATCAACGCCTGGGAAAGCTGAAAAAAGCCCATGCCATAAGCGTTTCAAGCACTGTCCAGAACCGTGGCAATTGGTCAAAATGATTAATTTGCAGGAGTTGATATTCATGCGGATCGTTCTTGTATTCCCCCCCAGGGCCAGTGCAACCTATGCACCCCTTGGCATTGCCTCTTTGACATCTTTTATTGAACAATCCGTGCCAAACGCATCCGTTGAAATGGTGGACCTGAATATTGAGACCTGGGTTTGTCTGGCCCGGAATGATCCCCAGGGTCAGGTTCTGCTTGATTTTCTCCAGGGCAGGGCAGGACATTTTCTTGATGTACAGGAAACCTTATTTCATAAAGTCATCTGGGACAGGCTCCGTCAGCAGATGGGCGAATGTGCCGTCCAGGCAAAACAATATGCAGAGACCGGGGAAACCGGCCGCGATTACGATACCATTCTCAAATCACAGGCTGAACGTATTCTGGCCTTTGATCCTGAACTTGTCGGATTTTCAGTGCTGTTCCCGGAACAGGTTCCCTTTGCAGCAGCCCTTGCCAATGCATTAAAACAGGCTGCCGGAGAAAGAGCATCCAATGGCCGTGCCCGCTCATTAAAAGTTGTGATCGGTGGGGCCATGATGTCTGCCCTCTGTGTCCATGATCTTCTTGCTGCATGTGCAGGCATTGATGGGGTGGTCTGCGGAGAAGGGGAAATGGCTGCCGCTGCACTTGCATCAGGCATGGACTGGTCACTGGTTCCAGGGCTGGTTTACAAAAATATGTCCGGGATTGTGGATAATCCAAAATCCCAGACCCTGTCATTAAAATCCTTACCTGCACCGGATTTTTCGCGTTTCCCCATGAACAGCTACTTTAATCCGGCACCCGTCCTGCCCGTTCTCTTTTCCCGGGGATGCCTGTGGCGCAAATGCCGGTTCTGTGCACATAATTTTTCTTTTGCCGGATACCGGAAAAAAACCATTACTGCATTTGTTGATGAATTAGAGGAATATTATACCACAATGGGTGTCCGGCATTTTTATTCTGCTGATGAGTATATTGCGCCTCCGGACATGGACGCTATTGCCCTGGAGATCCTGGCCAGGGAGTTGAAAATCTCATACCAGGTGTTAGGAAAACCCACACACGAGTGTACCCAGGAGCGCATGGCCCTTTGGGCGGCCTCGGGCTGCCGGTGGATCGGCTGGGGGGTCGAAAGTGGTTCCCAGCGTCTGCTTGATTTGATCAACAAGGGGACCCGTGTCACTGACATAGAGCAGGTGCTCCGGGCTTCGGCTCAAGTGGGGATCTCGAATCTGCCCATGATGATCTTTGGTCTGCCCACCAGTTCTGAAATAGATCTGGCAGAAACGACAGGATTTCTGGAGCGCATCTATGATACAGCAGGCGCCCTGTCCGCCAGTGCCTTTGTCCTGTTTGACGGAACCCATTTTGCCCGAAATGCCCGTCAATATCAACTGCATGTGGACAGCCCATATGAACTTCTGAGGGTTGCGGGAAAACCGCTGTACAGCCGGCGGCTAAAATTCCGGGAAATATCTTCTGATGGCTCCCTGCGATCGCCCAAGGGTGCTCTTGAGGTTTCAGAATGGACCCGCCACCGACGCTGGCTGGGGGAGATCCCGCTTCTGGAGCAGCTTCCCAGCGAGCATTACCTTCTTCATGTTTCCGGTTTCAGGCAATTGCAGCCTTTATAACACAGCTGATTCAATACAAAGCGATACCGTAACACGTATTCGAACCATTCCTGCCCAGCCTTAATTTGACAGCCGGCTTCGGTATGATTGCCTCGACACAATATCAGAGCCTGCCGGATCTCTTCCATTTCAGCACTGCGCAGTTTAATCTGGATTTCGTTTTCGATAACCAGGCGGTTAAGGCGCTTGTCGGTAGCGGCAATAACGCTGACACCAACCGGGGTCACCCGATCGCTTCCCAGGCGCATCACCGAGAGATGGATTGGTTAGAATACAGGAAATTATTGACATATAAAGCGCCTTTGGAACATAATGAATACCTTATCAAGGTGCCCCTGCCCAAGGGAGATTTTTTTGGGTTAAGGGCTTATAAGGAGTTTCCATTATGCACGCCATTGAAAAAATTCTTGCCCGGACCGCTGGAGAAAAAAGGGTAACCCCAGGGCAGATTGTCAACTGCAGGGTTGATCTTGCCGGCATCAATGATCTTTACCTGCAGACCGTGCGATCCTTTGAGGAAATGGGGGGAGTGAGGGTCGCCCATCCTGAGCAGGTGGTGGTCTTTTTCGATCACTATGCCCCGGCCTCGACCATTACCCAGGCAGAAAATCATAAACATTTCAGGGCATTCTGCCGGGACCAGGGAATCAAAAAACGAATGGAGGTCAATTGCGGAGTCTGTCATCAGGTCCTCGCAGACCTGGGCTTAAGCCGTCCGGGAAAACTCATGGTGGTAACTGACTCCCATACCACCACCCACGGGGCTTTTGGGGCCTTCGGGACAGGGGTTGGTGCCACGGATATGGGCGTCATCCTCTGCACCGGCTCCCTGTGGTTCCGGGTGCCCGAGGTCCTGCGGATCAATCTGGAGGGAGACCTTCGACCCGGCGTGTTTGCCAAGGATGTCATCCTTTATGTGATCGGGGAACTCGGCGCTGATCACGCCGTTTACCAGGCCGTGGAGTTTGCAGGTCCCCTGATCAAAAATTTGTCGGTTTCCGAGCGCATGGTACTGTGCAACATGACCACGGAAATGGGGGCAAAAACCAGTTACATTCAGCCTGATGACGTGACCTTTGATTATCTGCGTGAAAAAGGGATTGAACAATTTGAGACCGTCTTTACAGATCCAGGTTTCAGTTATGCAGGGGAACATCCTTTCGACGTTACAGCACTTTGCCCACAGGTGGCCGCACCCCACAGCGTGGACAATGTTTTCCCCCTTGAAGAGTATCGCGGCACAAAAATCCACCAGGCGTATCTTGGAACCTGCACGGGTGGGCGTTTTGAAGATATTGCAATTGCAGCCCGAATCCTTTCCGGCCGTAAAGTAAACCCGGATGTCCGTTTCCTGGTGGTCCCGGCCTCAAAGGACGTGCTTCTGGAGGCCATGGCAAAAGGACATATCCAAACCCTGGTTCAGGCCGGGGCCACCCTGGTCAATCCCGGGTGTGCCGCCTGCCTGGGCACCCACCAGGGGATGCTGACGGCAGATGAGGTCTGCATCACCTCTGCCAACCGCAATTTTCCCGGGCGGATGGGGGACACGGGGGCAAAAATCTTCCTTGCATCTCCGGCCAGTGTGGCTGCCGCGGCCGTAACAGGTGAAATCACCGACCCCAGCCCTTTTTTCCATGAAAGGAGGTCATTGTGATGAACCCATTGATTACGGGCAGGGCCTTTGTATTTGGCAAGAATATTGATACCGACCAGATCTACCCGGGTCGTTTTGTGGAATTGATCCAGGAAAAGGAAATCGCCTGTCATGCCATGGCCGGCGTTGATCCGGGGTTTGCCAAAATGTTTAAGCGCGGCGATATCATTGTTGCGGCAACAAATTTCGGGTGCGGATCCAGCCGTGAGCATGCCGCCATAACCCTGAAGGCCATTGGTACGGCCTGCGTGATCGCCGAATCCTTTGGCCGGATATTTTACCGCAATGCCGTCAACATAGGCCTGCCCGTCCTTGTTTGCCCCGGGGTCAGCCAGGGGGTTGGTCAGGAAGATGAGCTTAAGATCAATATCGAAACCGGGCAGATCCTGAACCTGAGTACCGGCACAAAACTGAAGGCACAACCCCTGTCAGGTTATCCCCTTGAGATACTATCCCATGGCGGGATTAAGTCTCTGATAAAAAACAGAACCAGGGATAAATCCCTTTGATAATGTATTTCAGCATTGTTTGGTTGTCCCTGATTGTTTGGTTTTAATAGGATCGCTGAGAATTTCAGATGGCCAAAACAGAAGGCTCCGTTTTGACCCACTGCTTGCTCATCTCTACTTGAAACTCATCTCCCATGGTGCCAAACAGCCATTGGGATAGATTGAACCCATGTTCACACTGTTCTGGGCTATCCATAATTTTCGATTCAACGCCGGGCATAAGCGGGCGCCCGCTTTTTACGCCCCGCTGGATACCCTTGTTCGGCGCAGCCAGAGCTACAAAATGCATCAAAAAATGTCAAGAATGAAGGTCTGCCCCTGCTGGTGTGCAGGCAATTTGATGGCATCGAATTCCGCGGCCGCTTCTTCGATTTATTGTCTCACTAAAGTTTTTTTCAAAAATACCGATGTATAAAGTCAAAATGGCGATAGAAAAGGAGGTATGATATGGACTGCTGGGAATTCAAGAGGTGCGGGCGTGAAAAAGGTGGGCTCAAGGCAGCCGAATTGGGCATATGTCAAGCTTATCCCGCTCATGGGAAGCATTGCGCCAGGGTAGCTGGGACTTTGTGCGGGGGACAAGTACAAGGGAGTTTTGCTATGAAAGTGGCAACCTGTATGAAATGCGACTTTTACAAGAGCCAGCACTATGACAGAACCTATAAAGGATAGCGATACACTTTCATAATCAACAACTCTTATATCTGTAAAGATCTTTCAATAATTCAACTTTGCTGAAAAGATTTAAAAGGGCGGGACCCTGAAAAAAAATTTAACGGCTTTTACTGGGTCGTTTTTCTTTTCATTTTCTGTAAAGATTTTTTAAATTCTTCACACGGGTCCCCATAGGAGACTCTCTGGGTAAACCACAGATAATCTGCCGGGGGAATTTTTTCATATCCTGCAAGTTCCAGCGGGAGGATATATTCTGATACGTCTGATGGTTCTACACTGATTTCCCTTAAAGCGATGTTGACCTGTTTGATGGCCTTATCAACTGCCGCAACCCTGTCAATCACGCCAAGGCCAAACTCCGTATGCCCGCCGCCAATAATAATGACAACAGGGCCTTTGCGATGGTGATAAAGCCGGGTGATGGAGAATGCCATCTGATCATTTCTTGCCACCCAGGTGTCATACAGTCTTGATTGCATTCGTTCATTGCCCATGCCGCAGTGAACGGCCTTGAAAATGGAAAACATATGGTCTTTGTAAGCATTATCAGATAATTGTGTTGAAAAGATCTGCTCTTTTTCAATGGGAGTGATATTGTCTATCCCTTTACGGGTAATTCTTTTTTTCAATGTCGCAGGCAGATCAATTCCTGCCACGGGCAGATTTTCTTTTCTGGCAAGGGTTAAAAGATCATAATAATACTGCCACATTTCATCTGGCTGGGTATCCCAGCCCAGTTTTTTTCTCAGATCAGCCTCAATGAGTCTTTCTGTCTTCTGGGGATGGACAATTTTTCCGGAGTCAATAAAATTGAGCAGATCAGGTGTGTCTTCCAGGGAAAAAAATTCAAATCCAAGGGTGGGGGTGAATCCTTTTTCAATCAACCGGCGGATGATGGTCTGCTGGATGTGGTGATGTGCAGGGTTGTCATGTTTTTCAGACAGATAGATCACATCATAGCGGCTTAAATCCTGGATCAGGGATTCAAAATCAATGGCTTGGTTTGATTTTGTACTGATAATTTTTCCGATTAAGGGATCTTTTCTCACCAGTGATTTCCTTGTTGTGGCACAGGATTGAATCAGGGACACGAAGAGAAAAATCAGTAAAAGAAGAAACAGTCGGTTCATTGTTGATCACCCTTTTCTTTAAAAAGTGTAGACGCAGTTTACCAGATCTTACAATTTTTTAAAATAGAGAACCAGGCTTTTTCCCAGAATGGGGTTTAACCATTGATCAACGATCGATGTAATTTTCGGTTTTTTCATTAAATCCCATACCAGCAGCCGGTGATACAGATTCACGGGTTTTGAATCCGTCCTTTCGGGTCCGACAAAACACTTGAGCCACCAGAACGGTGCATGGATACTGTGTGCATAGTGGGAGGCACAGTACCTTACCCCAAACGATTCGATTGTTTTTATCAACGATTTTTTTTTGTAGATTCTGACATGCCCCATATTGGCATTGGAATATGCATCTGATAAACGCCAGCATATTTTTTCCGGCCAGAATCTGGGAACGCTGACGGCCAGGATTTTTTTGGGCTTTAAAATCCTGACAAGTTCAGATATGGCCCTTTCATCATCCAGGATATGCTCTAACACTTCAGAACAGATAACCGAATCAAAGCTGCTGTTTTTAAAAGGCAATCCTGTCACATCCATACAGGAAAGATCCACGCTTCTGCACTGGAGATCGTTGATGGATTTATGAAAGATCAGTTTTTTCCGGGTTTGAATAAGGTTTTTATAATCAACATCAGCCCCAATGCATAAGGTGCCGGACTGTTGGCAAGCCTTTATGGTATGCCGGCCTTCACCGCATCCGATATCCAGGATTCTGTCGCCCGGGTGAATATCAAGCCGCTTAAAATCAATGGTAATCATTGATAATCTCTCTATACACTTCAGCAGTCCGGATGGCTGTTTTTTCCCAGGTAAATTCTTTTAATACCCGCTGATATCCTTTCTGGGCAAGCATTTCGCGTTGGGGATCATCATCCAGCAATTCCAGAATTGCCTTTTCCATTGCCCGGGCATCTGCCGGCGGCACAAGCTTTGCCGCGTCTCCGGCAACTTCCGGCAATGCCCCCCCCGTGGTGCAGATCACGGGTATGCGGCAGGCCATGGCTTCCCCCACGGGAAGTCCAAACCCTTCATATAAAGAGGGCACCACGGCTATACTTGATTTGGCATACTCTCGGACAAACTGGTTTTGATCAATTCGACCGGTAAAGGTGATGTGTTGACCGATCTCAAGTTTTTTAACCAGGTTTTCAATACCGCCGTCTTTTTTTGGGCTGCCAATGACAACCAGATGGACAGGCCTTGTCTTTAAAACCCCTTTTATGGCAAACAGAAGATGATATAGCCCTTTTAAGGGGGTATCGGCACTATTGGTCACAATGATACGATTGGCCTGTTTTTTAATGGTCTGTATCGGATAAAAATGGTCTGTGTCAATGCCAATGGGGATGGTTTTAAATCGTGACTCAGGAATGTTGAATTCCGATGCAATATCTTTTTTGCTGCTTTCGGAAACAGTGATAATGCACGACAGTTTTTTTGCCACTCTTTTTTGCATGCTGATAAATGAATACCATCGTAAGGCTTTGACTTTTTTGAGAAAGGAGCGTGTGCTTTGAACGGCAAGCCTTCTGTCCACGGTCATGGGATGATGGATGGTCGCCGTAACGGGCATTGTTTTTGCCAGGGACATGATCCCATAAGACAGGCTCTGGTTGTCATGGATGATGTCATATCTTTTTTTTGTTTCTTTCAGGTGTTTTTTCATCCGCATGCCAAAGGTCATGGGTTCAGGGTACCCCATGAGGGAGACATCAAGCCATTCAATCAGGTTAATGGGATCTGAAAGTTCTTCCAGGCTTGGGGTTCTGAAAAGATCTTCAGGATTATAAAGATCCAGTGTTTTCAGCATGGTCAGGGTCACATTATGATTTAACAATGGATCAGGCGGTCCTGCAATCACTTCAACGGTATGGCCAAGATCGGCAAGGGCATGGCTCAGGTGCCTGATATAGACTCCCTGACCCCCGCAGTGGGGGTTGCTTCGATAGCTGATCAACCCTATTTTAAGAGATGAATTCATGGGTGTGTGGTGCGCCCGGCTGGAATCGAACCAGCGATCTTCAGCTTCGGAGGCTGACATCTTATCCACTGGACTACGAGCGCGAATTTCATATCATACTTAAACCAGGACTAATATTCAAGATCATTTTCAAATTTTTCTTTTGCTTCTCCAACAACATAGAGTGATCCTGCAATACAAATCGCATCTTCAGCATTTGACGTGTCAATGGCATGGGTAACAGCCGCTTTTACATCTTCAATAATAGTGACAGGGCAGCGGGTAAATCTTTGGGCCGCTGTTTTTAGTATTGCAGGGTCAAGGCTTCGGTTGATTTTTGCCTTTGTTATAATAATCTGTTGTGCACAGGGAACAAGGCTTTTGAGCATATCTTCATAGGGTTTGTCATCAAGAATGCCAATAACCAGTGTCAGCTTTCTGTTTTTCAAGGTTGATGATAAATGTTTCCCCAGTATCCTGGCGGCCATAAGATTGTGTGCCCCGTCAAGAATGACCAGGGGATTTTGTCTGACGTGCTCAAGCCTCCCAGGCCACTTGGCAAGTAAAAGTCCCTCTTGAACCAGTGTTTCAGTAAAATTATATTTTGTGTCAGTGTGTTTTAATTTGTTAAAAATCAGCTCACAGGCAGCAAGGGCAAGGCTCAGGTTTTCTTTCTGGTGATCTCCCAGCAAAGGCTTTACGATGTGATGAAAGTTTTTGTTCAATCCTCTGTATGTATAGGTGTCCTGTTTTGGATTTTTTCTGAAGGAAAAATCTTTTTTATAGACAAACAGATCAGATGCCTTTTCCCGTGCAATCTGTTGGATGACGGCAAGCCCTGAAGGCTGAGATACACCGATGACAGCAGGTGTATGGTATTTTATGATGCCGCCTTTTTCCCGGGCAAGGTCTTTTATGGTTTTCCCCAGATAATCGGTATGTTCAATGGACAGATTGGTAATAACACTTATCTCGGGATTGATGACATTTGTTGCATCAAATCTTCCGCCCATGCCGGTTTCAATAACGGCCCAGTCCACGGTTTCCCTTGAAAAATGATAAAATCCCATGGCCGTTGCAATTTCAAAAAAAGTGGCTTTTCGTTTCCCTGTATCAGCCGCATGAACCGCTTCATAGGCAGCCACAATCTGGTCGTTCGAAATATGGGTGCCGTTAATGGAGATCCGTTCATTAAATTTAACCAGATGGGGCGAGGTATAAATCCCGGTTTTAAAACCGGCTTTTTGTAATATTGATGCAATGTATGTGGCCGTAGACCCTTTGCCATTGGTGCCGGCCACATGTACCAGATGATAATTTTTCTGGGGGTTGTTTAACACTTCCAATATATTTAATATTGTATCAAGCTCAAGTTTAATGCCGAAACGGCCGAGCGTGTATATTTTATCAAGACATTTTTGGTAGGCAGTTTTTTTCATTTTGCAAACAAAAAACCCGGTATAAATCATTCGATAAATAATTCATACCGGGTAAATTTTAATGGTTTAGCTATTTTTTCTGCGCGTTCTTGAGGACGCAATCCGTTGTCTTCTCATTGCTTCTCTCATTTTACGTCGTCGTAACTGACATGGTTTCTCAAAATGCTTTTTCACTTTAAGACGTTTGAAGAGGCCATCATTCTGGATTTTTTTCTTCAATATTCTTAATGCTCTTTCAACATCATTATCAATAACCGTGACTGTAATCTCTTTCAAAAAACATCGCCCCTTTCATAGTGTATTTAAATAAACATATTTATAACCGGAATATTTAACAAATGTGCGGGTTAAAAGCAAGCAGAAAATAGAGCCTTTCCATTCATTCACCATCAAAAAATGGAAAGGCATGATACACCAGATGAATCAGCAGGTTTTAAAGTTTGGAAATCAATTCATTGGTGACTGATTTAAGATCTTTTTCACCTGCCAGGGTAATATATTTTATGGAATCATCTTTTTCTGCCAGATCCCTGAAATAATAGGAAGACGCAAGCGTGCCCGTTTCAGTGTCATAGTAGATGGAATGACGTTTATCAATGGCATTTGAATCCTGATCATCATCCCTTTTTGTCAGTGCGCCGCCGCAAACCCTGCATTTGTCTCCGTTTGGTTTTATGGCATCAATAAAAATATTGTTTGGGTGGTTGTTGTCGTTTACACAAAGTCTGCGACCCATGATTCTGTCTTTTGCAATCTGTCGGTCAAGAAGCATCTCAATAACATAATTGAGTTTGATTCCGGCTTCTTCCAGCGAGGCATGAAGTTTTTCAGCCTGAACTTTATTTCTGGGAAAACCGTCCAGAAGCCATCCGTTTTTGCAGTCATCCTGTTTTATTCTGTCAAGCACCATGGGTATGGTGATTTCATCAGGCACCAGGTCGCCTTTATCAATATATTCTTTGGCTTTTTTACCCAGTTCAGTCCCGCCTTTGATGTTTTCCCGGAAAATAGCGCCGGATTCAATGTGTGCAAAATTATATTTGTCTTTCAGGATAGATCCCTGGGTTCCCTTGCCGCTGCCGTTTGGCCCAAAAAATAGAATGTTCATTCAAGACTCCTTAGTATTATTTATCAATTAAGTACCTATATCTGGTACAGCTTTTCTGATGGTGTTGTTTTTAATATAAGAGTGATATTTATTTGTCAAGATCAACAGACCTATCCTACGTCGGCTGGATTGAAAAAAATGATTTATCTGTGGTTGCTTGAAAACCAGATGAACAAATAATTTAAGAATAGCCTTGAATGTCAGAATGGATATTGCTATTAAAGAGAGGGAAAAAAATCATGAAAAGTTTATCACCAATAAGCAAAAAATACATTTAGATAATAAAGGGGGGGGCATGACTGAATTAATTGATATCAAAGCAAGGGAAATCCTTGATTCCAGGGGGAATCCAACGATTGAAGTGGATGTTACTCTAGCTTGTGGGGCAATGGGCAGGGCAGCGGTTCCATCGGGTGCCTCAACCGGTACAAGAGAAGCCCTTGAACTCCGGGATAATTCTGAAAATCGTTTTTTAGGCAAAGGTGTTTTAAACGCGGTTGCCAATGTTAATGAGGTTATTGCACCTGAAATAATCGGGTATGATGCAATGGATCAGGCAGGACTTGACCGGACCATGATCGATATCGATGGTACTGAAAACAAATCAAGACTTGGTGCCAATG
>Ga0180007_10006487_pt1 | contig 11414 bp, 11 predicted proteins | sample MM_PC_MetaG_FD_121122 | JGI IMG/M metagenome (GOLD analysis project Ga0180007, IMG submission 121122) | Groundwater microbial communities from the Aspo Hard Rock Laboratory (HRL) deep subsurface site, Sweden - MM_PC_MetaG | ecosystem: Environmental > Aquatic > Deep subsurface > Groundwater...
AAAAAAGATTTAGAGCAGGTGTTTGTAAGTAATGAAAAGTCTGGTATGAAGGTAGTGGCTAGAGGAGATAAAAAAATTCAAAAGATAGAAATTGATGGGGAAGAACAGAAAGATCTGAAAGATTTGATAAATGATACCTTCAAGGACGTAGATAAAAAGGTAGAAAAACAAATGAGAGGTCGAATGGGAGACTTAGGGTTACCAGGATTTTAAATTATGAAAATATTATTAATTGGTCCTGCTGGTAGTGGAAAAGGCACCATTGGTGAGATGGTGAGTGATTATCTTAATATTTCCCAAGTTTCTTTAGGTCATATTTTAAGAGAGGTTCCCGAGTCGCACCAATGGTATAGAAAAATTAATGAACAGATGGATGAAGGGATGTTGGTAGACCAGGATAAAGCAGCTGCATTGTTGAAAGAGGAGCTAGAAAAAGAAAAGTACACTGGTGGGTTTGTATTAGATGGGTGGTTTAGATCAATGGAGAACGTTAGGTTGTATGTTCCTGAGATAGACAAGGCGTTCTATTTAAGTATTCCAAGAGACGAAAGTGTCAAGAGACTTACTTCTAGAAGGACTTGTGAGAAGTGTGGAGATATATACAATATCTATTTTAGTCCTCCAAGGGAAGCAGAAATATGTGATGAGTGTGGTGGAAAGCTTAGGCAAAGAGATGATGACACACTAGAAGCAATAAACGAACGACTAGATATCTTTGAAGAAGAGACAGTACCAGTAATAGAGTATTTAAAAGAGAAAGGAATTTTGATTGAAATCAACGGTCTAGGTTCCCCACAAGAGGTGTTTGAGAGAGTAAAAAGTGTCTTAGGAATTTAGTATTTCTCTAGCCTTTTTTATCTCATCAAGTCTAAATTGAAAATTACCCCAAATTTCTTTTTCAGGATCATTTAAAAAACTCTCACAAGTGTCTAGAAGGACTTCCCATTTTTCTTTTTCTATATCTACCCCAGCCTCTTTCATAGCAAATACCATTCTAGAAATTATTCCGGATCTCCAAACAGCCCAGACATAATAGTCCTTTCCTTTAAGTTGTTTTCCAATATCAGAAGTTTGAAACTCTTCGAATGTTTTTAAGGCAAGATTTACTCCTTCATTAATCTTTCCATTTACTAAAAGGGTAGTAGCTAAAAAACCGTTTAGTTCTAATAGTTGTTCTTTGTTTTCCATTTTCTCAATAAGTTCTATTGATTTTTCATACTCTTCTTGAGCCTTTATATGATCCCCTTTGTATGTGCACACTCTGCCTAGAAATCTATGTGATGTAGCCTCCAATCTTTCAAGGTTATTTTCTTGAATAATCTTGTGTGCTTCTAGGGCTGCTTTTTCCATTTCAGCTGTTTCTTTTTGAATAATCTCTTCATCAGGTGAATCAGAGGATTTTTCATTCATTACAAGGTGTTGGTGGACTAAGGAAGCTTCCCAGTTTAGTTTTGCCAGTGATTCCATATCATTTTCAGTTTTAGTCTCATTCATTGCTTTGGAAATCAAATCAAGAGCTTCTTGCTCTTTTCCCTTTTGTTCCCTTAGCTTTTCAATTTCTTTAAGGTTGCTCATGCTGTTATTTTAGCATGTCTGTAGGTGTTATAATTTTTATTAATGGAGCTTGAAAATACTAAAAAAGTTAATTTTTGGCGAAAGAATGTAAAGGCCATTGAGAAATACCAGTTTATGCATCACTTCTTGCCCCATGAAGAAGAACAAACTCGTTCTAAGTTCTTATCAAACGGGGCGATACTTCTTTATTGTATTTTTGTATTTGCTGTCACGGCTACATTTAGGTTTTTACCAAAGCTTGTCCCCGGAGTACTTGGATATGCATCAAATATCACGATCTCTGATTTACTAGCTCAAACAAATCAAAAACGTTCTGAGAAAGGGCTTTCCCCTTTAAGGTTAAATAGCACACTTTCTGAAGCTGCTAAACAAAAGGCATATGATATGTTTGAAAATGATTATTGGGCACATATTTCTCCAGATGGAGTAGAACCTTGGGATTTTATTCTAGGACAAGGTTATGACTACATTTATGCTGGAGAAAACTTGGCTAAGAATTTTTCGACTTCAAAACAAGTAGTGGAAGGTTGGTATAACTCTCCAACTCACAAAAGTAATCTTTTAGGTGCTAACTACGACGAGATAGGTCTTGCAGTAGTGAACGGAACCTTAAATGGTTATGAGACAACTCTTGTTGTCCAGATGTTTGGGCGTCCCCGTGATAGGACGCAAGTTGCAAGTGTTATTGAAGAAGAGGGCTTACTAGAAGAAATTTCAGTACAGGAAGAAGTAACAGAGCCCATTATGGGAACACAGATTACTGTGAATCCCAAAGAGGTTGAACCTACTTTAGATGTAACAAAAGTTTCAAGAAGTATGAGTTTAACTTTTGGTGGATTTGTGGGCTCTCTTTTAGCACTTGATGTTTGGTATTCAAAGAAAAAAGGCATAAAGAAGTTTACAGGCCATACTTTTGCCCACCTGACCGTTCTTTTAATGGTAATTGTTAGTATTTGGTTTGTATTTAGACCTGGGCTTATTCTATGATTGACGATTTAAAAGAAAATTTAATAGAGTATCTTGTACTTTTCGTTGCAGTTATTGTTTTTTTAGTTCTCTTTATTCTTTTTAGATTTGATAAAACATCGTTATTAGCTATTTCTTCACTTGGTTCGATCTTTTATATTGGGTGGGGTATAATTCACCACATGTTAAGAGGTAGGCTTACAAGGCTGATAACTACGGAATATTTGCTATTTGGGCTTTTAGTATTCCTGCTTCTTTTTACAGTTTTAAATTTCTAATATGAAAGTAGTAATCGTAGTCCCTACATATAATGAAGCTAAAAATATTGGTCGTTTACTCGATACGGTAAGTGAGGAAGTTAAAAATATCTCCCATGAAACAAGAGTACTTGTAGTTGACGGCACTTCTCCTGATGGTACCGCAGATATAGTGAGAGAAAAGATGAAGACTTATAAGTTTGTTGATTTAGTTGTTAAAGAAAAGGGAGGGCTTGGAGCAGATTATATTTATGGGTTTAAGTACGCCATGGATAAGATGGGGGCAGACGTTATTGTTGAAATGGATGCTGATTTTCAACATGATCCTAAAGATGTTCACCGTTTAGTTGCAGAAATCGAGAATGGATATGACTACATTATTGGGAGCAGGTTTGTTAAAGGTGGGAGTATTCCCAAAGAGTGGGAGTTAAAAAGGAAGCTTTTCAGTAAGCTCGGAAATATTGTCTCAAAGTTCATTTTAGGTATTTTTAATATTAACGATTTTACAACGGGGTATAAAGCCTCAAGAGTTAAAGGTTTTGTAGATCAAATTGATTTTGACAGTGTACTTTCAAAAGGATTTGCTTATAAAATTGATCTTTTATATAAGATGTGCAAACTTGGAGCAAAGGTAAAAGAAGTTCCCATTCAATTTGCAACAAGAGATGAGGGTTCTTCAAAGATGGAGGGAAATAACTTGATGGATTCTTTAAGAGTAGTTATTACTTTAAGACTGAAAGATAAGAAAACTCAAAGATTTCTGAAGTTCTGTGTTGTTGGGTTTACCGGACTCTTTGTTGACTCCGGTCTTTTTAACTTATTTAGAGTAACCCTTTTTAATACTAAAATGTCCTCACTTGTGTCTGGATTTATTGCTATGCTCACAACTTTCCTTTTAAACAACTTTTGGTCATTTAAAGAAAACAAGTTGGAAGGGATAAACAAAAAGGTAAAAAGTTTTATCGTCTACATAATCTCCTCATACATTCCAATAATCTTTAGGTCTTGGTTGATTAAATTTAGTATAGACAGTTACGGAGACACTTTTATTGTTTCTAATATAGCCTTCTTTATTGGAATAGTGATAGGTTTAATATGGAATTTCACAATATACAGTAAAATTATATGGAGTGATAAAAAATAACATGGAATACTCAATAATTACACCAGCTTATAACGAAGAAGACAAAATTATAGTCTCTCTAACTCAAATGGTTAGTTTTATGAGAAGTTTTAGTGATAGTTTTGAAGTAATTATTATTAATGACGGAAGTAAAGACTCCACAGAAGAAAAAGTAAGAGCCTACTCCAAAGAAAACCCAGAGGTTAAGCTTTTAACAATACCGCACAAAGGAAAGGGTGTTGCTGTTTCCACAGGTATTATGGCTGCTGAGGGAAAATATATTTACATGGCCGATGCAGATCTCTCAGCACCTATGAGTGAGCTTAAGAAATTATCAGTTTGGGTACAAGATCAAGATTACGATATTGTTATAGCAAGTAGAGAAGGTATTGGGGCCAAAAGAATTGGGGAACCTCTTTATAGACATATTATGGGCAGAGTCTTTAACATATTTATTCAGGTACTCATCTTACCTGGAATTTCAGATACACAATGTGGGTTTAAGCTTTTTAAAAATAAAGTAGCGAAAGATGTGTTTGGTAAGCTTGAAATCTATAATACTGAAGGGAAGGAACTTGAGGAAGCATACCTTGGTGCTTGGGATGTTGAGGTTTTGTATTTAGCACGTAAGATGGGGTATACTATCAAACAGGTTCCCGTAACCTGGACATACGTTAAGACTACCAGGTTAAAACCTTTGAAGGACTCGGCCAAAATGGCTCTCGACGTCTTGAAAATAAGACTAAACGACTTAAAGGGTAAATACAAAACTGCCCAAAAACCCAAAAAGTAATTATTAGGGCCACGTAAGTTAATTTAATACGGCAACTGCCGTAAGGAGGAAGATTGATGAAAATATGCGTAGTTGGAACAGGATATGTAGGTTTAGTTGGGGCAGCTATATTTTCGGATTGGGGAAATAGGATTATTGGTGTTGATATAGACGCAGAAAAGATAGAAAGAATTAAGGGTGGGGAAATGCCAATATTTGAACCTGGTCTTTCTGATATTGTTTTAAAAAATATAAAAAATGGAAACCTTTCTTTTACAACCTCACTATCAGAAGGTATGTCTGATGCTGAGATTGTTTTTATATGCGTAGGAACTCCAGAAAGTGACACGGGGCATGCTGATCTGTCTGCAATTTGGAAGGTGTCTCAAGAGATTGGACAGAATTTAGGTGATTATAAGGTGGTTGTTGTTAAAAGTACTGTACCAGTTGGTACAAATGAAAAGATCAAGAGAATTATTAAAGAAAATTTAAGAATTCAAACAGAGTTTGATGTGGTTTCTAATCCCGAGTTTTTAAGAGAGGGATATTCTGTTGAAGATATGATGGATCCAGATAGAACTGTTATTGGATCAGACTCAGAAAGGGCGCTATCAGTTATGAGAAGACTTTATGAACATTTGGGAAAGCCAATTGTTGAATGCGATTTCAGATCAGCAGAAATGATTAAGTATGCTTCAAACGCCTTTCTTGCTACAAAGATCTCATTTATTAATGAAATGGGTCAGCTTTGTGAAAGAGCGGATGCAAATGTAAATGTAGTTGCAAAAGGAATGGGGCTTGATAACAGAATTGGACCCAGGTTTCTAAACGCAGGTATTGGTTACGGGGGAAGTTGCTTTCCTAAAGATGTCGAAGCTTTATACAAGACATCAACAGACCAGGCCTATGACTTTAAGCTTATAAGGGGAGTAATGGAAGTTAATTCAATGCAAAAAGATCATTTTGTATCAAAAATCACAAGATACTTTGGTAAGAACCTTTCTGGAAAAACCTTTGCAATACTAGGTCTTGCTTTTAAGCAAAACACAGATGATATTAGGGAATCTGTAGCAATAAAGGTAGCTAAGCTTTTAAGAGGATTCGGTGCAAATTTAAGGGTGTATGATCCTGAGGCTATGTATAACGCAAAGAAGGAGTTAGGAGATGCTGGTATTACTTACTGCCTTGATAAATATGAGGCCATTGAAGGATCTGATTCCTTAGTTATTCTTACTGAGTGGCCAGAGTTTGCCTCTTTAGATTTAGGAAGAATAAAAGGAATGCTCAAAACCTCAACAATATTTGATGGAAGAAACCTTTTAGATTCAGAAAAGGTAGAATCTCTTGGTTTTGTATACTTTTGTGTTGGAAAACGAACTAACGGTCTAGAGCTTTTAGATAAAAGACCGACCGGCCATCCTGGTGTAATATTAAAGAATGGAAGGTAAAAAACGGGTATTAATATTTATTCCCGAATTTCCAAGGTTAACAGAAACTTTTATTGAAAGAGAAATCTCTAAGTTAGTAGAAAGAGATGCTATTGAAGTTGTTATTATATCCCTGAAAAAAGGTACAGGAAAAGTGTCCGATAATCTGTTGGACAAAACTCATTACAAGAGATTAACCGTTTCCATACTTATATCTTCCTTTATTACGTATTTACCTAAACTTAGGCAGGTACTTAAGGCATTTAATGAATTACAAGATACTGGAAAGGGGTTTATTGGTAAGATATACCTTTTTGCTAAGGCTTTAGGGTATACAAAGATATTTAGTGAGTACAAGCCGGACTTAATATTTGCACATTTTATGGCAAGTCCCTCTACTATTGCTTTAATTTCATCAAGGATTCTAGGAGTTCCTCTTGCTATATCAGCTCACGCCAAAGATATTACTGTAGAAGCAGAATATGTTGAGGAAAAAATAAAATCATCCAAGTTTATTACAATTTGCAATAAAAATGCGTATGAATATCTGCTTAGGATGTCTAATATTGATAATCCTGATAATGTTTTCCTAATTTACCATGGAGTAGATTTTAAGAAACTAAATAGAGATGTTCCTAAAATTAGTGTAAAAAAAGAGGTGCCAGTCTTACTTTCTATAGGAAGGTTTGTTGAGAAGAAAGGTTACAAGTACCTTATAGAAGCATCAAAAATACTAAGAGACAGAAAAATAGCTCACGAGATTAAGATTATTGCGGGAGGCCCTTTGTATAACAATATATTGATGCAGATTAAGAAGTATAAACTGGAGGATAAAATTGAGATTTTAGGGGATGGACAAGGCCTTCCTTTTTCTGAAGCCTCAAAGTATTACAGAATAGCAGATGTGTATGTATTTCCTAGCATAGAAACAAGTAGTGGAGATATGGATGGGGTTGCTAATGTATTGCTTGAAGCAGCAGCATTTAAACTTCCTATTGTTGCTACGGATTCAGGAGGCACAACTGAAGTAATTAAGAATAATAAAACAGGGGTTGTTGTTCCTCAAAGAGATCCAGAAAAACTAGCAGATGGTATTCAAGTGGTTCTTCAGGATAAAGATTTTGCTAGAAATATTGGTGAGAATGCATATAATTATGTGTTGCAAAGGTTTAATTTAAATGAAAATATTAAGAAACTGGAGGAATTAATTCTTAAATGAGAATAGCTGTATTTATTAAATCTACAACTTTTCATAAAGGTTATGGAGGTCTTCAGACGCAGAATAAAGCCTTGTGTGAGGAGCTTTCAAAAAGAGGCCATGATATAGTGGTCTTTTCCCCCCAACTTGAACTAAAAGAAGAGGAAAAGGAAGAAAACGGTGTTAAATATATCTTTATACATTGTGAGTACAGTAGATATATTCTTTCTAGTTTTAATAAAAATAGTTGGAAGAAAAAATCTCTAGAAGCATTTGAGAAAGCTCATAAAAAAAAGAGGTTCAATTTAGTTTTAAGTCAGAGCTCTGCGGGGGAAAGCATTGTTTTAAAACGATATACATTAGAAATACCTATCGTATCTGTTTCTCATGGGACAATTCTTTCGGAGTTTAATACTTATATTTCAAATATGAAGTTACCTAAAGATTTCTTTGGTCTCCTTCTAAACACCCAATACTTTTTAAGGCAATACTTTGGTAAACAAAGGAGATTTGTTTTAGGAGCAGACAAGGTAATTGCTGTCTCTGATATTGTAAGAGACTCGCTTCTAGAAGAGACCTTTATCCATGAAAAAGATATTGTTACCGTATACAACGGTTTTGATAGGAGAATGCTAGATGGTATTGAAGTTTCTAAGTTTAATGATGGTTTAGTGAGAATAATATTTATGGGCAGAATAGAAAAATCGAAGGGTGTATTTGTTTTAATTGATTTGCTTAAGCAAATGGCTTTAGAGAACTTTAAACTGTCATTTGTCGGACTAGGATCAGATCTTGAAGAGTTAAAAAAGACGGTAAAGGATTCAAGTATTTCTGAAAATGTGGAGTTTTATACTAACCTTAGTCATACTCAAGTTTTATCAAAGTTAAAGGAATCAGATATTTTAGTTTTTCCCACACAAAGAGTAGAGGGATTTCCTATGGTTCTAATTGAGTCTATGTTTGCAAGTGTGCCTGTTGTTGCGTTTAACCAGGGCGGTGTTAAGTTTGGTGTTAAAGATAAAGTAACAGGTTTTTTGCTAGAACCCTCTGATGTAGAAGGTTTTAAAGAAGCACTACTCAAGCTTTGTGAGAGTGAGGATTTAAGAGAAAGCCTTGGTAGAAACGCAAGAACTTGGGGAGAAGAAAAGTTTACTATTGAATATATGGTTGATGAGTATGAGAAGGTTTTTAAGGAGGTTCTGAGTTGAGAATACTTAGAATAATTTATGATTGGCCCCCGCCTTGGCAGGGTTTAGGGCCACATCCTTATGAACTCACTAAGGCCCAGTTGAGACTAGGCCACGATATTGATATATTTTGTGGTAGGTGGCCAAAAGCAGGTTCAATTGAAAAACCTGAAGGAGTAAATATACACCCAATATTAAGAGAGCCTTTCAATGGAGCGATTTTTTTCACAAGTTCTTTAATACTTTTTTTTAAGTATTTATCCTTTCGAAGGAAAAACAAGGTAGACATTATTCATTCCCACGGACACTTTGGTATTTGGGTCTACTTTTATAGATTTATCCTTCAGAAGTTTATTCCTTGGGCAAAAGAGCTGAAGACTCCGTTTGTAGTTCATTTCCACAATATTGCACAAGATAGGTGGGAAAAAATGGAAAAGCAGGGTCAGGAGATAAAGGCTGTATCTAGAAATTTTAGTTGGCCCCTTACTGTTTTTTCAGATAAAAAATCTGTAAAAGTGGCGTCTGCCTGTATTTTTGTAAGTGAGGAGAATAAGAAAAAAGCAATTGAGCTTTATGGTGCGGATGAAAGAAGGTGTTTCGTAGTGGAATCGGGGGTAAATCCAGTTCTTTTTAAGGGGGTTTCTGATATAGAAAAAGAAAAGTCAAGAAATGATCTTGGTTTAGACCGATACGACAAAATTATATTAAATCATGGGGCTATGGTTAAGAGAAAAAATGTACATCTTTTAATAGATGCTTTAGTTTTATTACCGGAAGATTTTAAGCTACTTCTTGTTGGATCGGGAGATGCTGATTATATTTCAAAAATTAACGAGAGTATAAAAGAAAAGAACCTTATGAATAGAGTAATACAAGTTGGGTATACCCCTTATCCTCAAACCCCAATTTCTTACCAGATTTCAGATATTTTTGTTTTACCTTCCTCTTGGGAGGGTACGCCTAAAGTTGTTATGCAAGGTCTTAGTTGTGGGGTACCTTGTTTGGTATCCGGTTTTAAGCTTTCTGAGGATATTAGGGGACTCTTCTATTTAGAAAATTTAGAACCCAAGTATATTGCTCAAGAAATTATGCGTCTTTTTAAGGAAAAACCCTCTGTTGATATTGATAGGGTTACAATAAATTATTCTTGGCTTAAAAGGGCCAAAGAAATTGAAAAGGTATATGACTTTGCCATTAAAAACTACTTGGTCTAAAAAAATATACATATATCTCTTATTTGTAGTACTTCATCTTTTTCTAATGAATGTAAATACCGCAGAGTGGGGAGACACCTACAGAATTTTGAGAGCATCAGAATTTATTAGAAACGATTTTTCTTATCCTCTAGATGAGAAAAGACCTCCTTTGTTTTCCCTTATTCTGGCAGTTAGACCATCTGGGGTAGACCAAGTGATGTGGGGTAGGGGAGTGATGTTTGTTACTAGTCTTGCTATTTTTTACCTTTTTGACAAACTCACTGATTTAGTTTTTAAGAAAGAAAAGATTAAAAATATTAGTCTATTACTTTTCGCTTTAAATCCCGTGTTTTTGTATTGGTCGTTAAGAGTTTATGCAGATACTTTCTTTGCACTTTTAGTAGTTGCTTCGTTTTTTCTACTTAAAAGCTGGGAAAAAAAGTTAGACATGAAAAAGATAGTAGTATTAGGCCTTCTTTCGGGACTTTCCATTCTTACTAGATTTGAAGGTTATGTATTATTTATCTCAATGCTAGTTGGAGTTTTATATTCTAACGAAGGTTTGGATATTAGGCCTAAAAAGTTTCTGAAGTTGCTCGGAGCAAAGTCCAAAAACCTTGTTATTCTAGGTTTAACGACGTTTATCTCAGTACTTCCATATCTAGCCTTTCGTAACCCTTTAACCTCTCAATATTTCTCTGAACCTGAAAGAAGAGTCTACGATTTTAAAATGATTTGGGCATACTTGATTTCGTTGCTGTATATTTTTGGATTTGTTTATGGGTTTTTCTTTCTGTTTAAAAAACCTAATGTTGTCATAGACTTTCTTAAAAAGAATGCAGGAATCCTAACCTTTCTTATTATTGAGGCAGTTTTAATACTATTATGGCCAGCAGCTATTCCTAGGCTTTTTGTCCCGATAATACCCTTTTTGATACTTCTTTTTATGATTTCTTTTGACAGTTTTATTGATTCAGGAAAGCCACTTGAATTTAAAGATTATATTTTCTTGGGATTTTTATTAGGATTTTATGTGAGTAGCCAGTACTTTTTAAGATTACAGTTTCTAATACTTAATGTGGAGATACTCGCCTTTCTTATTGTTATACAACTTGTTATGATCTTTTTTCTATACAAGAAAAGCTATTTCATATTTTTATATTTATCTCTAGTATCGTGCTTTGTATGGGCCTTTTCTACGATTTATCTACATAAAGATATTTATACCGCAGTAAGAAGTGCTTCTATGTACGCCAGAGAGAATATTAACGGAAATATCAGTTTTAACGACACAACCAGTATCTCTGATTGGTATATAAATTATGCTGATCCAGCCTCAACGATTTCTGGATTTTTTTACCCGTTAAATTTAGATGACTCTGTAAGTTACCAAAAACTTTTGGAATATAAAATCACTCACCTACTTGTTACTAATGAGGATAGTGTGTCCGTTAGCCCTGAAGTTAAAAGAAAGAGCTATTTAAAGTTAATTAAAGATTTTAGGTATAATATCGGGAGTAGACCCTTTTATGCAGAAATTTATGAGTTTACAGGAGGATTAAAGTGAAGTTGTCGGTAGTAATACCTGTTTATAACGAAAAAGATACGCTTGAGAAGATAGTTGATTTAGTAAGAGCAGTTGATGGTATTGATAAAGAGATAATTATGGTTGACGATGGCTCTACAGATGGGTCTGTTGAGATACTTAAAAAA
>Ga0180007_10006488_pt1 | contig 11408 bp, 17 predicted proteins | sample MM_PC_MetaG_FD_121122 | JGI IMG/M metagenome (GOLD analysis project Ga0180007, IMG submission 121122) | Groundwater microbial communities from the Aspo Hard Rock Laboratory (HRL) deep subsurface site, Sweden - MM_PC_MetaG | ecosystem: Environmental > Aquatic > Deep subsurface > Groundwater...
GCATTGGGCACAGATTTAATGGGAGTATTACCTGTTATAGCCTGATGTATTTGTTCTTTTCTCTCAGCTAGTTTATCAACCATTAAAGCCAGAAGTTCCCTAGTCCATGTGTTGACTATTTCGATAGGGGAGATATGCCACTCGGAGAGTAAATATTCAAAATTTTCGCCAAGTCGCTCTCTGGAGTCGCTGCCTGAAACGCTCGGAGTACCATACCGAATAAAGGGCGTTCAAAAGAAAGCACCTCCTCAAACGCATGGACTATCTCAGCACTGGAAGCCACCTCACAGATTACATCTTTATCAAGGTCTCTCGCATACTCGAAGAACAGGTCAATTAACTGCTCTGGCCGAGATACCATTATCTCACTGAAAGCATCGGCAAAGGCCTCTTCATTATCGGAGGTTACGTTCTCCAATGAGACAACTCCCATCAGGATTTTAGAGACTTTCTTTACCCAGGGTAAAGAATATTTTATCGGAAGGGGGGGGATAGAATAATCACTCCCCCCTAACTTTACACTTACCGGAGATTGCACGAGTTTATCTTCTTCTGTCCTATCCATAGATTACCTCTACTTTATTACTTCAATAGCCTAGATTTTGACTACCGTGCGTCTTATACAGGGACAACCGTCTGTGCAGAGAAACTATCCAGGATTCCACCGGCGGCCGACATTACCGTTCCCAGGACATAGTAAAGAGCAAGTGCATGTCCCGCCCCTATTGCAGCCCCGCTAACAGTCAGTTTAATTGTATCCGCCCCATCTAAAGCAGCCACGCTAAATGCCCTCGTCCCTACCGTTGCCTCTGTAAACCAGAACTCAAGATGCTTCCCTGTGGGGTCAGCCATATTCGCAGAGAATTTAGCGTGAATATATGTGCCTCCAGGAGTTTCAGCGTGAGTATCAGCTCCTACTACTAAAGTCGGAGCAGTAGCAACAGCGTCCGTAACACTTCCAAACTCGCTTGAATCATCAACCAGAGCCGAGAATGTCATGGGGACCACCGTCACCTCGCCTTTCTTATACGGAGTTGAAACCTCCCCTGTAGGATTGACCGCTGTTAAGACAATTACCCTATCCCTACCTGCTGGAGTAGTGCCGCGTAAAGTCAAACGGTGTTCTTGAAGGGCTTGACCTCCAATGGTTAGCGTCCCTGCAATGAGCACATCGCTCCCGGGAATAGCCGCTTCCAGATTAGCCAGAGTACCTTCAGCTACGTTTAAAGAAACTTTAACTTCTTGGTCTGTTAAGCGTCTGATAATCGTTCCCTCATTCTCCTCGACCTTAGCATCGAAGAAACTTGAAGAAACAGTCATATTAACGCCGTCAACCGTATAACCTATCACGGAGGCACTTATCCCAACACCGAGCGTAATCTCTGCTACACCTACCAAAACATTAGCTGTGTCACCCATATTATGCCTCCTTATCCATCTGTAATTGTGCCGAAAATGCCAGTGTCAGCCACAAGAGCAGAGAACGTCACGGGCACAATCGAGACTTCACCCTTCTTGTAAGGTATACCGACTTCCCCTGTAGGATTAACTGCTGTCAGGGCAATCGTCCTGGCTGCCCCAGCAGGGTCTAATCCGGCAAGTGTTAAGGAGAATTCCTGAAGAAGAAGCCCGCCAGCCTGCCCACCGCCGATTGTAACAACCGTTCCGCCGACATTGATTGCACTTCCTGGAATAGCTGCCACTAGATTGGCAAGCGCCCCTTCAGCAAAAGTCAAAGTAACTTTCACTTCTTGGTCAATTAATCTGCGAATAATCGTACCGACATTTTCCTCGACCTTTATGTCTGCGAAACTAGAACTCACGGTCATTGTTACACCATCAACAGTGTAAAATCCTGTGATAGGGAGCTCTGCAGCTTCTTCTAGCCCTCCGGTCTCTAGCAAAGCACCATCAATTGTGACTGTCGCCACCCCCACTAAAACATTAGCTGTAATTCCCATGTTTTACCTCCTGATTTGTATTATTTCACTTGTATTTCAAAAAAAGTTAATACTCTGAATCTATTTGGAATATCTGTATCTACTAAATCCTGCCCCTGTACTTCTTCCCTAGCACTTAATATCACATACGTTGTCGCTCCTATTACCACATTGACGTTTTGGATGCCCTGAAGTGCATCATATAAAGCTCTGTAAACCTGCCTGGCAGTAATTGAGTTATCTGCCCAACAATCAAATTGAACGCTTGGTAAGGGTTTGTCAGGGATATAAGGTGTTGACATTCCACCTCTCGTGAAGAAAGTCACATTAGGTAATACAGCATTCTCAGGCGCACGGGGACAATAGATTCTGATAACACCTCCAACTTGAATTAACGCTAATAGAGGGTTAGTCGCAGCGGAGGCGGTAGAGAGATATTTTAATAAGACAGCATTTGTATCCATTAAACTCATTTCAAACGCCTCTTAACACGCTCTGTGAATTTCTCTTGAGTAAAGTTCATATCTAAGGCAGGTTTGAAGTAGGGTCTGGCTGCCATTTTTACTGTTCCTGTTTCTAAATAGCCACCATATCCTGAAGTTGAATAAACAGCCCCTTCAATTTTAGAATCATCCACTATTCTTTCAGCACTACCTTCACCAGCCACTTTCCCCATTCCACTAACCTCACTGGCTATTGAACGCCGGTTATTCCCCGTTAGCCACGGGGAGAGTTTAACCGAATCATTAGTAACCGCCACAACCGTATCTCTCATAGCCTCTCGGTTAGCGTCTAATACTTCTTTAGTGACCTTTTCTATATCAAGGTTTAATTCTACTTCTACAGTCATTTTCACTGGACACGCTCCAAATATGCCTGTTTGTGATGACTCCCTACCCCATCCTGCCTGAAAGACACGTCAACAATCTGATATATGTCTCCAGTCGTGGCAGGTATTCTCACCCGGTCCTGTACTGTTATATCAATATCACTAACAAACACCTGGTCATAAACTAGGTGAACCTCTTGACCTACTTTAACTTCTCTCCCCTTGCCGGTAACATGACGGCAATCTATATCTGCATAAGGAACTTTAATTGCCCAAGTCTTAACAGGCTGTCCATAGGCATCATAAGCCCCTGTTTCGGTAAACTCCAATATGTCGCAGGTATTGATTAGTAAATCTGAATATGCCATTATTCAGCCTCTTCAGTCATCAATAAGTTAGGCTCCGCCCACGTTATAGCCGGTGTTTCGGATTCTACTTTTCTTAATCTCTCAGCTAGTTTCAACATATTATCTATTATCTTTTGAGTATAAGAGTAATCTCCGATATGTTCGGAATCGGCATTCAATCCATATTCAGTAGCCCATGCCTCTAATGCAGCAGCAGCAGCCATATTAACAGACCCCTCATCATCTAAAAAGGCTTGTAATTCAACATCCGAAAAATGGTAAGGTGCTGTCTTATCACCTATTTTAAGCCTAATCTTTTCTATATCGGTCATGCGGTGAACCTCCTGCAAATCGTTCTTATCAGAGGCATACGAGACACGGACATTCTAGCTACATTCATACGTGATACTATTCGTTTTAGCGATTTCGATTCACATATTATCCCCACCAGAGAATCGGTTATCACTACTGTGTCTTGGAGGACTATTGATAAGATTCCCCCCAGACTGGCAATCATAGAATCGGTTATTGCCAGTGTGTCCGCCCTTATCTTACCAATGGATTTACCAATAGAGTCCGCTATTGAAAGATTATCAGCAAAAGCCCGAACATACGTAACTGTCCTCAAAAAACTATCCGCTATATTAAGTGTTTCGGTCTTAAATAATCCTATTCCTTTACTTAAAGAATCGCTTATTGATAATGAATCCGTTTTAATTAAACCTAGAGATTTACTAAGGGTATCTGAAATACTGAATGAATCACCCTTGTTGAGACTGTTTGCTTTGCTAATCAAGTCAGATAACGAGAACGAGTCACTCCTTACCTTCCCAACTCCCTTTGATATTGAATCGCTTATCGAAACGGAATCACTTAAACTCTTTTCTAAGGCTGCTCCCCCTGCCTCTGTTCCTGTACCATAAAGGCTAATTGTCCTAGTGGCATAAAAAGTGATAACCTGATTGGTGCAAGGAATATAATCAGCAACTTCAACCCAATAACCAGTGCCTACTAGGTCTCTTTCTATTGAGCCTGTACCATTACCGTACCAGCCTATAAAATCTCCTGTTACCACAGTTAAATCAGTTATTAAAGTCTGCTTACTACCCGCTGCTACAGTCCCCTCATTTTCTGTATCTCTGGTTGTAAAAGTATTAGCGGACACTTGCTCAAACATAGCCACATCAAAACTGGTACATTGTGCATTCAACCATACTTCAACTGTGTCTATTGTTCCACTAGCGTTTGCTGGATTTTCCGCTGCTACCATAGTGTAAGAACCAGCCAAATCGCTACCTCTATCAATAGCAGCAGCCCCTATATCAATAGTCTGAGGTTGTATATCTAATCCTGTGTCTAATCTGTCTAATTGGGGTGTTAAATCCTTGAACCGTAAATTGACACTCTGAATCAAGTCCTCATAGTCTCTGGTCAAAACCACCTTATTGGTTAGCTTAGACCTATCTCTCATTAAGGGTGAGATATAGTGAGCCGAGTCTGGAAGCACAAGGACATCATCAATGGTTTTAACTACATCAGGGGTTAATCTTTGTTCCATAAACCCCATCAGGTCGTCTTTGGATAGCATCTCGTCTATGGTAAAGAAGGCACACAGGCAGGGGTTTAACTGCCAGATATGAGGTAATGACTCGACCCACGTGTCATAGGCTTTCTGGTCTATCGGAGTGCCAAACTCATCAACCTTGCCCGTGTACCCTTCTTTGGGATAAACAGGCATATAGACATGGTGAAGCTGGTAGGTCTTATCCGTTATATCAGGGTCAAAGTCCAGCCTGACCTTCAAGAAGTCTTTATGTACGTGAGTTCCAGTCGGATTGAATTTAACTCTCACTTACCCACCTATTATTAACTTGCTCCATAAGTAACTGTCCAGGTTATTGTTAAACTGTCCGCAGCTAACTTATTAACCGCAGCAAAATCGGCATAATAATTCATGGAGGTATTGTTATCGCCTAGGAAAATACCCGCTTCAGTAATAGCCCCTGTACCATCCCCGGGCACCCACGTGCCTACAAATACAACGTCATTATCATCTCCACCGGCGCCTTGAGTTGTAGAGGTGAGAGCATTTCGGTCAAGTGATACAGCTAGTCCAACAGAAGCAGCACCCTGCCCTGAACCTGTACCTATTGCCATAAAACCAAGAGCACCTTCGCCCTGGTCACTCATAGCATCGGCTACATGAGCATCCCCTAATTCTGTTACTGTGTTGTGAACAATACGTTCCTCTTTTAATTCTCCATACTCATCTCTTAATTCGAGATGATATAATCCTTTTATTCCTAAGCCAGTTTTGAATCCCATGTCCTTTTCTTGTCTCATGTTTGCCCTCCACTGTTTTATCTACTATTATTTTACCGTCCGGGTCGGTTAATATGATGCGAACTTTATCGGTAATTGATTGAGTATCTTTAATCATCTAAAATCCTAATTCAATAGGTGGTGAAACTAACGTCTTGACTTCCACCCTTTCTATCGGCTCACAAGGCTTGATAGGTATTTCATCGTGGTAACATTTGTGATAATCACAGTAGGCTATTTCCTCACTATCATCACCCTCATTGATAGAAACAGCCTTACCGATGAGTTTTTTGGCAAAGTCTACCAAAGATTCTGCGTCTAATTCTGAATCAAAGGGTAAATCCAATCTCACCCTATATTTCATATTATTCCTCCTTGCCTAATACTTAAGACTTCCTCTATCAACTAAGAGTACCTCCACTTAGTTGACTGGTAATTATGGCTAACCTCACTAGCGGATAGGACACGATTGTAAATTCGGACTTCACCAATAGTACCGGCAAAGTCCTCAGCACCACCTGTTCCCTCTCCTATGCGTGTGGCGACATTGGTAGGAGTAACTGCACCACAAGCCCCCCCACCAGCAATCAAAGCACCATCAACATAATAGATAGAATTGAGATTCACTCCATAGGTAACAACTATGTGGCGAAAGACACCAGCAAACACTGTAGCAGAAGCACCTGTGCTACTACCATTATAGTAAAAATCAATGTAATTAGTGACTACATCACTGTAGATGGATATTTCATTGAGGTCACTACTAAGAAGATAATCAGAGCCTCCTGGAGTTTTATTTACCCACATTTCAATCGTACCAGTAGCAGGCATCCAGTTAGCTGGTAGAATTATGTTATCATCTACACCATCAAAGGTTCTACCCTGTATTCCCCAAGTGGTTCCAGTAACAGTACAAGATAAAGTAGTATAATTTACCAAGTCCAATGCAGTAATCGGACTCGTCTTTTTTTCTGGATGCCATAACGGGGCATAGAAAATCAATCCATTTATTGGGAAGTTTCTCTTAACAGGTTGGAGTAACCCCGACTTCATTCTCATCCATTGATTTTTAGTCAAAACAGGAGTTCTTAACATCTTTACACCCCGTATGTATACGTTACACCATCGCCACCCACCGTCACATCCAAATAAATATCTGCTAGATTATCAGATGAGAGAGTTATGCTTTCACCAGCTAGTAATGGAGTACCCCTCCTAGTAGCTAACAGGGCTACCACAGTTATTCCACCAACCACAACCACACCCGTATTGTCTGTTTCAGCAGTGATTATCACCCATTTGCAAGGGGTAGAAGCTGCCAATGCCTCTCTGGTCGTGGCAGCGGTTACTATCTTTCTGCCGTCACCCGTAGTCGGTGAGCCTACGAGTATTTGAGCCATTGCATGAGTCCCGTCACCTAAATCTACCGCTTTAAGTGCAGGCAATACCGTTCTAAAAGTTGTATCTGCCATATTTTACCTCCAATTATCAACTCCAGAGGTAGGGGAAGAACTAATTAGCCCGATAGATTGTCGGCTCTATCTAGCCACTTAGTGACCTTTCATCCTCCCCCTACCGATTGGAATCGAGAATTTTACACGTTGGTTAGTTGCCCGTAGGTTGCTCTCCAGTCCAGACGATTGCAACCAGCTACCAGACGAACACGATAGAACACGTTATCGGTAGCAAAGTCGCCTGTCATCGGGCCGAGTTCTCCACCACCAACCGAGACCTTATCGGAAGCCTTCATACAGATTTCCGGTCTCTCATGTCCGGTCAGATGGTCGAACTCAAGAGCTGCAATGTCATTCGGGTCAGCAAACAAGAACCAAGACAGAACAGCAGCCGGAGCGTAGATGGGAATGTACGGGTCGATAACTAGCTGAAGTCCCATCTGAGAAACTACGTTAGTGGTGGGCATTGGGACAGCAGCCGCCACCGCATCGTTCACCCACGCCTTAGTAGCCGAAGTCAGTATTTGCCGAGCGGTCATCTCAAGTCCGGGGCCGACAACAAGATATTTAGGTCGGTTCATTATCGGCTCGCCGTTGGCATCTAGGAAACCCACCATCGCTTCGATAGTATTTTCAAGGTTAGCAATAGTCAAGGGTAAAGCCCCTGAGTTACCATTAGCACCAGCATACAGATTGGCAGCAGCCACCAGGTCGGCTACATAAGTTCCTGAAACGAGTCGATGCTCAGTCCTTACCGCAGCCCGTGAGAATCTTTCCGGCGTGTCTTTCAAAGCTCCCAGGTCATCATTGATAAGAGCTTCCCATGATATGTCAAACTGGCGTCCGTATTTCTTAACGTACACCGGATAGCGAGCCTCATCACGTTCAGAGGCAGGATACTCGCCCTTCTCCGCCACCTCTGCTAGATACTGGTCTCCGCCGGTTATAGCGAATCTATACCCGCCGACCTGTGGGAAGATTCTCGGTACAGTGCTCATTTTGACAATAGATTTCCAAACAGGGTCAACCGCCTTATAAGACGCTAACACCTGTCTGTCAAGCACATCGCCGAACAGATAGGGAAAGTCACTCGTAGTCAACGCTTCACGAAGCATAAATTCATGCCTGTGAGGTGCATATCCACGAGCGTTGGTGAGCAGGTCAACAGTTTCCTTTAACCTCTCATCGTAGTTTTCTGGTTTCCGAACTTCACTGAGACTGACATATCCGTCCCAGGATTTCATTGTTTCCAATAATTCTGGCATTTTTATTCCTCCTTAATTTCTTTTGTAACCAAGTTCTCGCCACTTTCTACTGCCCTTTTTACTTGGTCAAGAGTTACGGCATTTTCTTTCACGGCGAGATATGAATTGAAGTTGCGCTGTGACTGGTCAAGTTCATGTATTCGAGATTCCCGTTCAGCTACAAGTTCGTCTATCTCCGCTAATCGCTTTTGAATTGACTCTACTTGATGGCTGAGTTGGTAGTATTCATCCACCAACTGGGCAATCTCAGCTAAATTCTTTTGTTTTCGCTTTTCCTGTTCAGCGTAAAAATCCATGATTCTCCTTTTCGGTATCCTCAGAAGATTCCATCTTATGATGGTGTGACAGATGACAGAAGTATCCAATACGGTGTGCCATTAATAATCACCCTCAACCCATCTGTGGAAGCATCTGCATCCGCAGCGGTATTCAACATGTCAGTCGCCGCAGTACCGGCTTTGATGTTAGCAAATTCAAAAGCATTCTGTGCCGTAGCTCTACCAGTCACGTCTCCATCTACCACAAACCGATGAATAGAGTGCATAGTAGCAGCAGCAAAGTTTGTAGCATCACCCTCAGCCCACAGCTCGGACATACCACCAGAGATAGTGGCAAAGGCTGCCCTGTTAGGACACATGAAAGTAGCTCGATGACCGACACCAAGTCCTGTGATAGTTCCGTCAGTATCAAACTCCAGCCCATGATGTCCACCATGAGCCGTTAGAACACCAACTGCCTCAACTATTGTCCGCCCTCTGTGAGCTTCGCCTGAGCCTCCAACCCCATTAAGAGCTAGAGCCATGTATTGCCCACGAATATCCCCACTTGTTTTGGTTGTGCGATAGCGGTATTCACGTCCGCTGTTTCTAGCTATGCCCATCTCTAAGAAAGCAGCCGAATTCCCGACCATCTCGACAGAATCATCTGGGTCGAAATGAACCTTGACAGGAATTACATCTTCCGAGCCAGATATAACTGGATAGAGAGCATAACCGAAGAATTGATGAGTGTTTTTGTTGGCGTTTTTGCTCAAGAGATAGGTAGATTTGTTGATAAATATCTCATCACCAACAGCTACAGCCGAATTGCCTACCTCATCCTCCGCTGTCACGCTCAATTGCCAAATCCCCTCGGTATCAATCGAGATAAGGTCAGTATTAGCGACAGCACTTAGAAAAGCTACGCCGACTATATTTTCGCCAATTAAAACAGGCTGCCCCTTATTTACCAAAGCATCTCCAGGGTTAGCATGTCCTATCTGGCTTTCACTGAAGGTCAAGTGCCTACCTTCATAGGTGCTGGAAACTTCATCTCCAGCGACTCCAGGTGTATAAACTCCGTATGGCATTATTTTACCTCCTAAATTTTTACTTTATGGCCCCCAAGGTGGATTACTATCTGTATAGAACCACCACGGCCACATCCAATGAACCTTAACTGCGATTACCTGTGTTATCGGTGCTCCTTGCCCTGGGTCAGCTATCGGCTCTAGTGCGTATCCAAAGACTGCATAAGATGTGCTCCATTCATCAAAGATGACACCAGTTACATCAATGTATAGCACCTGTCCTACAACAATATTCCCAAAGGTATTGACTCCGGTGTTAGTAACAGATAATCGCCAAACACCCTCCGTCTCAACAGGAATCGAATCAGTTACAGCTGAAGCTGATTTCAGGGCTACACCCACACCATCGAAAAAGGCTACGGGGTCTCCCTTGTCTACTAATCCGTCAGCATGAGCAGGGTGGATAAGATTGACTTCCTCAATATTGACATGGCGTCCTTCAGATGTTGAGGAAATTTGACGTCCGGCTACAGCTTCATAGAGATTAGTGTATGGGTTCGCCATACTTCACCCCCTTCGCTGCCCTCAAGATTGCTCTACGATTATCAAGCGCAACCTTCAAATCCTCTGGGTTTTCAGGCACTTCTTCAGGTTTGCACTTTAAAGCAAAGGCAATTCTTTGTTTTACATTTTCGTTCATATCTACCTCACTCCGGCAGCTTCTTTTGCCTGCTCTTCGGTCATGCCCAATCTCTTAAATGATTCGACAAGCTCTTTCTTGGTCTTTTCCTTGTCGGGCTGACTCCCGCCCAAGTCCTTTGGTTTCCCTGATTCCTTAAGGGCTTCGATGTATTCTTTTTCAGCCTTGATAGCATCCTCGACACCATCAGCACTCTCAGAATCCTTGAACTTCTCAACTATCCTCGCCTTAGCAGCTTCGGGCAGTTCGGATTTGCTTATAGCTTCGTCTATAATAGACTTAGCCTCGGCTACCTTCTGCGCCTTTTCCGCCTCAGAGATTTTAGCTTTGAGTCCCGTGTTTTCTGTGGTTAGGGTTTCTACAGTCCCTTCAAGTTCGGTAATTTTTTCCTCTTGTTCTGCCACTTTCTTAACCTCCTTCATGGTTAGATTTTTAGTTTCTGTCTCTATAAGTTTAACGAGGTCTGGTCTTCGCTCTTTTAGAGCTTCGATTGTAACCACGTCAATATCAAATTCCTTTTCGTGTTCGTATAACAAAACGCCCCCACCGGCTCCAGCCTCGGTAACGAAATCTACAGAACGGACTCTCGTAATGCGCTCGACAACATTGGTATCTTTACCGTCTATCTTGCCTTTAGTCCCAACACCAGCAGCCCTAATTGAGATTCCCATTTCACTTAATAGCTTCTGGTCTCTCAATGTGGCGAGCTTCGATTGTAACCAGGGTTCGATAATCACAGCATCGCCAACTATGCCCACGCCTTCCTCGAATCTAACATTCTTTAGACTGGCTACCCATTGCCGTATCGACCCTTCCGGTCTCGACTTTTCTTCCTCTTCCGTTTGATGGTCGGCATACATTTTCACACCCTCAAAGGCTGCGAATTCTCTTGAAAGCGTCTCTGAAGGGTAATAGTGATTGTCTACCGGATTACCAAAACCAGGCTTGATAATCACCACCTTAGCAATACCCTTCGCCCCGACTACCGCCTCTTCCAGCGAGACATAATTATTGAGTATATCTCTAGTCTCGGATTCTTTAACCCATTTCGGCATATCTTCATCCTCCACGTCTAGTTTTCTATATTCAGCCCGTATCTTTCTCTTAACGGCAGGCAAATCTTCTCTTGGAATATCTACTCTCTGCCCTCTAAATCCACCAGGTGAAAGGGCAGCACTGGCAGCACCTAATTGTTTGCGGGTAACTTTCAGAGTAAGGCTTTCCCATAATCTCAATTTCCATTCGGAGGGCTTTTCTGCATCA
>Ga0180007_10006489_pt1 | contig 11408 bp, 6 predicted proteins | sample MM_PC_MetaG_FD_121122 | JGI IMG/M metagenome (GOLD analysis project Ga0180007, IMG submission 121122) | Groundwater microbial communities from the Aspo Hard Rock Laboratory (HRL) deep subsurface site, Sweden - MM_PC_MetaG | ecosystem: Environmental > Aquatic > Deep subsurface > Groundwater...
TCTTTCACCTCGGCCAAGGCAGGGATCGCCGGTTCTTTTCTGTCTTCAACAAATAAAATGGTATAGCCTTCCGGGCTGTCGATAATGGAACTCAGTTCCCCTTTTTTCAGAGAGAAAGCCGTATCAAGGACCGTAGGTTCGTTGGCCAGGGCCGCAGGAGGAGCAGCCTGGGTGAAAAAGTCGGTTTGCGAGAGCGTTACCTTAAAATTTTCAGCATATTTTGCCAGACTGCCGGCAAAAATAATTTTTTCATATGCCTCATTAGCCTTTTCAAAGGCGTTGTTCAAGGCCTGCTGTTTTTTCAATTTGCTTTCAATGGAGCTTTTGGCACCAGTCAGAGGGGTGATGTTGGCCGGTTGAATGTCTTCAAGCTTAATGATATGAAAGCCGAACTGCGTTTCAACGATATCGCTGATCTCTCCTTTCTGCAGGCCGAAGGCGGCATCTTCAAAGGGTTTCACCATCTGCCCGCGGCCAAAAAAACCGAGATCCCCGCCCTGGGTGGCAGAACCGTCTTCGGAATATTGTCGGGCCAGGGCGGCGAAATCTTCGCCGGCTTTGGCTTTGGCCAGGATTTTTTCAATTTCCGCCCGGCGTGTCTGCTTGTCCTGTTCGGTCGTTTTCAATATGATATGAAGGGCGCGCCGTTTTTCCAGCTGACCGAATTCTTCCTGATGACTTTTGTAGTAATTTTCGATCTCTTCCGCCGGGACAGTGATTTTGTCCATTTGGTCCTTGAGCAGAAAGGAGAGGTATTTGATTTTCGCCTGGGGCTGGGTCATGTATTTCTCTTTATTTTTCTCAAAATACTGGGCCAACAGCTCGTCGGATACGCTAACCTTGCCGGTGTAATTTTCCGGTTTAAATACGGCATAATCGAGTCGGGTTTCACTGTTGTCAAAACGGAAGCGATCATCCAGTTCTTTAGGCGTGACCAGAGCAAATGAAGCAAGGCCGGAGCCGACCTTTGTCAGCAGCAGATCACTTTGCAGACCTGCTTCAAATTTTGTCGGAGTCAGGCGGGAACCCTTCAGAACCTCTCTGTAACGTGTTACGTCAAAAACACCGTTGTTCTGGAAAACGGTCATTTCTTTAATGGCGTTCTGGATTTCATTACTGCTGACATAAATGCCCATCTCTTGCCCGCCCTGCTGCAGAAGAGATTTCTGGATCAGCTCATGGACCACCTGCTTTTTCAGGTTGAGAGACTCCACGAAACCTTTGGGCAGGCTGCCGCCGAACTGAGCGCGTAAATTGTCCATGGTGCGTTGAAAAGCCTGATCAAACTCCTGCAGGGTAATAGGCTCACCATTGACGGTGGCCACTGCATTCAGGGCACCCTTATTTTTGCCGCCAACTCCCCAGAAGACAAAAACAACGATTATGACAAGCACGGTAGCCTGCAGATAGGGTGACTGTGCTTTCCGGCGTAAAAGGTCAAGCATGGGTACGGCTCCTTCTATGTAAAAAGGTGTTAAGTATAAAGAAGATATGCGCTGGCTGGAAAGTGCCGAAACTGCGGGGAGGCATCTCCAATCTCAATTAATTAGCCATGAGCGCCGGCAAATGTCAATTATTTCGTTGCAGCAAGGTTAGGCCCACAGGAAAGATTCACCACCAGCGGCACGGCGAGCTCATGGACGTTTTCCATGGCTTCCTTTACCAGGGCGGTGGTAGTTTCCAGTTCAGCCAGGGGCACTTCAAAAATAAGTTCATCGTGAATCTGCAGCAGTAATTCACTCTTCAGCGCTCGTTCGCGCAGTAGTTGGTCAGCGCGGATGGTGGCGAGTTTGATGATATCTGCGGCGGTCCCCTGAATCGGGGTGTTCAGGGCCGCACGCTCGGCAAATTCTCTGATAGTCTTGTTGCTGTTTTGTATGTCCGGCAGGATGCGGCGGCGATGGAAAAGGGTGGTGACATAGCCGTCCTGCCGGGCCTGCTCAATAATTTCCTTCATGAACCTTTTCACGCCACGGTACAGATCAAAATAGCGGTTGATAAATGTTTGGGCTTCCTTGCGGCTGATGTTGAGCTGACCAGCCAGACCAAAAGCACTCATGCCGTAAACGATGCCGAAGTTGATGCTTTTTGCTACCCGCCGCATCTGGGGAGTGATGAGTGAAGGATGGACCCGGAAAATTTCTGCCGCCGTCTGGTTGTGGACATCTTTCCCCGATATAAAAGCTGCAATCAGGGCCTCATCCCTTGAATAGTGGGCCAATACCCTGAGGTCGATCTGGGAGTAGTCAGCCGCCAGCAGGGTATGGCCCGGGGAGGCAATGAAGGCCTCCCTGATGCGCTGGCCTTCGCTGGTGCGGATGGGAATGTTCTGCAGGTTGGGATTGCTGCTGCTCAGCCGGCCCGTGGCAGTGACGGTCTGGTTGAATGAGGTGTGCACCCGGCCTGTACGCGGGTGGATCAGGCCGGCCAGTTTATCGATATAGGTGGATTTCAGCTTGCTGATGGTGCGGTGTTCAAGCAGGGCAGCAGGCAATTCATGAAAGGCGGAGAGTTTTTCCAGCACCTTGACGTCCGTGGAGTAGCCTGTTTTGGTCTTGCGGCCCATGGGCAGTTTTAATTTTTCAAAGAGAATGGTGCCCAGTTGTTTCGGAGAATTGATGTTGAATTCTTCGCCTGCCAGGGAAAAAATTTTTTCAGACAGCATGGCAAGTTGGGCGGCAAATTCTGCCGACAAGGCGGAGAGCATGCCTGGATTGACCAGGATGCCGATCTCCTCCATTCTGGCCAGGATGGGCACCAGAGGCATTTCCAGTTGGATAAAAAGATCCCACAAATCTAGCTTCTGCAGTTGCGGTTCGAAGAGTTGCCAGAGCAAAAACGTGGAGAAGGCATCCTCGCAGGAGTAATCTTTGGCTGCCTGCAGGGAAACGAAACGGAAAGCATCCGGTCGTTTGTCGTTTGTCGTGACCTGGGCAAAGGATGTCATGCTGGCATTGAGATGTTCCACGGTCAGGTCGTCAAGTTTATGGCTGCGCCGGGTGGGATCAAGCAGGTACGAGGCGATCATGGTATCCCGCAGGGGACCCTGGAGCAGCAGCCCGTGCTGTTTGAGAATCTGCAGGTCATATTTAAGGTTATGGCCGATTTTTGTCAATTTTTGATCTTCGAGCAAGGGGCGCAGGCAGGAAAAGACCTCTTCCAGGCTGAGCTGGCCGGATACAAGCTTGCCGTTCTCATCCTGGTGCCCGATGGGGACATACCAGGACTTTTTGTCGTCGGCGCAGAGGGAAATGCCAACCAGTTCGGCCGTAAGCGGATCAAGTGAGGTGGTTTCGGTGTCAAGTGCCAGCAGCGGATTCTTGTGCAGCATGGTACAGATATCCCGCAGCTGCTGCAGGGATTGCACCAGGGTAAAACCCTTGGTATCCATGGGCTCGGTCGGTGTCTGGTTTTTTAGAAGCCTGGTGAACTCAAGCTCGCGGTAAAGAGCTTGCAAAGCCTGCTGGTCCGGTTGCAACAGCCGATATTTTTCAATGTCTTCCGGTACCGGCAGATCACTTTTCAGGGCGATCAGTTTTTGTGACAGAAATGCCTGGTCCCGGAAGGTGATAAGCTTTTCCTTAAGTTTTTTCTGGGAGAGCTGCTCGATATTCTGATAGAGACCGGCCAGACTGCCGAAATCATTAATGAGTTTTTCCGCTGTTTTCGGACCCACGCCGGGAACACCCGGCACATTATCCGAGCTGTCGCCGATCAGGGCAAAGAGATCATTGAGTTTTTCCGGGCCGACGTTATATTTGGCAGCAACCGCCTCCGGGTCCATCATTTTGTCGGACATGGGATCCCAGACAACGATGCCCGGGCCTACGAGCTGGAGAAGATCTTTGTCGCCGGAAACAATGATGACGTGGTGGCCGTTTGCCGCAAGCCACAATGCCGCGGAGGCGATCAGGTCGTCCGCCTCAAACCCTTCCATCTCCAGGCCGGGGATATTGAAGGCCTGGGCGATTTTTCTGATATAAGGAATCTGGCAGACAAGGTCGTCAGGCATGGGCGGCCGATTCGCCTTGTAGGCCTCATATATGGTATGCCGGAAGGTCGGGCCCTTGAGGTCAAAGGCCATGGCCATATAGGTGGGATTTTTTTCGCGCATGACTCTGAGCAGGATGTTGGTGAACCCGTATATTGCATGGGTCGGCATCCCTTTGCTGTTTGACAGGGGGGCGATGGCGTGATAAGCGCGGTAAATATAGGCGCTGCCGTCAACAAGATAAACAGAGTCTTGATTTTTCATGGCCGGCACTCTAACAGGCGGGGATTTTTTTGGCAATAAATTGGCAATAAAAGTGGGGTGCGAACTTTTTTTTTAAGTTTGTGAAAAAAAGGTCGATATGGTAATTAGAAGAGCGTATGTAACTGACGAGAAAAAGTCTTAATATCCCTATTAACAAGGGCGTAAAGGTGGACAGGAGCTGATCATGAAGTTAACGGATGCCATTTCCCAGATCAGGACAGACAATAAGGTTGAGGTAAAAAAAACCCGCAAGCTGGAAGGGGGTGCCGAAAGCACCGGTCCCTCCGCGGCGGATACCGTTGATCTTTCCAGCAGTTCACGGGATGTTCAGAAAATGAAAGAGATTCTGGACCAGACCCCGGCCATGCGCATGGAAATGATCGAGTCCCTGAAAAAGCAGATTGATGAGGGGACGTATCAGGTTGATGCACGGGATATTGCAGACAAAATGATGGATGATCTTCTCTCTGAAAATCAAATCCCATACAAATAATACTCCTCTCTTCTCTGAAGGGTGATTGTCTGAAAAGTCGACCGAAAGGTCGGCTTTTTTTATGCCCTTTCTGCTGGTATTCCATTTTCATAAAAGTGCTCATTTGGGGGGGAAGAGTCGCCAGCAGGGGTCATATTTCTGTGGATCAAGAACAGCCTGTACGGCAAGCCGCTTGCTGGAGTTCAGGACGATCGGTCCTAAAAGATTTGCTGTCATCTCCTTGGGGTTGTTTTTCGGAACGGTGAGGATCAGCAGAATATCCTTGTCACTGTCAGCGGTTATCAGCAGTTCCTTCAAGATCTGCCGCGGAATTTCCGGTTGGTAATCCAATCCCGTAAGCGCTGCGGGAAGAACCACGAAGGCCAGTTGCGGATTATCCAGTGACTGCAGCCACATAAAGGGGGACTTCGTACTGTGGGATTTCAGAATAAAACGGGTGGACTCGGGAAAGCCGAGAAAGGGGCTGAGCAGGGAAATAATCCGCTCTTTGTCCACACTAATTTCTCCGAATCGACTGGTCTGCACCGTGATGTTTTTTTCAGCTCCGCTCTGCTCGATATCCTGTTTTAATACATTCATTGTCTTTACTCTTTCTTTTTCAAGGGGAAAACATCGGACAAAATTGATAAATCATCCGGGGAATCCATGGCTGCTTTTTTGTTTTCTTCTAGAATCCGCAGATAAATTTCCTCACGATGGACAATGACCTGATCAGGGGCCTCGACACCCAGCTTGACAAGGCCTCCTTTGTTTTCCAGGACTCTGATTTTGATGTTATCGGCAATGATAATCGCCTCGCCAACCTTTCTGGAAAGGATAAGCATAGAGTGGTTCTCCTAAAGAAGTGTCCGAGCCTGCCAGGGACCGGCAAGACGTGTTTCCCTCATGATAAAAAATTCAATGCTACTCTAACACTTCTTCCTACAAATAATCAACAAGGCTGAGCTGCATGGTTTTGGCGGCGGCGCTGAGTGCCGCCTGGTACGCAACTTCTTTGGCTTTCAGATTCAGAATGGCTTCAGTCAGATCCGTGTCCTGCTTCTCTGACAAAGTTTCCTTGTTTGCAAGTTCCAGGTTGGCATAAATTTCGGTCTGAATGGTGATGCGGTTCGCCCGGGCACCGAAATCGGAAATCTGGGTGGACAGGGAGGACATTACGTTGTCCAGGTCTTCAAGGGATTTGGTTAGTCCCTGGTTCTGTAGTTCCTGGGCATTGATGCCGAAGGCGTTGAGGGTATTGCTGTTATCATTGCTGATATTGAAGCTGTACCGGCCGGGATCGGAGCTGTCAATATGCAGGTGGCCGCTGCTGTCCCAACTGCTGGTCAAGCCCGGGATGCCGTTGATCTTCTGGGCGATTGATTCCGGGGTGTCAAGGGTGATGTCCACCGGAATTTTCATATCCACATCAAGAGGGGGATAAACATCATGGTCCGTCACCGTGATGGTGAAATCGCCGGTCTGAAATTTTTCTTCCAGCGGATCTTCAGGATCATTGAGAGTATCCAATGTCACATAAATATTATCTTGGGGATGGATGCTGGTGACAAAGGTGTAGTTTCTGCCCCGCAGATAATCCTCCACATCTTTGAGCGCCTTGAAAGCGCCGGTGTTGGCAATGGCATCTTCACCGTTTTTGGCAATTTCTATCTTGCTTACGGCGCCGACTTTGATTTCCGCATCATTTTCCCTGTCGCCGGTATAGCGGACGTTGTTGGCCAACTGGGCAACGGAGAGCACGGAAAGCTTGCCATCGTCGGCTGTATCGGTTGGCTCACCTGTTGACTGCGAACCGCCGGTAAGACCGATGGCCTCAAACCCAGGCTCTCCACCACCCGGTGGGTAGGGGGTGGAGAGAGAGCTTTCCAGCATGAAGGTGCGGTCGGACAGGAGTTGGATTGTTCCGGAATAGACCTTGTCGGCGGCGCCGGTGGGTGGCGCCCCGTTAGCTCGGGTGATGGAATTGCCGGTGGCCGAGGTTTGAATATGGAGATTGCGTCCGTCTATGGCTTTTAAGCCAATCTGACCGTTGGCGTTGCGGGTAGCCACAATACCGGTATTGGCCTGCTGGGCGTTGATGGCGTTAAGCAGGACATTGTCGGTATCATCATCAATAATCGCCGTTGGACCTAATGAGGCAAAGATATCAACGCCGTTGATAAGCAGATCACCTGCGTCGAGGGTACCTGCCGAAACCGCCGCCGGCGCCTGCCGGAAAATCGGTGTTACCTCCGCCGTCACTCCGGTGCCGGGTATGGTCTCGCCGCTTGCGTTCATCCAGTCATCGCTGATGCGGTTAATGGCAGCAGCTTTCGCCTCGGCCGAAGAGGAGGAAAAGACGTCCGATACCCCGTCGGAGCTGATGGTGTCCACCGGTATGCCATTGATGGTCAGATCGTTTGCCTCTAGCTGGGTGCCATAGACCAGGATGCCGTCGCTGGCAGCATCGGCAAAGCCGACTCCGCCGCCTCCCAGGCCGAGAATGTCAAGGACGGTATCATCGGTATAGTTGTCGCTGGTCAGCTCGAAGGCTTCGGTTGACTGCAGGGATATCTGGCCGGTATTGCTGCCGGCGCCGACGGAGTAAGTACCTGCGGCAAGACCGGTTGTGGCTGCCGCAGGGCCGGCAGGATTGGCCGTCTCGGTAAGAGTGTTGATGGCGATGTCCGACTCGTCGCCCGCCATGGCGTTGGTCAGGACCACGCTACCTGCTACGCCGCCGTTGAGATTGTCGCCCAGTTCCGCATGGACCCCTGTCTGATCGGTGTATTGATTGAGGGCGGTAACCGCATCAGCCGCAGGACTAACCCCGGTGGTGGTGTAGTCGATGGTGACGCCGTTGATGGTGATGCTGACATCTGTGGGATTGCTGTTTGCCGTTTCCGCTCCTCCGGCATAAAGAGTGGTCATGGTGGCGGTGACCGGGGTTGTGCCGGCCGGCCAGATGATGTTGTTGATGGCGGTTTTCAGGTTGTCGGCCCCGCTCATGTTGAGGCCGAGAGTGGTGCCGGCGCTCAGCACGACCGCTCCCACATCCTCACCGTTGATCAACAGATCCCCGGCTGCCAGATCCGTGGTGCCCAAGGTGCCGGAGAGCATGGTGTCAAGAATGGGAAAACTGTTGCCGTTGATCCGGTATCCGTTTATGTAGCCGAGCATGAAGGGCGTGGGCTCCGTATCGGTATAACCGGTTGTCCGAAAGCCGCCGAAGACATATTTGCCGTCCCAGCGGGTGTTGGCCAGGGTGACGGCCTGCTCGAGATAAACATGGATTTCGTCGGCAATGTAGGTTCTGGTGACGAAATTCTGGCTGTCATTGATGCCTGTCAGGGTTTTCGTTTTGGCTTGGGTAATCAGGTCTTTGATGCCGGTGAGCGCCTCTTCTGAGGCGGCGATCATGGAGCCGCCAAAGGTGATATTTGACTGGTATTGGGAGATCTCGGCCAGGGTGGAGCGCATGCCAAGGGCGCTCACCATGTTGACCGGATTGTCGGAAATTTTCGACATCTGTAGGCCGGATGAGATCTGGTAGTTTATTTTCCACATATCGGTGGTAATCTTGTTCAGATTATTGCCGATCATACTGTATATCGTGTTGAGAGTTGTCCGCATATCACACCGCCTGCAGCAAGGTTTGCATCATTTCATCCGAGGAGGTTATCAGTTTGGCCGCTGCTGAGTAGGCCTGCTGAAATCTAATGAGGTCTGCCATCTCTTCATCAAGGGACACGCCGGAAGTGGCATCCTTCATGGCGCTCATCTGATCGGTAATCAGTACATTGTAATCGTAATCCCTGGTGACAGTCCGTCCCTTGATGCCGATGTCGCCCACCAGGGTGTTGTAAAATCCGTCGAGAGTGTCGCTGCTGCCGCCGGTAAACCGTACATATTCATTACGCTGGATGTTGGTGATGAGCAGGGCATTGGACTGGTCGCCGCGGAAGATTTGTCCGTTGGCGCTGACGGTTCCTGCAGCAATATTATCCACTTTCTGGCTGATGGCGTCATTGACGCCGATGGAATCCGCGCTGGAGCCGGTGAAGAAGGTATTGAGTCCTGCCGTGGCCAGAAAATTGGAGGTGTCCCCGCCAAAGGCAAACTGGTGATCGCTGTCAGGCGTCAGCACCAGCTTGTTATCCTGAATCGTTGCTGCCACCCAGGGGGTTGCCTCGCCGCTGGCATTGATAATGGAGATATTGATGGCATCCGCCACGTCCTGCAGGGTGTAGGCCCGTTCCAGGGGGACTTCCACCGGTTGCGGCAGGGCCAGGGTGTCATCACTGTTGTAGATCCAGAGCTTGAAGCTGCCGCCGTCTGTCTGCAGTTCATCCGAATAGTCGTAACCCATCATGGAGAACAGCACCTGATTATCCGAACTGTCAAAGGTCAGTTGGCCGTCACCTGCTTCATCGGTGCTGCTGACGTTGCCGCCGCCGAGCCCCAGTTGATCCAGGTAGCGGTCGTCTGTGCCGCCGTTGATATCGATCTGGCTCTTATGGGAAAAGAGTGACAGCTCGCCGGTGTTATGGGTGGCATCGGCCACATAGGTGCCGTTGGTCAGGCCAAGTTTGAATTCCGTTGACAGCGGATCGGTGTCCAGTCCGTCGATAATGATGCGGGACTCGTCACCGGCATTGGTGTTGCGGAGAATAATGGCATTGGCCGCCGCACCGTTGGTGCCGTCGCCCACCAGCGCTTCAATGGTTATTTTCGGTATGTTTTCCGGAACATTGGTTGGATCGTTGTAATCCTGGATGGCCTGATTGATGGCTGAAACCATGTTGGCGGCCAGGGTGGCCGGATCCGTGTCATCAGGCGGGCCGGATGTTGCGTCAACCGTATAATTGACATCAATGCCGTTGACCTGGAAGCTGATGACCGTGCCGTCCTCCCCTGCTGCCATGGCGGTTACCGCATCGCCGGCGATCTGGGTGGTCAGCTTGGCCTGTACACCGGTAATGGCATTATTGATGGCCTGGGCGGCACTATACGCCTTGGTCTTGGCCAGGCCGAAGGATGCCGTGCCGCCTTCGATTTTGCCGATGACCCGGTCATTGATGGTCAGACTGCCGGCAGGGATGGTTTCCGTTGCCAGGGCCGGGTCCAGGGTGCTGGTGAGCAGGGTGGTGTTAGCCGCGGGATCGGCGCTGGTAAGTTGTTCGGATAAAGAGGTCAGACCGACACCCTGGCTGTGCTGCTGGTTTACTTCCCGGATCAGGGCGTTGGCCAATGCATCCAGGCGACCGAGATAATTGTCCGCAACCCCTGGTTTGACCTGGGTGAATATTTCCATCCAGCCGCCGATACTTCCTCCCACCTCGGCACCAGTGGCGATGCCTGTTTTCGTCTGGGTGCCTTTGGCGTTGGTGCTGATCCATTGCAGCTGGTCGTCCTGCCAGTCAATCTGCCATGCCTCATTGTTTTCAACCAGGGTATGACCGTCCCTCATGAGAATGGTGTAGGCCCCTGTCCCGGTTTCGAAATAATTGACATCCATGTATTGTGACAAATTGTTAAGCACAATGTCCCGTTGGTCGCGCAGGTCATTCTGCTTGTTCAGATCGGTTTCCGATCCGGCGATCTGCTCGTTGAGTTTGGCCAGCTGTTTGGTGAGAGCATTAACGTCATTGACAGCCGAGCTGAGGCTGACATCAATATCATATCTGGTTTGTGCCAGTTCAGTGTTCATGTTGTGAAACTGGTCAATAAGGATCTTGGCTTTCTGCACCGTTGAATCACGAGTGGACAGATTTTCCGGATAGGAGGCCAGGGTCTGCCAGCTGGCCCAGAATTCACTCATCAGTTCATTGACCGCCATACCGGGTACTTCGTTAAAGGAAGTCTCCACCAGGCGCATGGACTGCTGCTGCGCCTCAAGATTGCTCAGGGTGGAGTTCTGGCCGATCAGTCTTTTCACCATGAACTGGTCGTAATGGCGGTTGATCTCCATGCCCCGAACGCCGTTGCCGAAAAAACCGACCCCTTCAGGGGTAGGCAGGTTAGGGGTAAGGGTCAGGGTTTGTCTGGTGTAGCCGGGGGTATCAACATTGGCTATATTGTGGCCTGCCACGGAAACCGCCTGCTGGTGAGCAAGAAGCGCCTCTTTGGCAGTGTTTAAAATCTGGGAAATACCGACCATTATCAGACCTCTCTGCTTACCAGGGAAGGGACAGAGTTTTTTCTCTGCTGCCGTCCCCGCATACTGTAAAGTCGATCATTGGTAACCTCCCCGCAGATGAGCGAGATGGCATCGTTCAGATAACCGAGGGTATCACTGGCAAAACGCTTGTTGATGAGATTATTGCTGCTGATCTTTTCCCGCAGTCCGGCCAGTTGATCACGATATCTTTTGACGGCAAGTGTCTGCTCGCGGGTCATAAAAGGGATCAGCTCGGCAAGTTTGATCATCTTTTTATTGTTCTGCGGATTGGTCGTGACAATGCGTCTGGCAACCTCCTGGAGGGAGTGGTCGAGCTGGGCAATCTTGGCAAGTTCGCTCTCTTTCTTCTTTGTCAGAGAAATCAGCGAGGCAACATTCATATTGATCAGGGCGTGCTTTTCCTCTTCCAGGATGGCGAGAAAGACCGAGGAGATGGCAATCTGCCGTTTCAGGATATCAAGAATCAGCGGCAGCGGAAAGGCCTGTCCGTTTTGCGGTAA
>Ga0180007_10006490_pt1 | contig 11408 bp, 9 predicted proteins | sample MM_PC_MetaG_FD_121122 | JGI IMG/M metagenome (GOLD analysis project Ga0180007, IMG submission 121122) | Groundwater microbial communities from the Aspo Hard Rock Laboratory (HRL) deep subsurface site, Sweden - MM_PC_MetaG | ecosystem: Environmental > Aquatic > Deep subsurface > Groundwater...
TCAGCACGGGAACTCCAAACAAGTCGCACGCTATCAACCGTAGAGAATTCGATTCGATCGAATTCTCCAAGCAACTCGAGCACCGCGAGAGTTGCCGGTTGCTTCAAGAAAGCCCGCCCAAAAGGCAGCCTTTCTACTCTGCTATGCAGCTTGTTCCTTCGTTTTGCGTTTTGCGAATGAAGACGGCAATGCTTCGCATTGCTTGAAGAGCCGCAGTCTATGCGTCTCTTTGGACGTTCTTGATAAAGAACGTGTAGATGAGCAGGGATGCCAGTGAGTACATCACGATCGTGATAGGGAACAAGAGGGCGAAGCCGCTCGACTCTTGGAGATAGCCACTCGCTAGTGAACTGATCGCGCGCGTGCCTTGCCAACTCATTTGCATCATGGCACTGGCTGCTCCACGTTGTTTGTCTGAAACCTTCTCCATGATGAATGCGGTATACAGTGGGTTGGCCGCATTCATCAGCGCAGCTCGAAACAAGAATCCGGTCGCCGATATCGAGAGCAGCGGCACATAGCCAATGAGGCCGATGAAGGGGACTGAAACCACTTGCATGCCCACCACGGTCCTCGTCTTGCCCCATCGCTCAGCCAATGCGGGCCCAATCAACGTGGCCACGCCCATGAAAACGGATTGCACAGCAAACAGCACACCTAGCGTCGAATCGGGCACGCCAAACTTCATCTTGAAGAAGACATTAAAGAACGGAACGAGCGCCCCTGCCCCCAGTCCAATCACCACCTGAGGAAGAAACAGGCGCAGCAACAGGCCCGGGGGATGGAACATCTCGCGCAATCGCATGGGTTCAGTTTGTGCGTGAGAGGAAGGGTCAGGCTTGGTACGCCACAGCGGCAACATGGCTAGCGAATACAGCACAGCCGCCACGATCAATGCTCCGCGATAGGCTCCCGGCGCTTCTGCTCCGATATGCATGGCGCGAGCGAACAGTCCGGGAAGCACGCCAGCCAGCAACAGCCCGAAAAAGTTGGCAAACAATCGGGCGGAAAACTGCACACTGAACAAGTGGGTTCTCTCTGCCACCCCGCTGTTCTCAGCCATGTACGGAGCACTACTCACCTGTAGCATCGTCTGACTTAGGCCACGCAAGGCAGCGAACACCGCGAGCCCGACAAAGACAGAAGAAAGGGAGATGCCGACCATGGAGATGGCCATCAGAACAACGCCCACCAACAGGGCAGTTCGAAAACCAATGCGATGCCCCAACATGCCCATGGGAATGGCCGAGAGGGTCACCACCACGGGTGGAAGTGCGACCAGCAGACCCAACGTGCCCGCATTGAATCCCAGGGACAACACATAGAGGTTGAATAGCAGCTGCAGAATGCCCATGGCGAAGCCGCTCAACACGCTATACAGCAGATACCAGCGAGCATTCGGAGAGAAACTCAGCACACGATGTAGGTATTGTTTTGTCGCAGACATGACCGACTGCCCCCATCCAGCGAGCGATCATACCCCATCGATCAGCCCCGATCAGGGCCATCCTTCAGATCCGTCTCGTCACAGCGCATGGCACGCAAGAAGAGTTCCCAGTAGCCAAACCTCAGGTTGTGTTTTCCGATCGAGTCGCTGTCACAACGTGAGATACGAGAGTCGATTTCCTTGCCGATTGAATCGCACTGGGATTACGGTACTGCCATCCTGTAAAGCCGCCCCTTGAGACTTCCGTTTTGGTCGGCATTCCACAAGTACCGCCCGTCATAGGCAAGGCCAAATGGAGAGGTGCCTGGAGCGGCGACCGAGGTGACCACCGCGCCTGTGACTGGATTGAGCTTGAAAAGCGTGGATCCCGTCGCGACCCACAGGTAGCCGTTGTCCCACGCAAGCCCCATGGGAGCAACAAGGACAATGCCCTGCGCATCCACCGCACGGACACTGTGCGGGGCAACACCAGGGGCATCGATGGAAGAAACGACAACGCCGGTGTATGGATCCACTTGGTGAATCAGCCCGGTGCCTAAATCACTGACCCAGAGATAGCCACCGCCGAATGTCAGCGCAAAGGGGTCGAAGGCGCCATTCTCAAGCTCAGCCAAGACGTGATTCGGATCACTGGTGGGCACGAACGGATTGACCTTATAGATTTTCCCATCCGACAAACAAGCCACCCACAGCGCCCCAGCGCCCCACGCCAGGCCACCTGGTGTCCCAGGATCTCCCAGAATAATCCCCGCAGGCGAGGCATCCATGCTCAGAGGAGTCACTGGCATGCCCGGCGCCTCAAAGCTGGCAACCACATACCCATCGAGTGGGCGAACACGGTAAATCAAACACGTCTTCCAATCGCTGAGCCACAGAAAGCTCCCATCATAGGCAAGGCCAGCCGGGTCGTAGCCGGGCGCAGCAAACGATTCGATGACCCCTTCCGCAACCACGGGAACGCTCGCAGACGCGCTGGCGCCATCATTGTCCAGCACGGTCAACGTGGCCGTTCGAATCTCAGGATTCAGATATGAATGGACGATCGGCGTACCCAAGTCTGCGCCCGTGCCTGCGTAATGGGTGCCATCACCAAAATCCAGAACGAAGGACACAATCGAACCGGTTGGCGCAGGAATAATGCCAGCTGGATCTACGGTGTTCGAAAGATCGAACGTCACCGTCAACGGTGCAGGCCCGTGAAAGGGCGTTGCGTGAAGGCTGACGATGGGAGGAGGATTGAGAACCACGATTTGCACGGTCGCGACATCCGTTTCGCCCTCAGCTGTCCCGACATGCAAGGTCACAGTATAGATCCCGTCATCTCCGAACGTATGTTCCGCCCAGGGTAATGCGGAAAGATTCTCCGTCCCGCTGGCTGGATCGCCAAAATTCCATGTTCGAGAGGCAATCAATCCCGTGGATGCCCCAGAATCGAAGGTCACAGTAAGAGGCGCGTAGCCCGTCAGGGTCGGCGTCGCAGTGATGATGGCATCGAGCGGCAGTAGCTGCACGCAACTCGTCAACAAGAGCAGTCCCACTCCGGCCACACCCAGTAGCATTCTGATCCAAACTCGTTGCATGAGCATCCCCCTTCCCAAAAGTCAAAGACACCGCCGCCAAGGTAGGCAGTCACCAGGAATCCTAACACATACAACCCATTTGCGGATGCGTTTCGCAGACCCGCAATGAAAGACGGAAGCCCCAACGTTGCGGCTTCCGCTTTCTCTCTTGCTAAAAATGAATCTATCTCTAGTAAATCGCTACGTCGCTCACGACCACTTCGACGGTCACCACCTGGGTCCCAGGAATGGTCAGATCGCACAAGAAGAAGCCATAGGCGTAATTTACACCGGCACCAATGTTGTTGGCTCCCGCTGGCCAATAGGTAAACGTACCCACGACAGCACCCGTCGCGTTGGTGGCCGTCGCTGTCAGCTGGACGCCTGCTGCCACTGGAGCGTTGTTCAACACCGTCCCGTTGATGAAGATACAGTCGCCCTCATCTTCCTCTTCATCGCCAGGCTCCCAAGTGACAGTGCCTACGACAAAATCGTCTTCAACAACCTCGACTTCATCGTCATCCCCGCCTGGAGCTCCGACAGTGATTGTCCGAACGGCATTGTCGCTATAGCCCAACGTGTCAGTCAACGTCAGGGTAACCGTGTACGTTCCTGCGGCAGCGTACTGGTGGCGAACGCGCATGGATGAGCCGCTAAACCAGCTCCACGCGGGCTTGACTTCGACCATTTCTTGCACGCCATCTCCAAAGTCCCAGCGTACTTGCGCCGGACGGTATTTGACGTTGCTGTCGTTGGGATAGGAAGAGGATGCATCAAATTGGATGTCCATGTCGCTGTCCTCGCCGTTGGCCCCTGTGAGCCAACTGGGTAGCCAACTGAAGATCGAGCCTGAACTGCTCGGATCATAGACTCTGTTTGTGAATGCCGCCTCAGGCTCTCCGGCGACAGCGACAATGGTGTCATCTCGATCGATGGAGCCATCCTCAGCGATCCTCTCTGCCACCACCAGATACTCACCCACTTCGGTGTAGGTATGGGTGACTTGGCTACCTGTCGCTGTGGTTCCATCCCCGAAATTCCACGTTACAACAACGGCTGCGCCATATCCGCCAACGGCCTCCATGCATTGTGTGTGCGGCGCCCTGCCGAAGAAAGCGCGAGGATCGGACCCATCTCCGGGCCCACCGCAGCCGTTGATCTGGAAGGTCTCAAAACACCCTGTCAGCGTGGGCAGAATCGCCACAGCAAGGACAAACACCAACAGCCGCACCAGCCCTCGACGAAACATCGTAGATCACCTCTATTGGAGTCTAGCATACGCATTGGGTCGCAAGGCAACTCTGCCAGGAGCGTGATGAAACCAATCCCAACCGGTTGTGTAAGTATCGCAGTGTCAATTGGAGCGAGTTTTCGTGAGACGTGCGTGAGCGCGTCATCGAGCGAGTGGATCTGGGAGGTGCGTCGATGAAAGCTGCTGGGTGGATCGCGTTGGTGCTTGTCGTTGCAAGTGCAGTCGGTGGATGGGCGCAGTGTGATTGCGGGGCAACCGTAGATCCAAACTGTTTTTTGAAGTTCAAGACCAATGAAACAATCGCATTCTCGGTCATCGCCCCAGTCGACTACTTCTCGCATTATCAAACGACCGTTTCGCCTCAGGTTTTTGGTTGGCGTGTGGAAGATGCAAGCGGTAACGTCGTTCGCATGGAGATCTTTGCCGGTGAACCGCGCAGCCGCATGACAGTGATAGAGTGGGATCTCACCGGTGATGACGGCTACGTGGTAGAACCTGGGTTCTATCAGCTCATCGCCATGACGACAGTCAGCGACGTCAGCTACAAGGTGTACATTGAAGAAGCGTGCCGCTCGTTCTGCGCCTGCTCGTGCGGCTGCTATACGGCACCTGTGTGTGACATCCCTTGCAGAGCACCGTTTGGCGAGTTGTATCTCTCACTTTCAGTGGGCGAAACGCGTCCTTGTAGCGGATTGAGCTTTAACTTGACATTCACATTCCAGTGTTCAACAGCACCGTAAGCAGTCGCGGTGGATAGGGGGCTAGGCTTGAGCTGAGCCCCCGCAAATGCCAGAGAGTGGTATCGACTCCGGGCCATTCTCCAGCCAATCCTCACGGATTGGTAACGCAATCGGGCCCCCGCTTGGCAGGCGGGGGCCAACTTGTGAAGTCATTCATCCAACTGCATCGCGCACCCATCGCCAGTCGACCATTAGATCGCTTGGCAATCGCCCGGCGCCTTGGGAAATAAGCGTGCATCTTCAATGCGATCAAGACCGCAGATGAATCGCGTAATCCGCTCGATGCCGATGCCAAAGCCAGCGGATCGGGGCACACCAGCCTTCACCTCCTCAAGATAGCGAGAGAATTTAGCTCTCGGAATGCCGTCGCGGTCCAGCCGACTATGGATTCGATCCGGCTCGTATTCGCGCTCACCGCCTGACAATGCCTCGCCGAACCCCTCGGGATACATCAGGTCCATGTCCAGTAGCACATCAGGCCGAGACGGATCTTCTCGATCGTAAAACTCGCGAATGCGACGCGGAAAGTCGATCACCCATGACGGAGCATCCAGCGTGCCAGACAGCGCGTCATCAAAGGGTTCGCCGAATCGTTCGGCTGCATCCGCATAACTGTGACGGGCAAACGGCCTCGTGGGCACAGACAGCGTTCGCCCCAGCAGCAGCAGCTCGTCACCACATGCGTCCAGCACGGCATTGAATACCGAACACACCAGGCCTTCTCCCACAGCCATCACGTCATTGCGACTGGCGTCCCTCACCTCAAGATCGAGCTGGACAAACTCGGCCAAATACCGCCCCAACCCGGCACGATCCGCGGGCTCCATCCGCACATTGGGCGAGAAGCAGAAGATCTTGGGTAGCGTGCGCAGGGCAATCTGCTTGTGAAAGATCATGCTCTTGGTGAGCTGATAGGGAGTGCCATAGAAATCGACCTTCCCATCGTAGGTTTCATGACGCAGTGGATCAGTGATGGGAGAAAGCAGCACCGGCAAAATCTCCGTAAATCCCTCACTGCGCAAGAAAGCTCCTGCACTCCGCACAATCTCACTCTTGATGGTCAACACAGCGATGCGTTCTTTTTCTGTTGTGACGCGCATTACATAGCTCCTTGCTCCATGCCAACGGGATATCGTTCTGCAATCCCCGTTGACATGATCTGGAGAACAAGCCAAGAACTCGTTCCCCTATTCGAGATCAAGTGGCCAATAGGTGGCCATACCGTTTGTTGATGAAATGGACGCCCGTGGATTCACCAGATGGACGCCGCAGGCGGGAATCCGCCCATTGGTCCGCGTGCGGCCGTGCGCACGTACGAAATCAAACAGACCCCATCTATGGAAGATGAGCTGGTTGATCCGACCTAGACGAGGAACTCGTTCTAACGAGCCAACGTCTAGACGGCGTTCGGATTAGCTTGAGCGAGGAAGTGGGGTTGATTCTGTTGCGCGGAAATCCTTCGACTGCTTGTTGCTGCGCACGTTCGTACCAACATGATGACCACCTCTTCGTTTTGAGATGGATCAACATAGCAGACAACGTAGCGCCGGTCAACGGCCAAATGTCCCTTGAGGACTGCCATTTGGAGCCCGTGCGTCTCGCCTCCTCCCAAAGCCCACAACAAAGACCGCCTCTCGCAGAGACGTGGAAGAGGGGCAGAAAAGTGAGAGGTCGGCTAGTCGCGCGTGGCCGTTTGAATGTAAAGTCAGCGTGATCAAGGCGTTTTGGCAAATCAACGGGGGGTGGAATGGATGGAAGAGGGAACCGTGCGCGCGTCAGGATATCGTTGGGTGATGCTGGTGGTGTTCATGCTGGCGATTGGCGTCAACCAGTTGCTGTGGATTAGCTTTGCCCCCATCACCGGAGACGCAGCCGCCTTCTATGGCGTTTCCGATTTGGCCATCGGCCTATTGTCACTCGTATTCATGGCCGTGTTCATCGTCGTTTCAATCCCCGCATCGTGGGTGATTGACACCGTAGGCATTCGGATGGGAGTGGGCATTGGAGCAGTCCTGACGGGCGTCTTCGGACTCCTTCGAGGCGTCTTCGCAGCCGATTACACCTGGGTTCTCATCTCTCAGATCGGCATCGCCATCGGCCAACCGTTTGTACTTAATGCCATTGCCAAGCTAGCCGGACGTTGGTTCCCGCTTCGCGAGCGCGCAACGGCTGCCGGACTCGCCTCTCTCGCCATCTACGGCGGCATCTTCGCCGGACTGGCGATCACGCCGATGCTCGTGCTGCGGATGAGCTTGCCGACCGCGCTGCTGGCCTATGGCATCCTTGCCGTGGCTGTGGCTGTGCTGTTCCTCGCATTGGCCAAGGAGCGACCGTCGAGCCCCGTCGGCCCGGAAGAGAGGTCGCTGGTGCTCGATGGATTGAAGAGCGTGTTTCGCAATCGCGGATTCCTCCAGTTGTTGCTGCTGTTCTTCATTGGCCTGGGTGTCTTCAACGCCGTCACCACCTGGATCGAAGACATCGTACGACCGCGTGGCTTCTCGATTGAACAAGCCGGCCTCATCGGCGGTCTGATGGTCATCGGTGGCATCGTGGGCGCGTTGGTGATTCCGCCGCTGAGTGATCGCACCAAGAAACGAGTTCCCTTCATCTTGCTCGCCCTAGCCGGGGCCATTCCCGGATTGATCGGAATCACGTTCGCCACCTCGTACGCGCTCATGCTCGCGTCGGCCTTCGTTCTCGGCGCATTTCTTCTTGCCTCAGGGCCGCTCGGATTCCAATACGGAGCGGAAATCACGTATCCTGCACCCGAAGGAACCTCGAACGGCTTGTTGCTGCTGGCTGGACAGATCTCGGGCATTGTCTTCATCGTGGGCATGGACCTGTTCAAATCGCCAACGACGGGATCGATGACCTGGCCATTGCTGGCGCTCGCAGCACTCATGGCAGGCGCACTGTTGCTGGCAACCCGCCTCAAGGAATCCAAGATCCTGGGAGGGTGAATCCGTCTGGTTCCCGTGTACTATTCCGCCCAACCGTCGACGAGAGAGGGGAGATGGCATGAAGAGTGAAACATCGGTTCGCATCGTTCTCATCGGAGCAGGCAATCTGGGGCGGCGATTCGCCCAAGTGATTACGGACAAGCATGACGATCTGCTCAAACGTTATGCGCTCGACGTGCGCATCGTGGGCATCGCGGATTCCCGGGGAACAGCCATCGATGCCGCGGGGATAGACGGGAACGCGATCGCTGCGATCAAGAGCGCAGGCGGCAGCGTGTGCGACGTGCCCAAAGTCGGGCATCGGGGGATGACAGGATTGCAGCTCATCGATGCCGTAGAAGCCGACATCCTGTGTGAAGCAAGCCCCGTCGATTTGGACAGGGATGCTGAGCCAGCAATAAGCCACCTACGACGGGCCATGGAAAAGGGCATGCACGTGTCCACGCCCAACAAGGGCCCGATTGTGCTCGCCTATCGCGAACTGTCTGCATTGGCTCAACAACAAGGCGTGCAACTGCAGTTCGATGGCACCGTCGCCGGCGGACTGCCTGCCATTTCCCTGGCAGCCCGCGATCTGCGCGGAGCAACGATTGAGCGCATCGAATCCGTTCCCAATCTGACCACAGGCTTCATATTGGACCGACTTACGGAAGGTGCGGCCTGGAACGTAGCGCTTGAAGACGCTCGCGCGGCCGGTGCCTTGGAGGGCGATGGGATATGGGATCTCGATGGCTGGGATGCCGCAGCCAAGATCGCCATTCTTGCACAGACCGTGCTTGGCCAAGATGTCGATATCTACGACGTGCCGCGCAAAGGCATCCGCGACATCGACCGCGAGTGGCTCAAGGCGGCCAGCCGAAAAGGCCTCGTTCGTTTGCTTGCCAGCGCCATCCGACAATCCGATGGCAGCTACCAGCTTGACGTCGCCCCCGTCATCCTGCCCCACGAGCATCCACTGGGGCAGCTTACGTCGCAGCAAATGGGCATCAGCATCGAAACCGATCTGTTCGGCACCATCACCTCAGTGATTACGGAAGAAACGCCCCTGCCAAGTGCGGCAAGCATGCTTAGAGATCTTCTAGCAATATACGTCGAAAACTAGCCCAAGCCACCCACCAGAGTTTTGGAGATGCCAAAACTCCAAGGGGCCCAATCAGTCAGATTGAGTTTCCGCACGCACAGCACGCTGATTTCCCTGCGGGTCGACAAGGACAACCTTCGCCCCGCCTACGCTCCAGACATTGGCCGTTGTCCAGTTGAGGTGTTCGGGGTTCTGGCTTGGCGTGCCGACGACAATCATGACATCAGCGCCGCCTTCAAGCACGTAATCGTCGAACGTGTATGTGTAGAGCACCTCGCCTGTGGTCGGATCGACGCTGTGCAGCTGCCATCCCGTCAAATCGACGGCAGTATCGTCCGTATTGGTCACAACAATGAATCCATCTTCAGCACACTCTATTTGGCGAATCTCCACGGCTGTCGGATGTACGAGATGAAGATGCGTGTTCTCAAGTACCGCAACGGTATTGACGTATTCCCATTGGTAGTCGTCGACAAGCAGGGCGCCATGCGTAGCGGTGGTGTCGTACCAGGAATTGGGAATGGCGGTGATAACCACCCTCGCGCCTTCCACAGCGACCTCATCGCCGACGTACGCCTTGGCGGACACGAGCGGTGGCCATGCGCCATCAGACCGCGGCGTTGTCTGATGTTCAAACGGTGTATAGCCCTGCCGTGTAATCACTGTGATCAGATCGCTACACGGATAGGCTGGCACCCATGCACCAGGCAGCAGGATATCTGAATAAACCAGCGGATAGATGCCCGCGCCAATCGCGCCAATGACCGCCTGCTGGGTCACCATCCTGCGAACCCAACCGTAGAGTTCGTCGGCATAGTCGGGTTGTGTCGATTCACGATAGCCACTTGGCTTGAAGTACTCGTCGTACCAGCCGCCGCCCAAAAACACGGCCTTGTCGAAATCTCTGGTTAGCTGCTCGCCGACCGGTATCACCGTCACGCGCGGCCCGCCAGACAAACCGGGTTGTAGATTGAAGAACCGCGATGGAATCAGCGCACGGAGCGCAGCCACATCCGCATCGCTCACCGTATGGACGCTTGAGATGTAGATGTCGGCTTCAGCATTGACGAACTGCTGCAAGACGGCGGCAAGCTCATCGACATGAAACTCCTCGGGAAGGTCGAGCACCACAGATTGCGTTCCTACCTGGGGAATCGACTGACCCACAACAGACCAACATAATCCAATGAATACCAGCGCCCACGACCACACCATCCATCGCCTCATGAAACACCTCCGTTCCGTTGGTCCTATCTCAAGAGCAATGCGCTTTGGCTGTCGCTCTCCAAGCAGTGCAACGCATTGCCAATGCATAGCATTACCGGTTAACCAGCATAACATCCCCATTGCACGTTTAACAAAAGACAGCGATATGGACGTTGAAGAGCCAGATGGTCTGCCGAGCGTTTTTGTCACAGAACCCGCAGCAAAAAGCGGGAGAGCATGGGCCCTCCCGCAGCTGGAATTCTCGCCGTGAATTCAGTTTAGCGATATACGAACGCTTTGCCATTCCCGGAAAACGTGTTGGTTCCATCGGTCACCGTAATCACGTAGAGATAGGCGCCATTGGCAAGCGGCTTGCCGTCGTCGCCAATGCCGTCCCAAACGATCTTCGTGGCATCGGTTGCCGTCTGCTCCCACCGTTTGGCGCCTGCCAGGTCGTACACCATCACCGTCATCGTCGACGCGATGCCCGCGCCGCGGAATCCAAACGTCACCTGCGCGTCAAATGGATTGGGCGCAGCATAGAATGCGTCGACTGTCAGCGCACCGGCAAGAATGGCAATCGTATCGCTGGAGGTATCCGTCGGATCGGTCGGATCGACATACGTGGCCGTGATTGCTTCGCCAGCGACCAGATCAAGATCGAGTCCAGCCGTCATGAAGGTACTTGGCTCACCATCCACTGGCGCCAAGTCGAAGGCGTAGCCTTCGACTGTTAGGGCTCCCGTAAGGGAACCGGCAGCATGCGACGGATCGACCACCTTCACGTATATCGAGTCGCTTTCTGTGTAGGCAGAAACTTCGTCTCCGTTGGCATCGACAAACATCGTCGTCGACTGCTGACCGGGCGGCGTTCCGCCACCGCCGATGCCTACCTTGATCGAAATCCACGCCGAGTCAGAGTGATTGGACGGGTCTTGATACGCAGCGATCAGCGTGTCGCCGGGGAGCACGCCAAGTGTCGGAACGCATTCATTGACATCAGCCAGATCAATACAGATTGTGCTGACAAACACGCCCGTCGATGGGCCGGTTTCCAACAGGTCAACGGCAGCCCAGCGGCCATTGCGCGGGTTCAGGATCGAGACCTTCGGACCGCATGGCGTGCTGAAGATGGAGATCGTGCCGAGGTGGTTGTTCACCGA
>Ga0180007_10006491_pt1 | contig 11408 bp, 13 predicted proteins | sample MM_PC_MetaG_FD_121122 | JGI IMG/M metagenome (GOLD analysis project Ga0180007, IMG submission 121122) | Groundwater microbial communities from the Aspo Hard Rock Laboratory (HRL) deep subsurface site, Sweden - MM_PC_MetaG | ecosystem: Environmental > Aquatic > Deep subsurface > Groundwater...
AAAGAGGGCAAAAAAGAAATCTCAGAACTGACGATGATTGACGTTGCCGCCCATAAACACAGGCGCATTCCTCCTCCATTGTGGAGAGACTGCATCAAAAAAATCTGGGAAGTGGACCCCTTGATCTGCCCCCATTGTTTGGCGGAGATAAAGAGGATCAGCTTTATCGTGGAGCGGAAAGTGATCCGGAAGATACTCTGCTACCTGAAGCTGTGGCCGGGCCGGGATATCCGCGGTTCGCCACAGTGGCAGGGGAAATAAGGGGTCAGCACCTGCCCTCCCAATCCAGGAAAGGCACCATGAGTGGGTTGACGACGGCTGGCCGAGTTATGAGGAGGCCGTTTTTGATGGCGACTGAGTGGAACTTTGAGGTCGATGGGGATTTTTGTGCCCTGTTGCGCTGTGTTGCCGTGACCTGGTGGGGGCGGAGTAACTGTGTGATTTTAGAGGCTTCGCAGGAGCGGACTTTTGAAGTTGCTGTAATGGTGGTAGTATTGTAGGCTGTTTTTATTGATTTTGACAGGAATTGGAGAGAGTTACTGTTGTGAAGGGTTCTTCTGTCGGTCTTGTTACCGGAGGTTTAAGGTTCAAGGTTCAAGGTTCCTTTTCAGGTCATTCCGAGCTGTGTTTTGTGGGAAGCAGGGTGGGTCAGTTGTTGTTGGCTGTCGCTACTTTCCTATTGGAAAGCGATTTCTTATCACCTATCACCTTATCACCTTATCACCTATCACCTTATCACCTTATCACCTTTTTCAGAATTCTAAGAACGGAATCATTTTAGGCTTTTTGTTCTTATCAATTGGGAAAAATCGAAATGATGTTTCGTTGATTTCTTCCAAATGCTCACTCTTTAGGTCCATTGAGAGTGGATGGTAATAAAATGCCAACTTCATCTTTCTTTTAATCTCATCAGTCTTCAGTTTGATAGTAATATCCTTATATTTCCATTTAATGGTAGTCAAATGGTCTTTGTCGGATATTTTTGTGCCTGGAAGACCATATTTTAATTTCATATGCTGGTTGATATCGTCGTATGTTTCGAGGGTGTCAATGCCGATATACACCGCAAAAAGATTCCCTTTGTAAAACCCAAAGATGACATCATTTATAGGAAAGTCGTCAAGAGTGTATGATTCTCCAGGGTTGCTATAGTAGGTCACATCTTTTTTAGTGTATAACTCGGTTAAGTCCTCGTATCGAGATATACTTTCCCCCCATTTGTATTTCATGAAACCGTGCTCGAGTTCAGAGGCTATTGAAATAGTAGCGAAAAACAGAACAAAAAAAACGATAAATATTGTTACATGATACTTTTTCATTATTCTTCTCCCTCTTGACATTAACAATTTGTGTGTGAATAGTCTTTTTAGACGTTACTGAATTTGTTCTGCAAATAAAGGAAAGTGGCTTTGTACGATATTCAATCGGATGATTTTGGATAAGATCCTTACTGCAATGGTTCATCGTGATTGCATCGTTACAGCTATGACCTTTGAAATGATGATACCATACTTAATACTCAAAACCATCAGCAAAACTTCTGTTGCTCCAGCCTCTTTGGGGCAGAATATTTAATGGTGGTAGTATTGTAGGCTGTTTTTATTGATTTTGGCTGGAGGTGGAGAGAGTTACTGTGGTGAAGGGTTCTTCTGTCGATCTTGTTACCGGAGGTTCAAGGTTCAAGGTTCCTTTTCAGGTCATTCCGAGCTGTGTTTTGTGGGAAGCAGGGTGGGTCAGTTGTTGTTGGCTGTCGCTACTTTCCTATTGGAAAGCGAATTCTTATCACCTAATGAAGGGTTGCGAAAAATCCGTTTATGGCGTTGGTGTCGTTGAAGTCAATCGTGGTGCTGTTGTTGCTACTGTCGCTTTCAGGTTTGACCGCTTGCGATCAGGCCGATCAGTCCATAGAGAAAGCAAAGGAAACGGCTGGCAGTGTCATTGGCAGCACGGACAAATCCGGCGACGAAGGTAAAAGTGAAGATGAAGAATCTGCCGAGGGCAAAGATGATGAAAAGAGTGAAAAAGAATAACAGGTTGAGGCCTTGTCTAGGCATCTCCTGCCGGTTTCCATGCCGACTCCTCTTCCGGTCTGGCGGCCGGTCAGGGATGTTTCCCTTTTGAAAGACCACTTTCGACTATGGACTTATTACCAACATATCAGAAGAAAGCCATCAGCGTAATGCGCATTTTCAGGTGGGATCTGCAGCTCCATTTTTTCTGGGGTTTTGTCCTTACCTTGCTTGGTGTCTATTGGCTGCCATTGTATGGCGCAGGGGTTGTGGTCACCCTGATCAAGGAGGGGCTTGATCTCTGGAGTAAGGGTCTCTGGTCCTGGGATGATGTCTGGTGCGGACTCGTCGGTTCAGGAGCGGCGTTTGGTTTTCTTTATTCGCAAAACTTTACATAAGTGAGGTGAGGAAAGGATTGGAAAAAATAAAATCGTGTTTCTATGGTGCGTTATGGGTTGCCGACCAGGTTGCGCAGTTCTGCTAAAATTGAGAAAAAGGTGAAAAGGGAATGGTGCTGGCGTCTGTTGCTGTTATTTGCGGCTTATTAGTTATGGTCTGGAGTGCCGACCTTTTTGTCGAAGGATCGGCTGTTACGGCCCGGTATTTTGGTATGCCGCCTTTGCTGATCGGTATGGTGATTGTCGGTTTTGGCACATCGGCTCCGGAAATGGTGGTTTCGACATTAGCTGCCACGCAGGGCAACCTGGGCCTTGCACTCGGCAACGCCTACGGCTCAAATATCACCAATATCGGTTTAATACTGGGGCTAACAGCATTGATCAGTCCCATGGCCGTCCACTCCCAGGTGTTACGCAAGGAGCTGCCGATCCTGATCGCCGTTACAGGGCTGGCTGCTTTCCAGATCAGTGATGGCGAACTGACGCAGCTTGATGCCTGGATTCTACTGGGTGTATTTGGAACTCTCGTGTCCTGGACCATTATCCAGGGCCTTCGGCAACGAGTTGATGCTTTTGGCGCTGAAATAGTAGAGGAACTTGAGACGCATGCCATGCCTCTTGGGAAGGCGTTATTGCGGCTGGTGCTTGGACTGGCGTTATTGATCGTCAGCTCCCGTCTCCTGGTCTGGGGTGCTGTGGATATTGCCCGCTTTTTTGGTCTCAGCGACCTGATCATCGGCCTGACGATTGTGGCGGTGGGTACCTCGCTCCCGGAACTGGCCTCATCGCTTATGGCAATCCGTAAAGGCGAACATGACATTGCTCTTGGCAATATCATCGGATCCAACCTTTTCAACACCTTGGCCGTGGTCGGTGTCGCCGGAGCTATTCATCCCATGACAGTAGCTCTGGAAGTTTTCTCAAGAGATATATTGGTCATGAGTGTTTTGACAATTTTTCTCTTCATCTTTTGCTACGGCTTTCGTGGGCCAGGGCGAATAAATCGTTTCGAAGCTCTTTTGTTGCTGGCAAGTTATATCGGCTATATTATTTTTCTGGGTATGAGTATTTTGGCATAGAGGCGTAAAAGATCTCCCCAGGTTGAGGGCATTACCATGGATGCCAAATGAGTTTTGTTCATCTGTGGCGAACCGGATCTTCTTTATATATTTGACAAACTATCCACAAATCTCAAGAGCGTGCAGCGTTAATTTTTCCGGCAATTTGATGAAGGATGGTAGGAGTACGAGGAACTATTGGTGACGGTTCATTGATTTTCTGTAGTAAAGGTGGTTGAATTTGGTTACCAAATCGTCATTGTTTTACTCTCTGACGACACTGAGGGAGCCTGGAGGTCACTCATCATAATTTTTTGGAAGGAAGACTAAGATGCCAAAGGCTTTACGTAAAATTCTCGGGCTGATCTTGCTGTTTGCCACCGTCGGTGTGGCGGCCTGGCAGGCTTTGTGGGCTGTATAACCATGGTAAAGCGACCTCGTCAGGAGTGGCCCCGGCTGCTTGAGTCAGTTGTCAGGGAGGGTGCGAGCCTTGCTGCCCGCTGGTTGCCCAGGGGAGCGGCCGAGCTGGAAAAACAGGCCCGTCAGACGGCAAAGGAGGTTCAGGATTTCCGTCAGCGGAGGCAGCAGGCGGCAGCCCTCACGCCGCGCAAGGCCCGGCTGCTGTGGTTGCTGCCCCTGCCGCTGATCCCCGCCATGGTGATTGCTCTGGCCAGTGGCCAGTTCACGGCCTTTGTGGTCAATGCCGGCAGCTATGGCCTGTTTCTGGCCGGTGCCATGCTGGCTCATCACGGCTTTCAACAGGAGGTTAATCAGCGGCAGCAGCGATTCCAGACCGTTTTCCGCTGGCCGTTCAAGACACTCGGCGGGCTGACTGTCGCCCTGGCTACGGCCTTGACCGCCGGGGCAGGTGCCGGCCATAGCCTGCCCATTGCCTTGGCTTTTGGAGGCGGGGCGTTTGCTGCTTTTATCCTGCTCTACGGTCTTGATCCGCGCCGGCAACCGGTGGTCGTGGCGGAGAACAGGGACGGCAGCGTCGCGCGGGTCACCGAGGCGCTGCAGCAGGCAGAGCAGAAGATCATCAGCATCGAGCAGGCCGGTAGCCGTATCAAGCAGCCGGAGATGAACCAGCGCCTGAGCCGTATCATTGCCCTAGCCCGAGACATTCTGGCGGAGATTGCCCGTGACCCCAGGGATCTGCGCCGGGCGCGCAAATTCCTCAATACCTATCTTGATGGCGCCCAGCGGGTGGTCACCGGCTATGCCGAGGCCCACAGCAATCACCGCAACCAGGCTCTGGAGGCTAACTTCCGTCGCGTGCTGGTGAGCATTGAAGAGGTGTTCGGCCAGCAGCTGCAGCGACTGCTGGAAAATGACCTGCTCGACCTTGATGTGAATATGGAAGTGCTGGAGGCCCAGCTCAAGCGCGAAGGTCTGAATTGATGCAACCTTAGGAGAGGAAACAGAACCATGATTAACGAGACAGAACTCAAGACCATTGAAACCGAGCTGCTGCAGGGCAAGTCACTGGTGCGTTACCAGCAGGCCGACCTGCCGGAGCGAGCGGCGATGGATGCACTGATCCAGGAGATTGATCTCAATGACAGCCACTCCCTGCTCTATTTCGGCGCCCCCGCCCAGCAGCAGCTGGCCAGCATCTCCGACGACATGCTGGAGGGTGTGCGCAACAAGGACACGGGGCCTGCAGGAGAAGCACTCAACCGCATGTTGGGCACTGTGAGGGGCTTTGATCTGGGGAGTCTGGACCCCAACCGCAAACCCGGTATCTTCGCCCGTCTGCTCGGTAAAACCAGGCCAGTGACAAAGTTCCTCCAGCGCTATGAAGAAGTACGCGACCAGATTGACGCCATCGGTGATGATCTCGAGCGGCACAAGACGCAACTGCTCACGGATATCGTCTCGCTCGACCGCCTCTACGTTGCCAATCTGGAGTACTTTCAACACCTTGAACGCTACATTGTGGCCGGAGAGGAGAAGCTGAGGCAGCTCGATGAACAGGACATCCCGGCCCTGGAACGTGAGGCCGCGGAGAGCAAGGCAATGGTCGCGGCCCAGCAGCTGCGAGATCTGCGTGCCAATCGTGATGCCTTGGAGCGGCGCGTGCATGACCTCAAGCTGACCCGTCAGGTGGCCATGCAGAGTCTGCCCAGCATCCGGCTGGTACAGGAGAATGACAAGGGGCTGATCAACAAGATCGTCTCTACCACCGCCAATACCCTGCCCCTGTGGCGGCAGCAACTGGCTCAGGCGGTGACCATCCACCGATCCCGTGAGGCGGTCGCTACTATCCGTTCGGCCAGTGATCTCACCAACGAATTGCTCAAGGCCAATGCTGAAAACCTCAAGCAGGGCAACGCCGAGGCACGGCGCGAGATCGAACGCGGCGTCTTTGATATTGATGCGGTCAGGCAGGCCAATGCCTCACTGATCGAGACCATTGAAGAGAGCCTGACTATCGCCGATGAAGGACGGAGGAAACGTGCCGAGGCAGCGCTCCAGCTTGAGACCCTTGAAGCAGAATTGCGCAGAACCCTTGTCAGCGCCAGTGCCCGGGTGAATGCGAGACCGGGGCAACAGTGAGTTAATGGTATCTTTTAAAAAAAACTATTTTTTTTAAGATACTCTTTCGTTCATATCCTCTTTTCAGAAAGCTTCTGACTGAATATACTGTAAAGAAGTGCTCAAAATGCGGTCAGCAATTACGATTTCCTGACCACATTGGTGGGATGCTTATGGCTTGTCCTTCATGTGGAAAGAAGTTTCATTCGATTTTAAACCATTGTGTTACGCCTGCCAAAACGGTTGTTTTCGTATGCTGTGCGAACAAAAGCCTTTACCACTCTCACTCCAGCCAAATTCTCAAGCATAACCGAATTCAGTGCGTCTACCCTTTTTTGTACATTCACAAAAGTGCGGTATGTGCTTTTGATTACAAAATAAAGCACTCCAACAATTATTGGTCCGAGGACAAAGAGCATAAGGGCAAGTTTCGGGCTGGTGAGAATCGCCATAATCATGCTGCCCATCACAATGAGTGGTACCCGCACCATGAGATGGAGGCAGAGAAATACAGCTTCCTGTACCTGGGTAACATCGTTGGTCAGACGGGTAATAAGCTCTCCGGTTTCGATTTTATCAAGATTACCAAAAGAGAGAGATTGCACCTTGCGAAATAGTGCACTCCTTAAATCCGTAGCAAAAAGCTGAGAGGCACGCACAGCGAAGAGCCCACCACCAAAGCCTCCGAAGATTCCCATGAAGGCGAGCACTATCATCAATCCACCGGTACCAAGAACAATCGACAGATCAAACTGAGCAATACCCACATCGACAATTCGCTGCATAAGCCGCGGTTGCAGGAGGTCCATTGCCACTTCAAGGGTCATGAGAACTGGACCCAGCATGGCAATTTTCCAATAGGGCTTCATCAGCCCAGATAGTTTCAACAATGAATTCATAGGATATTCCTGTGTAAAGCGGTCGAGGTACTCCCATCTATGAACATGGCATAGATGGGAGTAGGTGATGCGGTTAATGTTTTGTCTTTTCCTGCTGGGGCCGCTGGTTCTGTCCCTCCTGTCACGCAAAGAAAGTCGCCCAGTTTGGGGAACTGCTGCGGGGAAACATCCTTTACTCACTTCCTCATCGGCAATATGTCTTCAGAATCCAATCATCCTGCGTAAGTTCTTTTTCTACAACCGTAAGCTTCTCTCCACGTTAAGTAAGGCGGCAGCGGACAGCCTGCAGGTCTTTCTGCGGACCGTCCTTGGCCTGAAGGACGGTATATTCGGGGCTGTACTCACCATCCAGACATTCGGAGATTCCGCCAGGTGGCACCCGCATATACACGCCATAGTAGCAGATGGGCTTTTTCGTCGCAACGGCGTCTTTTACGTAATGCCGAAGACGGGCTAAAGCTCTTGGCGGAGCTGTTCAGGGCAAGACTTTTGAAGCTGTTGGTAAAGGAAGGGGTGATCGATGAGAGTTTTGTAGCCATGTTGATGAAGTGGAACCATACCTCCGGCTTTAATGTCGATAATTTCGTCCGTATTGCCAAGGACGATCAGGAGGGCCTTACCAATCTTGTACAGTACATCATTCGTAACCCTTTTTCCCTGGCTAAACTGAGCTACAACAACAGCACCGGCATGGTGACTTACCGCTCAAAGATGACCCACGGTAAAAATAAAAAGAACTTTTCCATCAGTACAGCAGATGAGTTTATCGCCGCCATCACCCAGCATATCCCGGAGAAGAGTTTTCAACTGGTTCGTTACCATGGCTGGTACTCCAACCGTATGTGGGGTGAGCGGCGTAAACTTGAGGAGGAGTTCGAAGACCGGGAGGGAGGGAAAGAGGGCAAAAAAGAAATCTCAGAACTGACGATGATTGACGTTGCCGCCCATAAACACAGGCGCATTCCTCCTCATTGTGGAGATATTGCATCAAAAAAATCTGGGAAGTGGACCCCTTGATCTGCCCCCATTGTTTGGCGGAGATGAAGATCGTCAGCTTTATCGTGGAGCGGAAAGTGATCCGGAAGATACTCTGCCATCTGAAGCTGTGGCTGGGCCGGGATATCCGCGGTTCACCACAGTGGCAGGGGAATAAGGGGTCAGCACCTGCTCTCCCAATCCAGGAAAGGTATTATGAGCTGGTTGACGACGGCTGGCCGAGTTATGAGGAGGCCGTTTTTGATGGCGACTGAGTGGAACTTTGAGGCCGATGGGGATTTTTTGTGCTCTGTTGTGCTCTGTTGCGCTGTGTTGCCGTGACCTGGTGGGGGCGGAGTAACTGTTTGATTTTAGAGGCTTAGCACAGGAGCGGACTTTTGAAGTTGCTGTAATGGTGGTAGTATTGTAGGCTGTTTTTATTGATTTTGGCAGGAATTGGAGAGAATTACTGTTGTGAAGGGTTCTTCTGTCGATCTTGTTACCGGAGGTTCAAGGTTCAAGGTTCCTTTTCAGGTCATTCCTAGCTGTGTTTTGTGGGAAGGCAGGGTGGGGCAGTTGTTGTTGTCGGTCGCTACTTTCCTGTTGGAAAGCGAATTCTTATCACCTATCACCTCCGTTGAAACCGGAGGACTTGCATGGACAGCAAAAAACCGTTTTCCTTCTATTGTTGATTCCCATGTTACAGGCAAATTGTAAAAAAATGTTTCAACCCACTTTTTCAGCCCTCTGAAATTATGGTTAATATACCAGGCATCGTGATTTCCAAGAAGAGTTATACGGCCGCTTTCAATCAACAGTTTAATGCTCTGCTCTAGCTCCGTTCCATACCCCGCTATATTCCCAACGCAGAGAATCAAATCAACACTCTCCTGCTCAAAGATTCTCAACGCTTCCAGGATGGGCCCTACTGTGGCATGAACATCACCTATTAACCCAATTTTTACTGATATTTTTCTATTTTTTTAGGTAATTCCTCTGTGAATTCAATTAATTGCATAGAGAGAAATATGATTCAAAAATTCATTTCTACCAATAGAGACCAACGATACTTCCTTGATGGCACCAAGGTGAAAGCCAATGCCTCCTAGTACCATGTCTTGAGCTGGGGGCATGCCGGTAAGCTCGAACAGCAATTGAAGGTGGAGGTTGATGAAATCATCCGCCTTGCAGAAGAAGCTGACTTCGAAGAAACCAGGAGCTGTTAGAAAAGCGTCCGCAGTTCGGACTCTAGATCCGACAGACTCCTGACGGGCTTATATTCAGTCTATTGATTGGCAAGTTCCAGTATGGTAGGAACAAGGCCGGTGACAACCCGGGACATCCGTTCATAATCGAGTTTCTCAGCAGTGTCTTCCGGGGTATGGTATGACGCATAGCGATTAAACGCGGTATCGGTGACCATGATGGCCGGGTAGCCCTTCCGCCAGAAGGAGAGGTGATCGGACCAGCCGACACCGGTGATAAAACTCGGTGCCGCCAACCCCTCTGACGGAAATCTGGCATGACTGCGAAAGGCCTTAATTGTAGCACGGACAAGCTGCCGTGAGCGGATATTGCCGACAAAACCGATGAAGCTGGCTGTATCAGGATAGAAAATCGAAAACGGGAAGGGGTACTGCTGACTGCCGGGTTCGTCACTGTAATACCCTATGGTCTCCAAAGAGAGCATGCCCATAATTTTCTCCTTTCTATCATGGCAGCGGGCCGCATAGAAGGCGCTGCCCATCGTGTTGCTGAAGAAAAAAGGCGGCTCTTCATTTGCAAAAGCGACCAGCCGAACTGTGCGTTGTGGGTTAGCGTCGGCCAAAAGGCGGGCCAGTTCAAGCAGGGCAGCCACTCCGGAACCATTGTCATTAGCTCCAGGACAGTTCGAGACTGTGTCGTAATGGGCTCCAACCACAATTATCTCTTCAGGATACAGGTGGCCAGGAATTTCCACCTCCAGATTCGTTGATGTGACTTCGTGGGAGCTAAATTCCTGCCGTTGAATGGTATAACCCATATCTGATAAAATTTTATCGAGATAGCTAACAGTGCTATCCATTGAAGAGCGTCGCCAGATATTACGGGGACCGATTTCGTTTGCTAAAATATGAACATGTTTTTCGAGCAGACCGGCTGTGTGTTGCTCCTGTTCACTTAACGGAGGCAACGGGCCGGTATAAGAGGAGCCGGGCATATTGATAAAGAAAAAAAGTCCGCTCATAATTGCCAATATAAAGAAGGGTAGACCGAATGAGAACCACAGCCATTGCCGGACTCCTTTTGGATAGAGTGTCAATTTCATCAGGTCTGTCGTTTTTTAAAATTCTTATAATCTGTCCCTGTAGGTACAGAAAGTCTCTATTCTATGATCAAGGCGCCTGTAGTGTGTATGGTAGCCAAGTGCGCAGCGACACCAGCAATGAGGGAGCGGCCAAACAAGATGATCTGCTGCGGTGTGACACCACGCTCCTGTATAAGGTGTTCCCTGGCGGCCTCCGCATCCCCCACCTAACAAAAAGTTCGTAAAGCGAGTCATCTTCAGTTTTGATAAGACATCTACAGGAAAATTTTCTTGGCATACTTTAAAATTAACCATTAATGGTCGAAACTGCTATCTCGTCCTGAGGCAAGATGATGCAGAAGTATGCACAAGAAAATAAAGGAAAAGGGCGAATCTGATAATCCCCTGGAAAAATTTCTTTTCAGACCACTTAGCAGGTGCCGCCGCGGGGCAGGTTATTCCTTTTGGAGGGACGATCTACAGCGTGCTTTCAAGCGCTGCTTCAGCCGCGTCTGCTGAAGCAAAGTCGAATGCAAAACGGGTTTTTATGTTGCGCGTGCTAAAAGATGTTGAGCTAGCAGCCACAGGCAAGGTGGAAGGGAGTGCTTTTTTACCGCATATCACGCGTCCCAAAACACTGGTCGTGGACTATACCCAAAATCATACCCATTCGCTTCACTCCTGTTATAAAAAAAGAAATTTCCTTAGGTTGTTTTCTTTGTTCCCATTAATTGGGTAATTCTATCTAAAACAATCGCCAGGCCTCCAACTATGGCCAGATCAACATCTTCCTTTCAAACATGACGTCAGGCAACGTTAGCTTGCACGACAGTCTCGTGCAAGCTAACGTTGAAGATTTGCACTGCCAACGCAAAACGATTAGTACATTCGTCAGGTTAAGGTGTTTCCTGATAGTTTTAGCTTGATCACGCCTCAAATAATCGCCCAAAAAGGAGTATTCTGGATGTTAGAAATCTAAAGAGATTTGTCGAAAAAACAGCAAAAAATGGAGCATCTTGAAACTCGAGATGGTTCCAGAGAATACGTAGCAAAAAAATCAACCGAGACACTTGCTCCATTTCTGACCATCATCGGCGTTGATAGTACTTTCGTTTTTGCCAACTAAGGAGTCGTTAAAATATAACTATAACAAAACGATCTGAAGTGGTATATTGTCGTCATGACTATTACAGAAGACGACATTAAACTTATACGCACCAGATTCAATATGCTTGCGTGGTCTT